>Ga0265306_10000737_pt1 | contig 15771 bp, 11 predicted proteins | sample Helome_3_FD_192493 | JGI IMG/M metagenome (GOLD analysis project Ga0265306, IMG submission 192493) | Marine sediment microbial communities from subtidal zone of North Sea - Hel_20160420 (Illumina Assembly) | ecosystem: Environmental > Aquatic > Marine > Subtidal zone > Sediment ...
AGATGGCCTGCGGTTTGCGATCCGCGAGGGTGGTCGGACGGTCGGGGCCGGGGTAGTGGCGAAGATTATCGAGTAAGACCCTCCGAAAAGCCCGGGTGGCGGGCATCTCCCTGGTAGGAATGGCTCGCTTCGCTGCGCTTTACTTCCTCCCAGGGAGATGCCCGCCACCCGGGCACGAACGAGGTGATTCCTCGATGGCGGGAGTGTTTAAGACAGGCCACGCTGGCCAGGCCGGTTGCGGGGACAGTCCCGGACCGGAAGTAAAGCGCAGCGAAGCGAGCCATTCCGGGGAGGGACTGTCCCCGCGACCGGCCGGAAAGAAGGTACGAGATTAGGTAAATCGATACAGGCCAGTAGCTCAACTGGTAGAGCAGCGGTCTCCAAAACCGCAGGTTGGGGGTTCGAGTCCCTCCTGGCCTGCCAGAGCTCTGGCGAGTAAAGCGGCAAGAATGACGACGAAGGCAGAAACGAGTCCCGGCGCACTGGATGCGGTCAAGCTGGTCCTGGCAGCGGCTGTGCTCCTGGGCGGCGTGGTGGCGTACTACTACTTCGACCAGGAGTCGATGCTCCTTCGGGTGGTGGGCGTGCTGGTCGGGTTGGCGCTCGGCATGGTGATTGCCTTCCAGTCCATGCAGGGCCGGGAGCTGTGGCGTTTCATTCAGGGGTCCCGGGGCGAGATTCGCAAGGTCATCTGGCCCACTCGCCAGGAAGCCCTGCAAACGACCCTGACGGTGTTTGTGTTCGTGCTGATCATGGGTGTGTTTTTCTGGCTGCTGGACATGCTGCTGTTGTCGATCACGCGCTTCGTCACCGGGCAGGGGGGCTGAAGCCATGTCGTTGAAGTGGTACGTGGTGCACGCCTACTCGAACTTCGAGAACAAGGTGAAAAGCTCCCTGGAAGACCGCATCAAGTTAAAGGGCCTCGAGCACAAGTTCGGCAAGATCATGGTACCCACCGAAGAGGTGGTGGAGATGCGGGAAGGCCAGAAGCGCCGCAGCGAGCGCAAGTTCTTCCCGGGTTACGTGCTGGTGCAGATGGAGCTGGATGACGAGACCTGGCACCTCGTTAAGGAAGTGCCGAAAGTACTTGGTTTCATCGGCGGGTCCAGCGACAGGCCCGCGCCGATCGCGGACAAGGAAGCAGATTTTATTCTCAGCCGGGTGGAAGAAGGTTCGGACAAGCCGCGGCCCAAGGTGCTGTTCTCGCCGGGCGAGGTGGTGCGGGTGCTGGACGGGCCGTTCAACGATTTCAGCGGCGTGGTAGAGAACGTGAACTACGACAAGAGCAAGCTGCGCGTGGCGGTGCAGATTCTGGGCCGGTCAACGCCGGTAGAGCTCGACTTCAGCCAGGTAGAAAAGGGCTGAGGCAGTTTTCATATAGACGGGCGCAGACAGCCCGCACGGAATTCAACCGGAGGCCCTGGCCGGGCGGTCCGGTGGTGAGGGGAGCCGCGAGGCGATTGGACCCATAGAGGAAAATTCATGGCCAAGAAAATTACAACCTATATCAAGTTGCAGGTGCCTGCCGGCCAGGCCAACCCGAGTCCGCCCGTGGGCCCGGCGCTGGGCCAGCACGGCGTGAACATCATGGAGTTTTGCAAGACGTTCAACGCCCAGACCCAGTCGATGGACGCCGGCATGCCGATTCCGGTGGTGATTACGGTCTACAACGACCGCAGTTTCACTTTCATCACCAAGACGCCACCGGCGGCTGTGCTGTTGAAGAAGGCGGCCGGAGTGCCAAAGGGTAGCGGCACGCCAAACACCACCAAGGTTGGGTCTGTCACACGCGCGCAGCTCGAAGAGATTGCGAAGACCAAGGACCCGGACCTGACGGCGGCGGACCTCGACGCTGCGGTGCGGACGATCGCCGGCAGCGCCCGCAGCATGGGTCTTGAAGTGGAGGGCGTCTGACATGGCGGCATCAAAACGCATGCGTGCCTTGCGCGAGAAGTTTGACCGCGCCGAGGTGCGGGAGCTGGACGAAGCCCTGGGGTTGGTCAAGGAATCGGCGACGGTAAAGTTCAAAGAGTCCGTGGACGTTGCGGTCAATCTTGGTGTCGATCCGCGCAAATCCGACCAGGTTGTCCGGGGCGCAACGGCATTGCCTCACGGTAGTGGCAAAACCGTGCGTATCGCGGTTTTTGCGCAAGGTGACAATGCCGAGAAGGCCAAGGCAGCCGGCGCCGACGTGGTCGGTTTCGAGGACCTGGCCGAGCAAATGAAGGGCGGTGACCTGAATTACGACACGGTGATCGCGACGCCGGACGCCATGCGCGTCGTTGGCCAGCTGGGCCGCGTGCTCGGCCCCCGCGGCCTGATGCCGAACCCGAAAGTGGGGACGGTGACGCCGGATGTGGAAGGGGCCGTAAAGAAGGCGAAGGCGGGCCAGGTGCAGTTTCGTGCCGATAAGGCCGGCATTGTGCACTGTTCGATCGGCACCGTGGATTTCGACGTCGCGGCGCTGAAGGCGAATCTTGCGGCGCTGCTGACAGACCTGCGCAAGGCGAAGCCGGCATCGTCGAAGGGTCAGTATCTGAAGCGGCTGACTGTGTCGTCGACGATGGGGCCCGGCATTAACGTCGACACTGCGTCCCTGGATATTTGAGGCCACGGACGACGAGCGAAAAGATTTCAATGGAGTGTGTTTTAACCGCGCGAAACCTGCACCAAGTTGCGGTGCAAGGCGAAGGGCGGCAGTTGCAAAGGATTGCTACATCGAAGACCGCAGGCGAAGTTGCCCCCAGGGGCGGCGAGCTTAATGGGCTCCGCGGAGCCGACCTGCGCAGATGGTGTTACCCCAGTCAGGACCTCCTGGTGAAGGGCGCCATCGCTGGCTACGGCGAGACCGTCGCAGCCTGACAGAGAGGCTAGGAGGAAATAATGGCACTCAGACTCGAAGACAAGCAGAAACTTGTTGCCGAGGTCAGTGAAGTCGCCGCCACCGCAGAGTCGGCCATTGCGGCCGAGTACCGCGGCTTGAGCGTGGCCCAGATGACTGAACTCCGCTCCAAGGCACGGGCGGAGGGCGTCTACGTCAAGGTGATTAAGAACACCCTGGCAAGACGGGCCGTCAAGGGTACCGACTTCGAATGTCTCGGCGAGGTGCTGCAAGGCCCGCTGATGCTTGCGTTCTCCCGTGATGATCCGGGCGCTGCGGCGCGCCTGGTCAAGGCATTTGCCAAGGAGAACGAGCACCTGGTCACCAAGGCGGTGGCCGTCAGCGGCGAGCTATACGGAGCTGAGGACCTGGGCCGGCTGGCAAGCCTGCCGACCCTGGACCAGGCACGCGCGATGTTGCTGGGTGTGCTGCAGGCCCCCGGCGGCGGCCTGGCGCGCACGCTTGCCGAAGCGCCGGCCATGCTTGCTCGAGCGCTCGCCGCGCGCGGCGAAACAGGTGCCGAGGCCTGAGCGCTGCCGCCAGGTCGCGCAAACAGAAAATCGGGTAACGACTGACTTACAGGAGACTGAAAATGGCAATGTCCAACGCAGATTTGCTCAAGGAATTGAGCGCAAAACCGATCATGGAGATCGTCGAACTGGTGAAACTGCTCGAAGAGGAGTGGGGCGTATCCGCTGCCGCACCGGTGGCTGTGGCTGCCGCGCCGGCCGCCGGTGATGCCGGCGCTGCTGCCGAGGAGCAGACCGAGTTCGACGTGGTCATGTCCTCTTTTGGCGACAACAAGGTCGCGGTGATCAAGGCTGTTCGTGCAGTTACGAGCCTGGGCCTGAAGGAAGCCAAAGACATGGTTGAGGGTGCGCCCACAACGGTGAAAGAAGCCATTCCGAAGGAAGAGGCAGAAGAAGTTAAGAAGCAACTGGAAGAAGCCGGCGCAAAGGTGGAAGTCAAGTAACCCCTCTGCGTTGCATTGCTTTCAGTCAGCTTATTGCGGCCGTCGAAGATGGCCGCCCGATGCGGGATTCCGGTCGGCACACACGTTGCCGGCCGCCATCCCTTTTCGCGCTCCCCCGGCGCGATAACCCGTAGTAGTTAGAGGTGCTGCCAAATGGCGTACTCCTTCACTGAGAAAAAGCGCATTCGTAAGGATTTCGGAAAACGTCCGACGATTCTCGAAGTCCCGTATCTGCTGTCAATTCAGCTCGACTCGTATCGCAAATTCCTGCAAGAGGAAATCGAGCCAGAGAATCGCAAGGAGAACGGGCTGCATGCGGCGTTCCAGAGCGTGTTCCCGATCGTTAGCTACAGCGGCAACGCGGCGCTGGAGTACATCAGCTACCGGCTGGGCGAGCCGGTTTTCGATGTGAAAGAGTGCCAGCTCCGCGGCATGACCTACGCGGCGCCGCTGCGGGTGCAGGTGCGCCTGGTGATCTACGACAAGGAAGCCCCTGGTTCCAAGAAGGTCGTAAAGGAAGTGCGCGAGCAGGAAGTCTATCTCGGCGAAATGCCCCTGATGACGGAGCACGGCACCTTCGTGATCAACGGCACCGAGCGGGTCATCGTGTCGCAGCTGCACCGGTCACCGGGCGTGTTCTTCGATCACGACAAGGGCAAGACGCACTCGTCCGGCAAACTGCTGTTTTCGGCGCGAGTTATTCCGTACCGGGGGTCCTGGCTGGATTTCGAGTTCGATCCGAAAGACAACGTCTTCGCGCGTATCGATCGCCGTCGCAAACTTCCGGTCACCATTATTCTTCGGGCGCTGGAACTCAGCAACGAGGAGATGCTGGATATCTTCTTCGAGAAGAACGAGTTCTATCTGGCCGACAACGAGATCCAGCTCGGCCTGGTGCCGCAGCGCTTGCGGGGCGACACGGCCACTTTCGATATCAAAGTTGGACGCAAAGTTATTGTCGAGGAAGGCAAGCGAATTTCTGCCCGCCACGTTCGCGACCTGGAAAAAGCCGGCGTCGAATTGATGACGGTGCCGAAGGAGTACCTGGTCGGCAAGGTGCTGGCCCACGACATTGTGGACAAGGAAACCGGCGAGCTGCTGGTGGTGAACGAGATACCTGTCCTGGCCAACAGTGAGCTCACCCTCGAAGTTGTCGAAGCCTGCATGGAGAAAGGCATCGAGCACATCCGGACGATTTATGTGAACGACCTTGACCAGGGGCCGTTCATCTCGAGCACGTTGGGGATCGATGCGACGACCACCAAGCTCGAGGCGCTGGTGGAGATCTACCGGATGATGCGTCCGGGCGAGCCTCCGACTAAGGAAGCGGCCGAGAATTTGTTTCAGAACCTGTTCTTCAACCCTGAGCGCTACGACCTGTCGGCCGTGGGCCGCATGAAGTTCAACCGTCGCGTCGGCCGTTCCGAGAGCGAAGGCGCGGGGGTGCTGAGTCGCGACGACATCATCGACGTGCTCAAGGTGCTGATCGATATCCGCAACGGTCGTGGCACCGTCGACGACATCGATCACCTTGGCAACCGGCGCATTCGCAGCGTTGGCGAAATGGCCGAGAATGCTTTCCGCGTTGGTCTCGTGCGAGTGGAGCGGGCGGTTAAAGAACGCCTGACGCTGGCCGACTCCGAGGGTCTGATGCCCCAGGAGATGATCAACGCGAAACCAGTGGCGGCCGCGGTGAAGGAGTTCTTTGGTTCCAGCCAGCTCTCGCAGTTCATGGATCAGAACAACCCCCTGTCCGAGGTCACCCATAAACGGCGGGTGTCCGCCCTGGGCCCGGGCGGGTTGACGCGCGAGCGTGCCGGGTTCGAGGTGCGCGACGTACACCCGACCCACTATGGCCGGGTGTGCCCCATTGAGACGCCTGAAGGGCCAAACATTGGTCTGATCAACTCGCTGTCGGTCTACGCGCGCACGAATGAATATGGTTTTCTCGAGACGCCGTACCGGAAAGTGGACAACAGCACGGTCTCGAAAGAGATCCATTACCTGTCGGCCATCGAGGAAGGCCAGTTCGTGATCGCCCAGGCGAGCGCGCAACTGGATGCAAAGGGCCGTTTCCAGGACGACCTGGTATCGGTGCGCCATCAGAACGAATTCACTCTGGCACCGCCGGATCAGATTCAGTACATGGACGTGTCCCCGCGGCAAATCGTTTCGGTGGCAGCCTCGCTGATTCCGTTCCTCGAGCACGACGATGCGAACCGCGCGCTGATGGGCTCGAACATGCAGCGTCAGGCGGTGCCGACCTTGCGTTCCGACACCCCGTTGGTGGGTACCGGCATGGAACGCGCGGTTGCGGTGGACTCCGGCGTGACGGTGGTCGCCCGCCGCGGCGGGGCCGTTGACTCTGTAGACGCGTCGCGCATCGTCGTGCGTGTGAACGATAACGAGACGACGGCCGGCGAGCCCGGTGTCGATATCTACAATCTGACCAAGTATGTCCGGTCGAACCAGAACACCTGTATCAACCAGCGGCCGCTGGTGAATGCAGGCAATTCCATTGCCCGCGGTGACGTGCTGGCCGACGGGGCTTCTACCAGCCTCGGCGAACTGGCCCTTGGCCAGAACCTGCTGGTCGCCTTCATGCCGTGGAACGGCTACAACTTCGAAGATTCAATATTGATTTCGGAGCGCCTGGTTCACGAGGACCGCTTCACCACGATTCACGTGGAGGAGCTGACCGCCGTGGCCCGAGACACGAAGCTGGGGCCGGAAGAGATTACCGCCGACATCCCGAATGTGGGCGATGCTGCGCTCGGCAAGCTCGATGAGGCGGGTATTGCCTTCATCGGCGCAGAGGTAAAGGCGGGCGACATTCTCGTGGGTAAGGTTACGCCGAAGGGCGAAACCCAGCTCACGCCGGAAGAGAAACTGCTGCGTGCCATCTTCGGTGAGAAGGCGTCGGACGTGAAAGACACGTCTTTGCGCGTGCCGCCGGGTATGGACGGTACGGTTATCGACGTGCGTGTGTTTACTCGGGATGGCGTTGAAAAAGACAGCCGCGCGCTGTCCATTGAGCAAGCTGAACTCGAGAGCGTGCGCAAGGATCTGGACGATCAGCGGCGAATTCTGGAAGACGATATTTTCCAGCGCGTCGAGCGCATGCTGCTGGGCAAGCAGGCCCAGGGCGGGCCTGACAAGCTTAAGAGTGGCAGCAAGGTCACTGCGGGCTATCTCGCTGAATTGCAGCGAGAGCAGTGGTTTGAGATTCGCTTGACGAACGACGATGCCAATACCCAGCTCGAAAATGCGGCTGAACGTCTGAAGACTCAGCGGGATGATTTCGAGCGCCGGTTCGAGGAGAAGCGCCGCAAGATTACCGCCGGAGATGATCTGGCGCCGGGCGTGCTGAAGATGGTGAAGGTCTACCTCGCCGTGAAGCGGCGCATCCAGCCGGGTGACAAAATGGCCGGGCGGCATGGCAACAAGGGCGTCATTTCCACCATTGTGCCTGTTGAGGATATGCCGTACCTCGAGGACGGCACCCCGGTGGATATCGTGTTGAACCCGCTGGGCGTTCCGTCACGCATGAACGTCGGCCAGGTGCTCGAAACCCATCTGGGCTGGGCGGCACGGGGCCTGGGACTGCGCATTGGCGAAATGCTGGAGCGCCAGGCAGCCACCAGGGAAGTGCGCGGCTACCTGAACAAGATCTACAACGATACCGGGGGTCAGCAGGCTGACATCAAGGGCCTCAGCGACGAAGAAGTCCTGGAGCTGGCCGGCAACCTCAGCCGTGGTGTGCCCATCGCAACGCCGGTGTTCGACGGTGCCACGGAGGCAGAAATCAAGAATCTGCTGACGATGGCCGGGCTGCCGGAGTCAGGGCAGGCCACGCTGGTCGACGGGCGAACGGGCGAAGCATTCGACCGGCCGATCACCGTGGGCTACATGTACATGCTCAAGCTGAACCACCTGGTCGACGACAAGATGCACGCCCGCTCCACCGGGCCTTACAGCCTCGTGACCCAGCAGCCGCTGGGCGGCAAGGCGCAGTTCGGTGGCCAGCGCTTCGGTGAGATGGAAGTCTGGGCCCTGGAGGCGTACGGCGCCGCCTACACCCTGCAGGAAATGCTGACAGTCAAGTCAGACGACGTGCAGGGCCGGACAAAGATGTACAAAAACATCGTAGACGGTACGCATGAAATGGATGCGGGTATGCCCGAGTCCTTCAACGTCCTGGTCAAGGAGATCCGCTCCCTCGGTATCAATATCGATATGGAACTGGACTGAAGGCATGGCGCAACGTAAACCCCAACGGGTAGGTGACTCATGAAAGACTTACTTAAGCTCTTCAAGACCCAGAGCACGGTAGAAGACTTCGATGCCATTCGCATCGGGCTGGCGTCTCCCGACATGATCCGCTCTTGGTCTTTCGGTGAGGTAAAGAAGCCGGAAACCATTAACTATCGTACTTTCAAGCCGGAGCGGGACGGATTGTTCTGCGCCAAGATCTTTGGTCCCGTGAAGGACTACGAGTGCCTCTGCGGGAAGTACAAGCGCTTGAAGCACCGCGGCGTAATTTGCGAAAAGTGCGGCGTCGAAGTGACGCAGACCAAGGTACGCCGGGAACGCATGGGCCACATCGAGCTGGCCAGCCCCACCGCGCATATCTGGTTCCTGAAGTCGTTGCCGTCCCGCATCGGCCTGATGCTGGACATGACGCTGCGCGAGATCGAGCGCGTGCTGTATTTCGAGGCCTTCGTGGTTGTGGAGCCCGGCATGACGGAGCTGGAACGCGGTCAGTTGCTGACCGACGACCAGTACCTGGAGTCCATCGAGAAATACGGCGATGACTTCGATGCCCGGATGGGTGCCGAAGCCGTTCACGAGATGCTGCAGACCATCGATCTTTCCAAAGACGTGGTAGACGTGCGCGAGGCAATTAATGCCACCAATTCGGAAACGAAGATCAAGCGCCTGTCGAAGCGACTGAAGCTCCTGGAAGCCTTCCTCGAGTCCGGGAACCGACCCCAGTGGATGGTGCTGACCGTGCTGCCGGTGTTGCCGCCGGATCTGCGCCCGCTGGTGCCCCTGGACGGCGGCCGCTTCGCCACGTCGGACCTGAACGACCTGTACCGGCGCGTGATTAACCGCAACAACCGGCTGCGCCGGCTGCTGGAGCTGAACGCGCCTGACATTATTGTGCGCAACGAAAAGCGCATGTTGCAGGAGTCTGTGGACGCGCTGCTGGACAACGGGCGCCGTGGGCGTGCCATCACCGGCACGAACCGCCGGCCCCTGAAGTCCCTGGCCGACATGATCAAGGGTAAACAGGGCCGCTTCCGCCAGAACCTGCTCGGCAAGCGTGTGGACTACTCTGGCCGCTCGGTCATCGTGGTGGGCCCGACCCTGAAGCTGCACCAGTGCGGTCTGCCGAAGAAAATGGCCCTTGAACTCTTCAAGCCCTTTATCTTTGGCAAGCTCCAGCTGCGGGGCGAGGCCACGACCATCAAAGCCGCCAAGCGGCTGGTGGAGCGGGAAGGCGCCGAGGTCTGGGACATCCTGGAAGAGGTGATTCGCGAGCACCCGGTGCTGCTGAACCGCGCCCCGACCCTGCACCGTCTCGGCATTCAGGCCTTCGAGCCAGTGCTGATCGAGGGCAAGGCCATTCAGTTGCATCCCCTCGTCTGCACCGCATTCAACGCCGACTTCGACGGGGATCAGATGGCGGTGCACGTGCCGTTGTCACTGGAAGCCCAGCTGGAAGCCCGGGCGCTGATGATGTCGTCGAACAATATCTTGTCGCCGGCCAACGGTGATCCCATCATCGTGCCGTCGCAGGACGTCGTGCTGGGCCTGTACTACATGACTCGCGAGCGCGTCAATGCCCCCGGCGAAGGCATGGTCTTCAGCGACGTGAAAGAAGTGCATCGCGCCTACGAGAACCGACTGGTCCACCTGCAGGCACGGGTGAAGGTGCGTTTCCATCTGAGCGATATTGACGACGACGGCGAGATGACCCACTCGCGGAAGCTGGTGGACACCACCGTCGGGCGCGCGCTGCTGCGGGATATCCTGCCCGAAGGCCTCAGCTTCGACCTGATCAACCAGTCGATGACCAAAAAGGCCATTTCGGCCTGCATCAATGCATCGTACCGGCAGGTGGGGCTGAAGAAGACCGTCGTCTTCGCCGACCAGCTGATGTACACAGGCTTCGGCTACGCAACACGCGCCGGTGTCTCGATTGGTGTGAACGACATGGTGGTGCCCCACGAGAAGATGAAGATTCTCGAGGGTGCCGACGAAGAGGTGAAAGAGATCCAGGACCAGTACGCGAGCGGCCTGGTGACGAACGGCGAACGCTACAACAAGGTCGTGGACATCTGGTCACGCACTAATGAGCAGGTCGCCAAGGCGATGATGGAGAAGCTTGGCACCGAGAGCGTCACGACCGCGGCGGGGGAAGCGGTGCGGCAGGACTCTTTCAATTCTATCTTCATGATGGCCGATTCCGGCGCGCGGGGCTCGGCGGCGCAGATTCGTCAGCTCGCCGGCATGCGCGGTCTGATGGCCAAGCCCGATGGTTCGATCATCGAAACGCCGATTACCGCAAACTTCCGCGAAGGTCTGGACGTGCTGCAGTACTTTATCTCGACTCACGGCGCGCGTAAGGGCCTGGCCGACACGGCGCTGAAGACCGCCAACTCCGGTTACCTGACCCGGCGTCTCGTAGACGTGGCACAGGACCTGGTGGTGACAGACATTGACTGCGGCACTGCGGCAGGCCTCGTGATGGCGCCCATCGTAGAAGGCGGCGACGTTGTCGAGCCGCTGCGCGAGCGGGTGCTGGGCCGGGTCCTGGCCGAAGATATGACCCGACCCGGAACGGACGAAGTTCTCATCGAGGCCGGCACTTTGATGCATGAGCAGGCCGTGCAGTTGCTGGAAGACAACAGCGTGGACCAGGTGATCGTGCGTTCGCCGATTACCTGCGAAACCCGCTACGGCGTCTGCGCCCAGTGTTACGGGCGTGACCTCGCGCGCGGTCAGCGCATAAATATCGGCGAGGCCGTCGGCGTGATTGCTGCGCAGTCTATCGGCGAGCCGGGCACGCAGCTGACCATGCGGACCTTCCACATTGGTGGTGCTGCATCGCGGTCGGCGGCTGCCAACAGCGTCGAGATCAAGCGGGACGGCGAGCTGCGTCTGCACAACATCAAGACTGTAGAAAACGACGACGGCAACCTGGTAGCCATCAGCCGCTCGGGTGAGGTGGGCGTCATCGACGAACATGGTCGTGAGCGCGAGCGCTATAAATTGCCCTACGGTGCGGTAATTTCCGGGCGTGAAGGCGACAAGGTCGGCGCCGGCGCCATCGTGGCGACGTGGGACCCGCATACTCACCCTGTGGTTGCAGAGGTGGCTGGCAAGCTGCAGTTCCAGGACTTCCTCGACGGTGTGACGGTGGAAGAAAAGATCGACGAGATCACCGGTCTGTCCAGCATCGTGGTTATCGATCCGAAGCAGCGCGGCAGCGCTGGCAAAGATCTGCGGCCGACGGCCAAGCTGGTAGATGCCAAGAACAAGGAGATCTGCTTCCCGAACACGGACATACCGGCCGTGTACGCGATGCCGCCGGGCGCCATCGTAGTCATGACCGACGGCTCTGCCGTGAAGGTTGGCGACGTAATTGCGCGCATTCCGCAGGAAAGCTCGAAGACGCGTGATATCACCGGCGGTCTGCCACGGGTCGCAGACCTGTTTGAAGCCCGGAAGCCGAAAGATCCGGCCATCCTGGCGGAACACAGCGGCACCGTGAGCTTCGGGAAAGAGACCAAGGGCAAACGCCGGCTCGTCATTACTGACGCCCAGGGTGAGAAGCACGAAGACCTGATTCCCAAGTGGCGGCACCTGAGCGTCTTTGAAGGTGAGCAGGTGGAGCGTGGCGAGGTGATCGCTGAAGGTGAGCCGAACCCGCACGACATTCTGCGCCTGCAGGGTGTGGAGCCGCTGGCCAACTACCTGGTTCGCGAGATCCAGGACGTGTACCGCCTGCAAGGTGTGAAGATCGACGACAAGCATATCGAGGTGATCATTCGCCAGATGTTGCGCAAGCTCGAAATCGCCCAGCCGGGCGATACGAATCTGTTGCGGGGCGAGCAGATCGAGCGGGCGCGGTTCCTGGACCTGAACGAGACCAAGGTTGCGCAATCGCAGGAAGAGGCGACCTATGAGCCGCTGCTTTTGGGTATCACCAAGGCCTCGCTGGCCACGGAGTCATTCATCTCGGCGGCCTCCTTCCAGGAGACCACGCGGGTGCTGACCGAAGCGGCCGTGAAGGGCTTGCGGGACGAGCTGCGCGGGCTGAAGGAGAACGTCATCGTCGGTCGCCTGATCCCGGCCGGGACGGGGTTTAGCCATCACGCCGAGCAGCGCCGCACCCGGGAGCAGGAGCTTTCCGACCAGCTGCGCGGACTCGAGGAGGCGGCGCAACAACAGGCGGCGCTGGAGGCGCTGGAGGCGCAACCGGCAGACGACGACGAGTCGCCGGCTAATGACGCGCCGGCAGCTGCGCCGGAAGAGACCACTTCGGAGTGAGCCCCCCGCCGGGCGGCTTCCGGCCGCCCGGCGCCTTGCTTGACTGGCCTGTGGCCGCACCCTAGAATGCGCGATCCCGCGCGGGGGTACCCGGCCTCAGGGCCAGAAAAACAAGGACTTAGGGACGCCAGCCGCGTCGCGCCCGATAGCCCGGATGGCGGTTTTCCCCCTGGGGAGGCCGCATGCGGGCTGATGTTTTTGTACAGCAGGTCATTCAAAGAGAAGCCAATGTCGACGGTCAATCAGCTGGTCCGCAAGTCGCGCAAGACCAAAGTCGTGAAGAGCAGTGTGCCGGCGCTGGCTGCCAGCCCGCAGAAGCGTGGGGTGTGCACTCGCGTGTACACGACTACGCCAAAGAAGCCGAATTCGGCGCTGCGCAAGGTGGCCCGCGTTCGATTGACGAACGGTTTTGAGGTCACCAGCTATATCGGCGGCGAGGGCCATAACCTCCAGGAGCACTCGGTGGTGCTCATTCGCGGCGGCCGCGTGAAGGATCTTCCGGGAGTGCGTTACCACACGGTTCGCGGCACCCTCGACTGCGCCGGAGTTTCCGAACGGCGTCAAGGCCGCTCGAAATACGGCGCCAAGCGACCGAAGTAGACGTCAGCCCCACTAGCTAATACGAGCCCCACCATGTCCAGACGCTCCCAGGCACCGAAGCGGCAGATTCTGCCCGACCCGAAACATAACAGCGAGATGCTGGCCAAGTTCATCAACATGATCATGTCTGATGGCAAGAAGTCAGTGGCCGAAGGCATTGTTTACGGTGCGCTGGAGCAGATTTCTTCGCGCACCGGCCATGGTGAAGATCAGGCGCTCGAGACCCTGAGCATGGCCCTGGACAATGTGAAACCGGCCGTCGAAGTGAAGTCGCGGCGCGTGGGTGGCGCAACCTACCAGGTCCCGGTGGAGGTTCGGCTCACGCGGCGAACCACCCTGGCCATGCGCTGGGTGATTGACGCCGCGCGCAAGCGCAGCGAAAAGTCCATGGCACAGCGTCTGGCAAACGAACTGATGGATGCTGCGGACAATCGAGGCGCGGCGGTCAAAAAGCGGGAAGACACGCATCGCATGGCCGAGGCCAACAAGGCCTTCTCACACTACCGCTGGTAAGCGCAGACGCGCTCGCCCGAATCCAGGCAGACAAGGACGCAGACCGTGGCAAGGACAACCCCAATCGAGTTGTATCGCAATATCGGCATCATGGCTCACATCGATGCGGGTAAGACGACGACCACCGAACGGATCCTGTTCTACACCGGCGTGTCGCACAAGATCGGTGAAGTGCACGACGGTGCGGCCGTGATGGACTGGATGGAGCAGGAACAGGAGCGTGGCATCACGATTACCTCGGCTGCCACGACTTGCTTCTGGAATGGGATGGACCAGCAGTATCCGGAGCACCGGATCAACATCATTGATACGCCCGGCCACGTGGATTTCACCATTGAGGTGGAGCGTTCGCTGCGGGTGCTGGATAGCGCCGTAGCCGTATTCTGTTCCGTTGGCGGTGTAGAGCCCCAGTCGGAGACGGTTTGGCGGCAGGCCAACAAGTACGGCGTGCCGCGCATGGCCTTCATCAACAAGATGGACCGTGCCGGCGCAGATTTTTTTCGCGTGGTAACACAGATCCGGGAGCGCCTTGGCGGCAACCCGGTGCCGATCCAGATTCCCATCGGCGCCGAGGAAAATTTTGAAGGGGTGGTCGACCTGATCCGGATGCGGGCGATCCGCTGGGACCAGGACACCCAGGGCACGACCTTCCAGCTGGAGGAAATTCCTGCCGAATTGCAGGCCACTGCCGAAGAATGGCGTGAGAAGCTGGTGGAAGCGGCGGCAGAAGCCGACGAAGAACTGCTGAACAAGTATCTGGAGGGCACGGAGCTCACCGAAGACGAAATTCGCCGCGGTCTCCGCCTGCGTACCGTGCGCAACGAAATCGTCATCACGATGTGCGGTTCGGCCTTTAAGAACAAGGGCGTGCAGGCCATGCTGGATGCGGTGGTCGACTTCATGCCATCGCCCGTAGACGTGCCGCCGATCAAGGGCATCCTGGAAGACGACAGCGAAGGTGAGCGTCGTCCGGACGATGGCGAACCCTTCGCGGCACTGGCTTTCAAAATTGCCACCGACCCCTTCGTCGGCAACCTGACCTTTTTCCGGGTCTACTCGGGTGTGCTGAATTCGGGCGACACCGTTTTTAACTCGGTGCGTGGCAAGCGCGAACGCATCGGGCGCCTGCTGCAAATGCATTCCAATGATCGCGCAGAGATCAAGGAAGTCCGGGCCGGCGATATTGCGGCTGCGGTGGGTTTGAAGGATGTCACCACGGGCGACAGCCTGGTGGACCAGAAGCACGTCATTACGCTTGAGCGCATGGAGTTTCCGGAACCGGTGATTTCCGTAGCCGTCGAGCCGAAGACCAAGAGCGATCAGGAAAAGATGGGCATCGCGCTGCAAAAACTCGCGAAAGAAGATCCTTCCTTCCGCGTGGCTTCGGACGAGGAATCCGGCCAGACCATTATCTCCGGCATGGGTGAGCTGCACCTGGACATCATCGTCGATCGCATGCGGCGGGAGTTCAACGTCGAAGCGAACGTCGGCAGGCCGCGCGTCGCTTACCGCGAGACTATTCGCAAGACCGTGGAGCAGGAAGGCAAGTTCGTTCGCCAGTCGGGTGGCCGCGGTCAGTACGGCCACGTATATATTCGCCTGGAGCCGCAGGAGCCCGGCGCCGGCTACGAGTTCGAGGACAAGATTGTCGGTGGTGTCGTGCCCCGGGAATACATTCCTGCTGTGGACAAGGGCATCCGGGAACAGATGCAGAACGGCGTATTGGCCGGCTACCCGGTGGTGGACGTGAAGGTCGCACTGTACGACGGCTCATATCACGATGTGGACTCGAGCGAGATGGCCTTCAAGATCGCTGGCTCCATGGCCTTCAAGGAAGGTGTCCGGAACGCCAAGCCCGTGCTGCTGGAACCCATCATGAGCGTTGAGGTGGTCACACCGGACGACTACATGGGTGATGTTACGGGCGACCTCAGCCGCCGACGCGGCATGTTGCAGGGCCTCGACGAGTCACCGGCAGGGAAGATCATCCGCGCCGAGGTGCCGCTGTCCGAAATGTTTGGCTATGCCACAGACCTGCGCTCAATGTCGCAGGGGCGCGCCACCTACTCGATGGAGTTCGGCAAGTACGCTGAAGTACCGCCGAACGTTGCTGAAGCTGTCATTAAGCAAGACTGATCTGTACGGAGAGAGACCGATGTCGAAGGAGAAATTCGAGCGTACCAAGCCGCATGTAAATGTGGGGACGATTGGCCACGTTGACCATGGCAAGACGACGCTGACGGCG
>Ga0265306_10000739_pt1 | contig 15741 bp, 13 predicted proteins | sample Helome_3_FD_192493 | JGI IMG/M metagenome (GOLD analysis project Ga0265306, IMG submission 192493) | Marine sediment microbial communities from subtidal zone of North Sea - Hel_20160420 (Illumina Assembly) | ecosystem: Environmental > Aquatic > Marine > Subtidal zone > Sediment ...
TGTTATTTTTTGCAGGGGCGGCCATCTTAACCCCGCCGGACGTTGTTACCCAGGTGATGATGGCCCTTCCACTGATGGTCATGTATGAGCTCAGCATTATCGGCGCGCGGTTTTTTGGTAAAAAAAAACCGGCGACCGAAACTGAGGAAGATAAAGCCGGGCAAAGTGCATCGTAGATTCCGGACACCCGTATTTATCGTCGGAGTAGCTATTTTAAGACCCCTTTTCTGCCGGTTTGAAGCTACGGTAAAAAATTTGTCGTCTTTTTTGGACCTATTGTCGTCTATATTGCGGGTAATTGTAAAAGCTTGTTGTAAACCGATTTACTATTTACATTAAGCTTTGATTGATAAGTTATAATAATAACAATTTCAATGTGTTATAAAATTATTGTACCGGGTGTTTGTGATTGACAGAACGATTTTGGCCTGATAAGAAATGAGTCTAAATTTAGCAAGCATGGATAAAGGAAAACCGCTGAGCAAAGGAGGGGAATAAAGAATCATGAATAAAAAGTTGTTGATTTTGGTTGTTGTCGCATGTGCTGCCCTATTTCTTGCCGCTGGAATTTACGCCAAATCAGTTCCGGATGTCATCCCATTGCAGGACCCTGCATATAAGGAGCATAAAAAAGGGGTTGTCCAGTTTTCCCACGGAAAACACCAGGATAATTATGCCAAAGACTATTCGGATCTATACGCAAAGGGCTGCGGTGAATGTCACCACGATAAAGATGGCAAGCCGCTTGCCAACCTGAAAGAGGGCGACCCGGTTCAAAAATGCATCGAGTGCCACAAGAAGCCCGGTGAAGTACCCAAAGATCTCAAGAAGCAATGGCGCGAAAAGAAAGTTAAAAAAGCCGAACAGAAGAAAATAAAGCTAGAATATCACGCCGAAGCCTATCACATGAACTGCAGAGGCTGTCACAAAGCGTTCAATAAAAAATATAAGCCCAAAAAAGCGCCGACAACCTGCACCAAGTGCCATCCGAAAAAAGAATAATCATAGTATCCTGATCCCGTACAAAAAAGGCGTGCATCATATTGATGCGCGCCTTTCTTATGGAATGATCCAATGAATTCTTAATTTATCATTTTAGAAAAAGTTGAATTAAAACGATCTCAAAAATAGTAGATTACGCTCGAGGGCAAGGCGAAAACCGATTCAAAAGTGGAGCATACACGTTAGTATTCGAGCATTTTGAATCGGTTTTGAACACAGCCCTTGGGCGTTAGATGCATTTTTGAGATCGGTTTTATATCTTTTTCAAAGCGATCGCTGCCCAATCAAGCTCATCAGCGCTCCAAACCTGTTCAAAATGCCGCCCGGTGTAAAGTCTCCATAAATCTTGCATCTCATGGGTGCGAAAACCGGAAAGTACCACCCGGCCATTTGGGGCGGTCAGCTTGGCGATGCGGGTCGAATATCGGACGAGGCTTGGATATCGTAAATTTGCAATCACCAGTGAATAAGAGGAATCGATGACTTCAATGTTACGATCAGATACGACGAGCCGATCCTGCAAGTGATTGAGGTCCAGATTTATACTGGCTTCTGCAATGGCACAGGGATCGACATCAATGCCCAGTCCTTTTTTTACCCCCAGACAAACGGCGGCAATCGCCAGAATGCCCGACCCGGTGCCGATGTCCAGCACAGAACAGTCCGCGCTGAGCCAATTCGGGCGCACCGTTTTTAGAACATATTCGATGGCTCTGACCGACAGCCGCGTCGTCGGATGCCGGCCGCCGCCGAAAGCCGCCCCGGGCTGTATTCGAATAACCACATCATCAGGCAACGGTTGAAATCGATGCCCCGGCGGCTTGACAACCACATGGGCTGAAATGCGCACCGGTTTATTGAAGGAAACCACCAGATAAGTGCTGCCGAATTCATAAGTATATTCCAGTTCGCCTCGGGCAACCAGATCTTTTAACACTGTTTTGGCGCGGGTTTTATCCAGGCCGTAAATTGCGGAGATGGTTTTTTCAAGATGCTGGGGTGTTAACCGGGCAGCCGATGCGGCTACCGTTTCAAGAATCGCGTTTTCAATTCTCTGAATATCCATCAATTCTGCATTATTGCGCCTTTTTCTGTTGATGGGCGATAGCATTGCGCACCAGCGCCTGAGCCCAGTGCGGTGTACCCAGGGCGTGGATGTGGGTATAGGTGGCCAGAACATTTTTGTAGCAGATGCCGTCTTTGTCTCTGGTAATCCCAACCCCCCGCTGCATGCGGAAAACCAGATCCTTTTCAGCGCCGCTCCATTTCAGCACCCGGGAATAGTGAAACTCGTGTCCCCGGATCTCAGCACCGATTTCATAATAGGGGTTGTCATTTTCAACGGTCACAACCGTATAGCCGTGACCCTGGGGCCGGGGATAGAAGTCGAAGGTCAACGGCAATACTCCGACCATGGGATAGGATTTTTCTTCGAGCACCAGTTCTTGACCCAGGTACATCAGACCGCCGCATTCGGCGTATATCGGCAGGCCGTCTTCGGCCATTGCCTTGAGCGCTTTGCGGAAACTCTTATTTTCAGCCAGTTGTTGGGCATGGGTTTCCGGAAACCCACCCCCGATGTAAAGCGCATCCAATGCGGGTAATTGGTTTTGCGTCAAAGGGCTGATAAAAAGGATTTCCGCACCGGCCGCTTCCAGCGCATCGATGTTTTCAGGGTAATAAAACTGAAAGGCGGAGTCCTTGATGATGCCAATCTTCGGCCTCTCAGCTTCAACGCTGGCTATCTGACTGCTGAAATCTGTTTTCTGTCCTCTGTCTTCTGCCTTCTGTTCTCTGTCCTTTGCATCGAGCTGCGGTAAACCCTGGATGCAATCAAAAATCGCGTCCAGATCAATGTGCTCGCTGGCGATGCGCGCAGCGGCAGCGATGGATTCGCCGGCCCAGTCATGTTCAGGGGTGGGCACCAGACCCATGTGGCGTTCCGGAAAAATCTGGATTTTCAACTTGGGAATGGCACCGAGAACCGGAATTCCGCAATAGTGTTCGATATTGTCACGCAGGATGCGTTCGTGGCGGGCTCCCGCCACCCGGTTGAGCACGACCCCTTTAATCACCACATCCGGATCAAACTGAATGAGGCCGGAGATGACCGCCGCCATCGTGCGGGTAATCTTGGTGCAATCCACACACAGCAATACCGGGGTCTTCAGCAATTTACCCAGTTCAGCCGTACTGGTGCTGCCGGCCAGATCGATACCGTCATAGAGCCCGCGGTTGCCCTCGATGACGGCAACATCATCTTTGTGCGTGTGGGTCAGAAAGGACTGTAAAATTTGAGGTGTCTCTAAAAGAAAAGTGTCCAGATTATAACAGGGCCGGTTGGCCGCCAGGGCCAACCAGCCCGTATCGATATAGTCTGGACCTTTTTTAAAGGGTGCGATTGACTTATTGCCTTTTTTCCAGGCGGCAATCAGTCCGATGGAAAGGATGGTCTTACCCGAACCGCCCCGCAGGGCGGCAATCATAATTCGGGGAAAATCAATTATTTCCGGTTGTTTCGAAATAGCGCTCAAATATCAGGATAAAAATAAATCCGGCATACGGGGCAATAAAACCGCCTAGTCTTCGTCTTCAGCATGTGCCTGCTTGCCGGTACCTTTAAGTCCGTATAATGACGTACTGCCGCTGGACCAGTATTCCAGAACCTCTTCCTGAACCAGGCGATTGATGACCTTCTTGGCCTCGCGCGGTTTGGACTCTAAAATCTTGGCCAGGTCATTAAAATAAAATTTGGACTTGGTTTTTAATTTCTTTTCCAACGCTGCTACTATTTTCGCTTTTGATTCCTCGTAATCCAGAGCCATAATTTCCCTCTTTTCAGCAAAAGGCAGGGGGCAGCCATAATGGTGGTTGCCCCCTGCTGGTTTAATTTTGCGCTTAAAACTTGAATTGCGTGGTCTGGCGCCATGTATAATAAGCCGGATCACGGAAATCATCGATCAGATGGTGGGTAAATTCAAGTTCGCATTGTTCAAAGAATCTTTCCCATCCGATGCGCTCGGCCCATTCGCCCAGACGCTCGTATTTGTTGGCGCCTTTCTCGTAGGCCTGCACCATATTTTTGATGACGTCTGTTGTTTTCGGCCAGCGCGGCGGTTCATTCGGGATGAAGGCCACAACCACCTTGGAAAACTTCGGTGTGCTGATGCGGTTGGACACCTTACCACCGGCCATGATGACGATGCCGTCACCTTCCTGGTCGGCCAGGGGCATGGAGGGGCACATGGTGTAACAGTTGCCGCAGAACATACAGCGTTCTTCCTTGACAGCCACACTGTTGACCTTTTGTCCGCCGACCTCGATTTTGGCCGGTTTAATGGCGGCCGTCGGGCAGGCGGCGATGGCCAGTGGAATCTCGCACATTTTATCCAGATATTCATGGTCCAGCATCGGCGGTTTGCGATGGTAGCCCAGAATCGCAATATCCGAACAATGCACCGCACCGCACATGTTCAGGCAGCAGGCCAGCGATACGCGCAGCTTGGCCGGCAGTTTGTGCTCTTTAAAATAATCAAAGAGCACATCCATGGTGGCCTTGACCGGCCCGGAGGCATCGGTGGCCGGTGTGTGACAATGAATCCAGCCCTGGGTGTGCACGATATTGGTGATGGATGTACCGGTTCCGCCCACCGGGAATTTGAAGCTGCCGCCGGTAAACTTGCGGCTTTCAAGGTCTTTGATCAGCGGATCGACTTTGCTTTCCTCGGCCACCATAAACTCGATATTGTTGCGGGTAGTGAACCGCAGGTGACCGCCGCAGTGTTTCTCGGCGATTTCGCAAATCTCACGGATGTGGGTGGTACTCATAAGTCGCGCGCCCCCACAGCGAACCGTCCAAACTTTGTCGCCGGATTCGGCCACATGCACCAATACGCCGGGCTTGATGACATCATGATACAGCCATTTGCCCTTGTTTTTGGCAATCACCGGCGGATAAAAATCGTCGTATTTTCGCGGACCGATGTCTGAAATTCTGTTTTCCATCGGTTTGTCAGGATTGTAACCTGATGATACAAATGCCATGGTCTTATCCCCCTATCTCTGATGATATTTTCTAAATTCGTTGACATCACGTTCGAATCCGCCCGGCACCTCGTCTGCTTTCCAGAAGATGTACGGGTTGGATCGCGGCTCCTTAACCATGCGCGGATCGGGCGTTAGGCCGGTGGCCTCCAGCAGTTTCTGGAAGCCCTGGCGTTTCATCAGCTCGCCGAGCCGCTCGCGGTTTTTGCCTTCTTCCATCCACCAATCCCAGATGGCCTCGATGACTTCTTTGATTTCATCATAGGGCTCTTCGGCTTTGACGAAGGGCACCAGCATCGAGCTCATCTGGGCACCATCGAGAATCGGGGCCTTGGCGCCGACAAGGATGGAAAGACCGGTGTCTTTTCCGATACGAAGCGCTCTGGGCATGACATTGATGCAGTGCATGCAGCGGTTGCATTCCTTGTTTTCGATCATCAGCTTGTCACCTTCCATCCACATGCACTCGGTGGGGCAAAGATCGCATACTTCTTTCTGGATGTCGAATGCACCCCAGTCCCGACCGCTGTGGTCGTTGGCATTGGGCGCAATCTCGCCGCCGATGTAAGCCTGAACCGCTTCCGGGTCGATACGGATGTCATCTCTCCAGGTACCGATAAAGGACATGTCCGCTCTTGCAATCGAAGCCACGCAGCAATTGGGGCAGCCGTCAAATTTAAATTTGAACTTATACGGAAATGCCGGCCGGTGCAGCTCATCCTGATACTCCTGGGTGAGGTGATAGCAGAGCGCCTGGGTGTCGTAGCAGGCATATTCGCAGCGCGCCTGACCGATGCAGTCTGAGGGTGTCCGCAGGTTTGAACCCGAGCCGCCCAGATCCTGGTTATATTTATGGGTCATTTCGTAGAAGATTTCTTCCAGCTGGGGGGTGGTGGTGCCCAGAAAAATGATATCTCCGGTGGAACCGTGCATGTTGGTGATACCACTACCGCGGAAATCCCAGATATCACAGAGCTGCCTTAAGTATTCAGCGGTATAAAATTTACCGCCCGGCTGGTTGACCCGCATGGTATGAAAATGCGCCACACCCGAAAACTGTTCGGGCTGGTCACAATAGCGACCGATAACGCCGCCGCCATAGCCGAATACACCGACGATTCCGCCGTGTTTCCAGTGGGTTCGGCCGTGTTTGAAAGAAAGTTCCAATATACCCAGAAGGTCTTCAACAACATCTTCCGGAATCTGAAATTCGATCTTCTCCTTGTTTTTTGCCCTGACTTCGGCCTGTTGTTTCAAATCCGAAACAAAGCTTGGCCACGGCCCGCTTTCAAGCTGGTCCAACAACGGGGTTTTATGTTTTGCCATTATTTACCTCCATTAATGTTAATAATTTCGCTTCAACGAGTAAGAATCATCTTCCCCTCCCGGGATTCGCTGCAATTCACCTCCTCTCAACCTGTTTTTTTCAGCCTTTATCTTAAATATTTTCAGTGATTTTTTTTAAAATTAATCAAAGGATCTGATATAGAATTAATCTTTAGGCTTGTCAATAAAAAAGGCGCGTTAGAGCGGATTTAAGTCTCAATGATCGACTAGTTAAGCCGGCAATACTACATTTTGCGGCCGGTCAAAGAAAAAACGCTCTATGTAGCGGAAATCGATAAAAATTGTTGGATCGAACTGTAGAGCGCTTCCACATGTTTGCTTAAATTTTTCTTGATAACGGGCAGCTCCGGCAGGCGGGGGTTAAAGCGGTTGACGATCGCCTCTGACAAATCGAGTAAGTCCGAGGCCTGACATGCTGAAAGATAAGCGATGAAACAGGTCAGCGGTGAATCCGGCAAAACGTCAACATCCGGTTTCATGGTCAGGGCGTCCAAAAAGCCGGTTAGGGTGGCGTCAACGGCAGCTTTATCCGACCAGACCATTTCCCCGACCCCCCCAAGGCGATCCAGGCGCATCTGAATCGAAAGTTTTAAAAAGAAAACCAATAGGGCCTGCAACAACCGTTGCGGGTCGTTTGCGTCTGCCGGTGGCTGCTGTTTGTCTTTAAAGATCGCTGTATACCGCCGGACGGTGACAAGTCTTAATCCGGGCCTTTCGTTTTCAATGTTCACCACAAAATCACCGGCAGCGTGGTGCCAGGCCAAAATCTGCTCAAAGGACACCAGATTATAGTAACAGGTCAGTATTTTTGCCGCCTGGGCATAGAGTGTCTTCATCTGTTCGCCTGTCAGAAAAAACCTTCCGCGGGTCTCCTCCCAGACGATAATTTTAAGCGTTTTAGCGGCCGGATCCGGTGCAAGGTGGAATTCATGGTAACCGTCAAACCATTCTCCCAGAAACATGCCGAAATTCAATCCCGCTGAACCGGTAATCCGTTCCCAACCATACACCTGCGGTAAATAGTGACACGTTGTCTCGACATTCAGGCGCTTTAAGTTATGATAGTCCCTTTCGACGAAGCGCTGGCCGGATTCAGATAGGGCCACGTTGAGGACAAAGGAAAGTTTTTTTTGATCCACGATGGTCTCGACCCGCGCTGGATGATAATAGGCACCGTGTTTTTCGAGGCGGATACGAATTGCTGAAATGTCCTGCGGCTTGATCTTGCGGCCAAGTCGTTGAGAAGCCGCCCGGGTGATGACGTCATAAGAACGGGCTTCCAGAAACGCTTGCGCGGCCCGGAAATAATCCGCATGGTTCACCGATGCGTCATCTGCCTTGAGTAAAGCATCCAGTCTCAGGGGCATGGGTTGCTGCCATATCGGGCTGTCTTTAGTGACAGGTTCTTTGCTGCGGGATGTAAAAAAGGAAAAGTGGGGCATGTTTCGTTTCAGAGGTTAGGAGTCAGAGGACAGAAAACAGAGGGCCGAGGACAGAATAAAATGAAAAAAATTTTGTGTCTTTTGACTTCTGTCATCTATCATCTGCCATCTGATTCCTTGAGTTTTTCAATTTCTTTTAATATATCCGGTGGCACCTCGTATCCCAGTTCGATTGCCCGCTCACAGTGTTCGATGGCTTCTTTTGTCTCTCCTTTTTCAAGATAGGCGATGGCAAGGTTGTTGTGGGCCGGCGCAAAATCCGGGTGTAGCGTTAAGGCTTTCAAATTGGATTCAATGCTTTCGTCGATCATGCCTTTCATCAAATAGGCGTTGGCCAGATTGGCAAATGCCTGGACATACCTGAAATTAAAGGTCGTCGCTTTTTCCAGCGCCTTGATGGCCTCGTCGAGGTTTCCCTTTTGAAGTTCGATAAAACCGATGTTGCCCCAGCCCTCGGAAAAACCGGGTCTGGCTTTTACTGCCGTTCGGTTTTGCCGCAGGCAACCGTTCAGATCGCCGCGCTGCAAAGCGATTCCGCCAAGGGCCACATAAGCTTCAGCCAGGCCGGGGCTGTTCTCAATGGCTTCATTGAGGTGTTTCTCGGCCTCATCATATTTTTTCTGGCCCATCAGGGCAACGCCCAGGTTGTAATGGGAATTACCGCATTCCGGATTTTGAGCGATGGCCTGCCGTTGCTGGACAATAAATTCATCCGCATCTTTGGCTTTTGTCATGGTATGGTTTCCTTCTGTCAGAATTCTTAGATTTAGATTATGCTATAAATTTCAGGTCATCAGAACAATGAAATGGCTTGTACAGGAAACATGAGAGTTTTTCAAGCGCTCAACACGGCACCCATCTTTTTACTTGACATCAATTTTGCTTTTAACTACCGTTTGAATACCCTTAATATTAAGACTTTACAGGGATAAAACAAGATGTATTTACCGTAAGGGGGCTATCATGAAAGCAGGATGTTATACCGCAATCATCACACCATTTATCAACAATGCCGTTGACTATGAAGGCCTGGAAAAACTGGCCGATTTCCAGATCCAAAACGGCATCACCGGCATTCTGGCTGTTGGGACCACGGGGGAAAGCCCGGTTCTCACATGGGATGAACATAATAAAGTAACCAAAACGATCGCCCAAAAGACCAAAGGCAAGTGCCTGTGCATTGCCGGTACCGGCAGCAACAATACCGCAGAGTCCCTGGCGGCAACCCGACATGCGGCTGAAGTGGGGGCCGATGCCGCATTGCTGGTGGAGCCGTATTACAACGGCCCCAGCTCTCTTGAAATTCGAAAAGAATACATTGCCCCGATCGCCGCGGCCTTTAAAGATCTCGACATTATCCCCTACGTCATTCCGGGCCGGACGGGAACCCAATTATTTCCGCCGGACCTGGCCCTGTTGTATAAAGAATACCCCAATGTCGGGACGGTAAAGGAAGCCACCGGCAGCATCGATAACATGAAGCGCACCCGGGAATGTTGCGGGCCTGATTTTATGATTTTATCCGGCGATGACGGCATGACATATGAAATGATGACGGACCCTCAAATCAAAGGCGCCGGGGTTATCTCGGTGGCGTCCAACGTGGCCCCGAAAGCCGTCACGGAAATGGTTCGATTGCTCAATGCAGACGACCCGTCTGAAGCCAAGTTGTTGATGCAAAAACTGGAGCCCCTTTTCAATCTGGTAACCGTAAAAACAACCGAGCAGACACCGTATGGCGAGGTGTCCTTCCGGGCAAGGAATCCGCTGGCCTACAAAGCGTTGATGTCCATTTTGGGCATGCCGTCAGGGATGTGCCGGCAGCCGCTGGGCAAATTGACGCAAAACGGTTTGCAAACCGTATTGGATGCCGTGCGCAAGGTGCAAACAACAGCGCCTGAAATCCTGCAGCCGGTGGCTGAATTTTTTAATGTGGACATCGGCGAGCGCCTTGAAAATGAAAAATACCTGGAAGGGCTGGCCTACAAATCCTACTAAACTGATTTAAAAACCATCATCTCTTGGCCAATGGCGGTGTTACAAACCGATGAAAAAGAGGTTTTGAGATGGCTTCAAGTTTCACTGCCTGTTTCTCATTTATCAGTAACTCCGGGCTTAAGTTTGAAATCGCCTTCCTGGAACAGCAGCCATTTAAGCCAACTCAAGCCAAATTTCAGCAGCTCGATTTCATCATCTTTGATCCGCTTAAGGACGGCTTCGTCCACCATGTAACGATCCAAAAACGAACTTTCAAAAACAAATTCCCGAAATTTATCGATGTTGTAGCTCACCAGAAAAAACATCTTCTTCGTCTTCTCGGTCAGCTGCATATTGGGCGGGAAGGATCGCTTGCGAACTAGCAGATCGGTCCACTCCGCATTGATTTCGTCATGCAAATCGACCCCTTGATCTTTGCGCCATTCTTTGACCGTCCAGAGTTTTTCTTCCTTGAACCCCAGGCAGTGGGGTTCATGTACAAAAAAATAGAACTCGTCTCCATCCGCATTTTCTTTGTGGCTCAGTGACGCAACACCCAGTGGATAATAGCGGCAGGTGGTTGGCCGGTTGTCGTAGACCAGGCACCCGTTTTCTTTGACAAAGGGGCACAGTTTACTGTCCGAATTCGTTTCTTCGTCTTCCAGAAACCTAAGCGTAATAACCGGCAGCCCGGTTTTTTCCAGCATTTGCGGCTCGGTATAAAGTGCTAAAAATTCCTCGGAATTCAGTAGCAGCTTGTTTTTAAGCTGAATGATGTCATAGGGCGTCAGGATGATATTAATATCCCGGCAGCATTGGGTGAAACATTCCACTCCCGGGTGGCACTTAAATTTAAACTGACTTTTAGGGCCAAGCCGAACCGGCTCGACATTGGCCATTCGTTCTGTATCGCTCATGCAAAATTCCTTTCCTATAAAACGATTACCCAAAGCGCCAACTTTTAGATTCAAATGGTCGCTTATATCTGAGGCAACGCACGATGTCAATAAATCGCGTTTATGATTCAACCTGAATCAGGATAATCCGCTCCACACGGTTACCATCTTTGTCTTCCGAAGAGAACTTATTTCTTGATTTATCACCTGAATATACTATATCCATAAGTGAGTCACCTGGATTTTGCACGAGTCCTCCAGAGGCGGACAAGTCGGAGGCTTTCATATTCTCATTAATTTTCATGCAAGCTTCAGGAATGAACATAAAGCATATTACGCATCAGATAAATTCTTGAATCGCGGAGGAGGATCCCATGCAATTAACTGTGACAGAAGCTGCAACATTAAAAGAAAAGCCGGATGAATCCAAGCTGGGTTTTGGGACCCTATTCACAGATTATATGTTTATTATGGATTACACGCCGGATAAGGGATGGCATTCATTGCGCATCGAACCTTACGCCCCCATGCCCCTGGATCCGTCCACCATGTTTCTGCATTATGCTCAGGGCGCTTTCGAAGGACTCAAAGCATACCGAACCCAATCCGGCAGCATTCAGCTTTTCAGACCCCAGGAAAATTTTAAACGTTTGAATCGCTCCTGCCGACGGCTGTGTATGCCTGAACTCGACGAGGACCTTGCGCTCGGCGCACTCAAACAGCTTCTCACAATGGAAAAAGACTGGGTTCCGGGGGCGCCGGAAACGTCGCTTTACATAAGGCCAACCATCATTGCAATGGACCCCTATCTGGGCGTGCGCGCTTCACATACCTATCGTTTTTTCATCATCCTTTCACCGGTGGGTGCCTATTATCCCGAGGGCTTCAGTCCGATCAAAATTCAGGTAACCCATGAATACGTTCGGGCGGTGCGCGGCGGGGTGGGCGAAGCCAAAACGCCCGGCAACTACGCCGCCAGCATCCTGGCCAGTGAAAAAGCCCACAAAGAGGGTTATTCGCAGGTGTTGTGGCTGGACGGTGTCGAGCAAAAATATCTTGAAGAAGTCGGTTCCATGAACATCTTTTTCGTGATTGACGATGAAATCGTCACCCCCGCGTTAAACGGCAGTATCCTGCCGGGAATCACCCGGGATTCAGTGATCCGGCTGGCCAAACACTGGAACGACAAAGTGTCTGAGAAAAAAATAAGCATCGACACGTTAATGCAGGCCCATGTTGACGGGAAACTGCAGGAAGTTTTCGGTTCCGGGACAGCAGCTGTTATCTCACCGGTCGGCGAGATCAAATACGGGGACCAGGTCATCAGCATATCCGGCGGCGAGGTCGGCCCGGTTGCCCTCAAATACTACAATGCCATCACCGACATTCAATATGGCAAGACCGAGGATCCACTGGGGTGGGTTGTTCAAGTTGCGTAGGTTCAGGGTTCAAAGGTTCAGGGGTTCTGTAATTTTTGGCACCAGATCGACAATTCGAACAAGTTCTTCGCCTTTTGATCCCGGGTTATCTGGATATTCAATTTTCAATAATTTGATAATAAACCTTTAAACCTCTGAACGTTGAACCCTAAACCTTTTACGATGGAGATTTAAATGCCTAAATCGGAGGTTGAAGACCATCTGCCCGCATTTGTTGCCAAAATGCAAAACGAAGGTCTGCAGCCGCTGGTGATCGACACCTTCGCTTATTACTACAATCAGGTGCTGAGCGGTGAAACCGGCCTGGTCTATGATCGCGAAATTCAACCGGTTGCGCTTAAGGATATCCAGGATTTTAATCACTTAAAAAAATACGCCGCTGCCGGTCAGCGCGCTCTGAAACATTGCGTCAGAATCGTTTTGAATGGCGGGCTGGGAACGACCATGGGGTTAACCGGGCCCAAGTCGCTGATTGAAGCCAAAAACGGAAAAAACTTTCTTGAAATTATTTTAAAACAGGCGGATCACAGCGGGGTTCAGCTGGCGCTAATGAACAGCTTTAATACCCACGCTGCAACCCGCGCGGCCCTATCCAAAATTAAACCTGCCCGAACGCCCCTTCAGTTTATCCAGCACAAGTTTCCAAAAATCCAGCAAAAAGATCTATCACCGACTGCCTGGCCAAAAAATCAGGCCCTGGAATGGAATCCACCGGGACACGGTGATGTGTACACCGCCCTTCATACTTCCGGGATGCTTGAAAACCTGCAAAAAAGCGGAATTCGGTATGCCTTTATTCACAACCTGGATAATCTCGGCGCCCAGATGGAATCATGGCTGCTGGGATATTTTGCGGAATGCGAATTCCCCTTTATGATGGAGGTGGCTGAAAAAACCCCGGCGGATATCAAGGGCGGGCATCTGGCCAAACACCGCAACGGGCGCCTGATTTTACGTGAAGCCGCCCAATGCCCGCAAGATGAAATAAAGGCATTTCAAGATATTACACGCTACCGCTTTTTCAACACCAATAACATCTGGATCAATTTAGAATCTTTGAAAACGGTGTTTGAAAAGGAACAGACCCTTCATCTCCCCATGATCCTTAACCCCAAAACAGTGGATCCCAGGAAGGCAAACAGCCCTGCCGTCTACCAGGTTGAGACCGCCATGGGGGCCGCTATTTCGCTTTTCGACGGTGCCACCGCAGTTCGGGTACCCCGATCCCGATTTTTCCCGGTCAAATCTTGCAATGATCTTCTGGCGCTGCGTTCGGATTGCTATGTCCTGGAAGATCGATATCAACTACGTCTGAATCCGAAGCGCTTGTCGGCCGGCAAACCGGAAACCGTCAAGATAAAACTGGATCCGAATTTTTATGGCAAAATAGATCTGCTGGAGCGACGATTTAAACATGGACTGCCCTCTCTGTTTGACTGTGAGTTCCTCAACATTGAAGGTGATGTCTATTTTGAAAGCGAGGTTACCATTCAAGGCAGGGTGTCGATCAAAAACACGCAGAGCACTCCGGCGGTGGTCAAAAAGGGATCCGTCATCAATAGCGATATGGCCTTCTGAGCTTCTAACTTAGTTGTCTGGAAGTCACGCTGAAAGGGTTATAATTCACCACAGCATAGGGCATAGCGCATGGCGCAAAGCGTAAAATATAGATTAAAATACTCTGCCCCTTGCGCTTTACCCAGTTCATCTGCAATCCACAATCAAACTATTCTCTTTCGCGAATCAAATATTGGATCGTGACCTTGTCCTTGAAACCTGGAGCCATTTTCAGAGACGGTGGTGTCAAAACCAGGTTGGCCGCAATTTCGCCTTTGCCACTTAATTTATCAAGCAGTACTTTTTCCGTATAAATCGTCGCAATTCCTTCAAGAATACGTTTGCCGCCTAAGATTTCAACATTAGAGGGAGTGATAACGGAATCCACCAGAATCAGATTGTTGGAAAGTGCGCCCACCCAATCGATTTGGACCGGTAATTCTCTTTTAATGGTTTCATCGATCATAACGTCCACTTCAGATGGCGTCACCTCTCGCAACACAATACCGGGCGGCAGGGAAATGCTATCAGAAGTAATTGTAAACGTATTGCGTCCAACGGCGGCTTTGCTCAAATCCAGCCGGACACCGACCTGGTCCGGTGTGACCGATTTAACCAGAGCACCCGATCCGGTTAAAACCAGACTAACGGATTTTGCCGAGGTGTAGACAATTTGGGTGCCGGCTGTCCGATTGATATAATCCACCGGGATATCGAGAGAAACCAGCGTATCCTGCCCTCGGGAAACACTGAACCAGATACCGGTAATAAATACGATGGACAGCATCGCGGCAGCCGCGATTTCAAGAGCTTCATTTCGAACGGCCCCTTTATTGACGGCTGCTGTACCCACATGCTCCTGTATGTTGTGCTCCAGCGTCCGTTTTTGCTTGATCTCCCGTAGGCGGTTTCCCTTGGCAACCAGCACATCGCCTCTTTCTTCTGATATAACAATGACCAGCGCATCCGATGCTTCGGCCAGTCCCAGAGCGGCTCGATGCCGGGTACCATAATGCGACGGCATATCCTCACGATCGGATAACGGCAGGATCGCACCCACGACCGTGATCTGATCTCCCTGAACAATGGCGGCACCATCGTGCACCGGATTATCGGGCCAGAATATACTGGCTATCATTTCTTTGGTGATCAGGCCTTTCCAGGGCGTCCCCCCCTGCACCGCGTCGCTTAAATCCTCCTTGCCCGGAAAAACGATCAACGCACCGCATTTGCGTGCTGCCATTTGGAATACGGTTTCGGCAATAATTTCCGTAGGCGTCGTAGCCGTTTTGTAGGACAGTCCCCAGAGGATGGATTTTAAATTTTTAGCCTGCAGTACCCGGCGGATTTCATTGCGAAACACAACTATGATGATAATGGCACCGACCGCCACAATGCCCTGGACAACCCAGCTGGTGACGATGAGTCCCAGGGAGATGGCAATTCGCTGCAGAAACCACAAAACGGTCATGCCCATGAGGACTCGAAAAACATTTGTCCCTCTGAAAAGAACGTAAAAACGAAAAAGAATATAGCTGTTTAAGCTGATATCAACAACGTCCTGCCATCGAATGGAGGATATGAATACAGCGAAATTTTCCATGGTGATTATTCCGTAACACTGAATCTTAAAACATACAGAATATTGCCGGTCTCATCGGTTATTTCTACCCGCCAGGGACCGATATCGGTTTCTCGCAGCTGAATGCTGCTATACGTTGACCAGCTGGGCGGCTTGAGCGTTAATCTAATTTTGGCGCTGGGTACATCACGATGATACCAGTTGTGGTGGATAATCGTTATTTGCGGCACCTCACTGAACGATGTAAAACAGACCGCTTTCTTTTGTTCGACAGAAAAAACGATAGTCGGGTTGCGGGGGGCGTTAGAAAAAATTTCTTCACACATCAGCGCCTGAAATAGTTTTAACTGGGGTGCATCGGCGCTGTGAGCATTTCTAGCAGACGGAAATGGCAGGAAAGGAAAAAGGTAAGCGGCAACAAAAACAACCAAAATAAACACGCATTGAAATCTCAT
>Ga0265306_10000740_pt1 | contig 15732 bp, 14 predicted proteins | sample Helome_3_FD_192493 | JGI IMG/M metagenome (GOLD analysis project Ga0265306, IMG submission 192493) | Marine sediment microbial communities from subtidal zone of North Sea - Hel_20160420 (Illumina Assembly) | ecosystem: Environmental > Aquatic > Marine > Subtidal zone > Sediment ...
ACACCTTTGGGCGATTCGGGGTTCCGGCCTTTACGCCCGTTATTCTGAACGTTGTGTTGATCGTTGCGGCAGTATGGGTGTCCCCGATGCTCGAGCAACCGGTGATGGCGCTGGCCTACGCGATATTGGTCGCCGGCATCTGCCAGTTGCTGTTCCAACTGCCGTTTCTTGCCAAAATTCATGCGTTTCCACGGCCCATATGGGCGCCCCGTCACGAAGGCGTTCGTCGAGCGTTTCGACTGATGGTGCCCGCTATTTTTGGTTCTTCGGTGGCACAAATTAATGTGCTAATCGGCGGCATCATCGCGTCTCTGCTGCCGGTTGGCAGCATCAGCTACCTGTATTTTTCGGACAGGCTGATGGAGTTTCCACTGGGACTTTTCGGAATCGCGCTGGCGACCGTTATGTTGCCGACGCTGTCGCGCTTGTGGGCGAAACAGGACAAGACTGAATTCTCCGAGACGCTGGATTGGTCTATGAAACTCACGCTATTGATCGTCGTGCCAGCTGCTGCAGGGTTGATTGTGCTGGCGGGTCCGTTGATTGCCACGTTGTTCTACGGCGGAATTTTCGACCAGCACGCCGTCGGCATGACCACGCTGGCGCTGCGCGCTTACGCCGTGGGCCTGATCGGTTTTTCATTCGTCAAGATCCTGGCACCCGCGTTCTTCGCCCGCGAAGATACGCGGACACCGGTCCGCATCGGGCTTGTCGCCCTCGGCGTCAATCTATTGCTGAGTATCGCATTTGCGTGGTATCTGACGTCCATCGATTTCGACGGGCCGCACGTTGGCCTGGCTGTCGCGACCTCGATAGCCGCCATCGTCAATGCCGTATTGTTGTACCGGGGCCTGAGGACAGATGGAATCATGCATCACGGGGCAGGCTGGTTGTTGCTGGCGGCCCGAATCGTCCTTGCGAACACGGCAATGTGTGCGGTGCTGTTTCAGTTCAATCGACCGCTTGACTGGTGGTTCGGTGCCGGGTTGCCGGATCGTGTTTACTGGTTGGCGTTGTCTGTCATTGCCGGAGTGACCACGTATTTTCTGGCGCTGCTGATTACGGGTCTGCGCCCATCGCAGCTGCGCCTCAGGGCTCATTGACGTGCGTCTTGTCAGGCACTTGGCCGACCTCCCATACGACCGCCTGGCGTGCGGCAGTGTGGTGACTATCGGCGCTTACGATGGCCTGCACCTCGGACATCAGCAACTGCTGGACAGGGTCATCAGGGAGGCGCGATCAGAGAGTCTGCCGGCCGTTGTCATGAGTTTCGAACCAACGCCCAAGGAGTATTTCTCCGCCGACAGTCCACCGGCGCGACTCATGCGTTTCCGGGAGAAATTTGAGGCTCTTGCCAACCATGGTGTGGATCTGTTTTTTTGCCCGAGTTTTGACATGGCAATGCGCAGCATTCCTGCCGATGCGTTTATCCGGCGAATTCTTGTCCACGGATTGAATGCACGCCATATCGTGGTCGGCGACGATTTTCGATTCGCGAGCCGGCGTGAAGGCAGTATCGAGCACTTGAGGCGAGCAAGCAGCGCCTTGCAGATGACCGTGGAGCAGGTACCGAGCATTATTGTCGATGGTGTACGAGTCAGCAGCACGGAAATCCGTGAGGCGCTTGCCGCGGGCAATATGGATCGCGCGACGGCATTGCTGGGCCGCCCGTATCGAATGTCGGGAAAAGTGGTCAAAGGCAGGCAAGTCGGCCAGTCGCTCGGTTATGCGACCGCGAATGTCGATCTAAGGCGGCGCCAGAGTGCCGTTCACGGTATTTTCGCTGTGCGCGTTGACGGTCTGCCTCAGGGCCCGGCTGACGGTGTTGCCAGTGTCGGGACGCGGCCGACCTTCGATCTCTGTAAACCCTTGCTCGAGGTCCACCTGTTTGATTTCGATGCAGATATTTACGGTGAGTACATTCATGTCGATTTCATTGCTCATCTGCGATCTGTAGAGAAATTTGCGTCGGTTGACGAACTGGTTGCGCAAATGGACATTGATGCTGAGAATGCACGCACAGCACTGGCAACACGCGCGATCTGAAAGGAACTGCAATTGAGCACGTCACAAGATACAAAGTCGGGCAGCGGCCGGTTCATCATGTGGATGGTTGTCGCGCTGGTCGTCGTTATTGCGGACCAGATCACGAAGTGGGCCATTATCGAGTGGGTGCCACTTTACGATCGTGTGCCCATCAACTCATTCATTAACCTGACGCATCAGAAGAATACGGGTGCCGCCTTTAGCTTCCTGGCCAATGCCGGCGGTTGGCAACGCTGGTTCTTTGTCGTCCTGGCCTCTGTGGTTAGCGTTGTCATCGCGGTGTGGATCTGGCGAATTCGGAAGCAGGGGCAGGTCATCCTGTCAGGCGGCCTTGCGCTGGTGCTCGGCGGGGCTGTGGGCAACCTCATCGACCGTGCCCGGTATGGGCACGTCACCGACTTTATTCAGGTGTGGTTCGGTGAATGGGCTTTTCCGTCGTTCAACGTCGCGGACGCCGGCATTTCTGTCGGCGCCGCGTTGTTGATTATCGATGCACTGTTCTTCTCCGGAAGAGACAAGGCGTAAATGGACAAAATGCCTGACGCGTGATTCTATTGCTTGCGTGTCCAGCAATCGGTATCGGGAGTGGATGTCTTATTGCCCGTGCTATCAATCGCCAAGGTAGCACACTTGCCTGCTTCGGCGCCGCCTTCCAGGTACGTTGATGTACAGGTAAAGTTCTCGAACTTGTCCGTCGTACCGACGGTCAGTTGATAGGCTTCCGAGTCGGTTTTGAACGGTGATTTGAAACCGAGTTCTGCCAGGTCCGTCGTAAACTCCTGTGCTTGCAGATACCACTTTTCCTGGTTGGTTGCACATTTAAGAAGTGCTGCTTTCGCCTCACTTCGTTTCGCACGCTCTACGTACGCGCGATAATTCGGAAAGGCAATCGATGTCAGGATGCCGACGATAATAACGACGATCAGCAGTTCGATGAGCGTGATGCCGTGCATGTGTTTACGCAATTGCATAGATTTCTTCCTAAAATCCGGGTTGCTACTCATTCCGGCTATTCTATTCCGTCCTGAGTCCACAGTGTGCGAACCGGCAGATTCACGAATCCAGGGTCAAAGCACTCCACACCGACGCAGCCAATTGCCGGTGGCTTGCACTCGTCGCCGGTGCAGTCTTCAGGCGGACCGGGGAACAGGAAGGTCGGCGACGGGGCAATACCGCCCTGTGACAGTGTCTCGACGCGTAGCTCGTCTACGTTTTCAGGTAATTCCCCATCGAGATAGGCGATCGGGTCCCCGTTCGCCACGGCAACGCGGTACAGGAAGTTCTTGCCGACACCGGCTTCACAATTCTGGGCTTCCTCGGTCGCCGCCGAAAATGCCACGAAGAAGACCTCGTTGTTAAACGTGGCCGACGTCGACAGCACTTTCTGGTTTTCGGGCAGCGTCAGCATCCAGCCCGCTTTGTCCTGACCGATCAATGTACCGACCTGGCCGCTGACTTCGACGAGATCTGCTTCGGTAATTTGCGTGAGGTTGTCGAAATCATCCTGCGACAGGTTGTTGAACACGGCCTTGTCGCGTATCGAGTAGAAACGGTCCGCGTTGGTATCGTCGAGAGGGTGAGCACGATAGCCGCTACCGATACTGATGGCGATGAAGCGACGGTTCTGTGCGTTGTCATTGAACAACGACACGTCCGGCGTGTTATAGAATCGCCGCGTTTCGGCAAAGCTGGCCGGGCTATTGCCTTCGGCACCAAGCTGGGCAAGGACGCCGCCCGTGACCAGTAAATCGGGCTCGTTGCCGTTGGTGATGTCGAAGCGCAGAATCTGGCCACCCATGTCAGCCGCATACATGCGATCGGCCAGGCTGTCGCCGTTGAGGTCGATAACACGAACCTGGCTCGGAATCGCGCGGGTCAATCCGGGATCTAACGTGCCAGGCAATTCCAGATTTGCGCCGGCGTCCGCTCCGGCTCGCCACAGGACGGCGCCGGATTCCAGATCGAGGAAGAACACACCAGCGCCCTGCGCGTCGGCCGTCGCGGGGTGCGAAAGCGTGTCATGCGCGTTGTCATACCCTCCACCGACAACAACGACTGCCTTGTCGTCATTCAGGCCGGGATCGTCGATATCGACGCGCGCGACTGTCGGTGTCGACCAGGTCTGACCGAACTCGGGGGCGCTCGTGCGCCATAAGACCTTCGGGCTGTTCCGGTTGGTCACGTCCAGCGCGTAATACGCATTCCCGCCACGACGCATGCCGAAAATCAGGTAAACAAAATCGTCGTCACCAGGCTCGATGACGCCGTCCCGGTCACGGTCCGCGGTCACCGACACGATGTCGCCGTCAACACCATAGTTCTTGAACGATGAATCGGCATTGATATACAGGGATGGCAGGTTGGGCAAATGCTCCTTGGGAATGAACGCCCACAGTTCCGATCCGTCCGAGCCATCGATCGCGTGCACATAACCGTCGTTGGTTGCCATGTACACGACCACATCGGGGTCGTCAGCGGTGCCACCGTAAACAACGGCGGAGGGCCGTGAATGCAACGGGTCACCCATGGTCAACTTGCGCGTTGTCGTCAATGGATTGGTGTCCTCATCCTGAACATCCTCACCGAGCGCCCATCGAATAAGCTCGTCTTTGGTCGGCTCGCCGTCAGCACCGGTCAATCCAAAATCAGCGAGTGAAAAAGAACCTTCGTTCGTCGCCACAAGCGCATTGGTCGCATCCGTCAGGTTGTTGGAGGTGTTGTTCGTGTACAGCTTGCGCTCTGCCGGACCAGGCAGGTTCTCGAGAGCGCCGCCTGCCTCGACGTCACTGCCATCGCCGTCGCTTGACCAATCGCTGGTCGCGGTATCGAAGAACAGTCCCGTCGCGGGATCGACCGCCGGATTACCGTACTTGTCGACAATCACGCCGTCCGCGATCCCGTACTTCTTCAGATTGCCGGGCCAGTGGAACTTCTCACGAGCCGCAAACGTCGTCATATACAGGTTGTTGAGGTTTTGCGTGCGGTTGAATGTATTGACTGCAACAGCCGGCGCCGCAAACGACAACGAGCGATCGGTGATGTCGTTGACGATTTCCAGGAGCGCAATTGTCAGGCTTTCCACGTCGTCCGCGAGGAAATAGTCACCACCGCCACGTGTGGCGGTGTTCTCAAGAATTTCCAGGTCAATCGCAAAACCGATGGTGTGGGTGGTCACATTCTGCTCGCCGGTATCGGTGGAAATATCGACGTTGTGCAGGTAGTTGGCGATGTCATCGAGACAGTCGCCGTCATTGGTAAACGTGCATCCGGTGTAACCGTTTGTCGGCTCCCAGTCCGGCAGGTTGTTGACAAGAGTAATCGTATCTTCATTATTGTTCGGTTGGCCGTCAGTAAGCACGACGTTGAAGTTCTTCGCACAGACCGGGGTCTCTGGTTGTTCATAGACCTCCGCTGCCGGCTCGACCGAGGAAAGTGCGGCGGGATCCGTGTCGTGTTCATTGATATTTTCACCGTAGTTGGCCGGCATCCCTCGCCAGAACAGAGCCGCTTCGTAAAATGCCTCCGACACGGGTGTCGCGCCGTCCGCGCCAATGCCGTCAATGGTGTTAAGTATCGTGGTACGGTTGGTATCGAGGTCCTGGATGTCCAGGATGACCGGGCCGCCCTCGGTGTCATTGAAGCGCATGATGCCGACGTTGACGTCACTGATCGAATTCAGGACCGCTTTTGACACTTCGTTGACGATGTCAATGCGCCGCTTGTCGACGAGTGCCGGGTTTTCCCTGTAATTCAGGTAGTTGCCGTCGTAAACCGTGACGGACTGGTTGGTCGGCCAGCTGGTCCAGGAAACCTCCAGACTCTGGTCAGCGGTAAACGGCTCGGTGATGTTGCCCCCTTTTTGTGCGTACACAGCGCTGGTATCGACACCGTCACCGTGTTGCGTGCGGTCGGTTTTGCATTCGACAATATCGCTGTCGTTGCCTGATTCGAGCTGCTGCCACCGAGTCGCGTCGAGTCCACCGGGAGAGCCAGATGTTCCGTCCCGAAACTGCACGAATACATCTCGATAGGAGCCAATACCTTCGATCCGTCGTTTCGCTGCAGCGCACAGGAAAGACGACTTCAGGAATTTCTTGACATTCGAATCGCTGCAACTCGGCGGAACGGACTTGAGCTCGCTCCAGTACAAATAATTTGCGTCACAGGGTTCGGCGCCACCGTCGTAGTCCTGCAAATAGTTGAAAACCTCTCGCGTTTCCTCGAGAGACGTCATGCTTCCCGACGAGTCGAAGATGAACAGGATATTTGGCTTGGGCGTTACGGCCAGATTGGGACTGACCAGCAGCAATTCCGTGTCGTCGGCAACAGCGGGCGAACCGCAAATCAGGGCTAGCAAAACGCCGGCACTCGTCCATGAGGTGTTTTTGAATAATCTTTTCATCGTCGTTCTCTCAGAATCCGTCTCATCAACATTAGCGGATAGTAATTTGAACCTGGGTTACCCGATCGTTTTCCAGGTGGTGCAGGACCGTGACGTACCGGTTCTTGCGATCTTTGATCTGTGCAACACCCTGGCGAAACTTCACCAGCGACGTTGCTCGTCCGTTCAGGATCCAGCGCGTGTCCGTAGAAACGCGTGTCGTTTGATACTGGCACGAGTCGCAGGTCCGGTACGCGATCGTACCGGCCGCGTTCTGCGGCAGGCGCAGGTTGCTGAGCTCAATCTCGTAAGCTTCCGCAACCGTCCGGAACTCTGCGGCCGCGGGCAGGGCCAGGGCGAGCAGTAGTACGCTGAGTAGATATTTGGTTTTCATCGGATTAGTCCATTCCTCAATTACAGCGTCGATGACTCAGGGCCAACGACGTAAAATGCCTGTGTGTGAACCGCGGTCGAATCACGGTCCGTTGTGCTTCCTGGCGCGCGGCGCGACTCAGCGGTCGATGTGGCAATAAAATGATAGGCCGCAACTCCGCTGCCAACGCCGAGGCTGAATGCACGGTCAGGTACCAGTGTTGAATCTTCATAAGAGATAATCGCCTGGACCTTATCGTGGCTGCTGATGACGGATTGCCCGAGGTCGGTGTCCACCAGGGTGTCGTAACGTCCCTGCGCCAGGGCCTGCTCGAGGCCGGTCTCAGCCGCCTGGAAAGCGTATTCGTAATTTTGGTCATTGCGTGCCATTGCAAGTTCGGTCGTCGCTGTGTTCATGCCCGATATCGCAAGCACCGTAATCACTACGAGCATGAGTAGACCGACGATGAGCGCGGCGCCTTGCTGCTTGTTGCGATGGCAATTTGACTGGCTGATAGATTTCATAATTTTTCTCTCGATCAGGTTCTGGCATTGCGCAAAAGTATGGTTTTCGAGACCTGCATGCGGCGGTGGCTATCAGACTGTGTGCCGAGGGTCGCATTGGCTGGCTGGTAGTTTTTCGAATCCTGTACGCCCGCTTCATACGATATTCCACGCACGACCATCCAGACGCGGGCTGTCATGACACGGGCGCCCGGGACATAGCCTGTCGCTGCATTCGGGTCGTAAATGGGGTCGCCGGGATTTACGTAACGATCGACGGTGTTGTCTCCGTCCACGTCAACGCCTAGTTGAATCTGGATGTTCTCGACGCCGGGTGCCACTTCCTCGTCTGCGATAAAAGGTGCGCCGCTTCGAACAGTCAGCGTTTTCCGGCGAAGCGTCGGTGAGCCCGGAATCAGCTCGGACTGTTGCGCAACATAGTAGCTGTTCACCCGCAAGTTGTGCGTCGCCGAATCGACCGCGGAGAATGTTGCCGGAACGGCACCGTCTTTAAACAACTCACCTTGAATTCGTGTCGTCTGCACCTGTATGCGCCCGCTTTCGAGTGCGACCGGTGCCACGCTGGTTCGCCGCACCGTGATCACATCCGAATTCAGTTGCGCCGGTCCGGCCGCCGCTGTCGGCGCGCAGGTCAACCCGTAGCTGTTATCCGTACCATCGATCGGTGTTGCCAGGTCAAGGACCCAGTCCACGCCGCACTCGGTCGGTGGATTCAGGCCGGTCGGATCGTCGTCGCCAATGATGGAGCGGCCCTCGACGGCCAGGGCACGGCTGTTGCGGCCCCAATTACTGGCCATGCGCAGATCCGACTCGATCGTGTCCATCGCGAATTGTGCTGTTTCCTGCACGCGGGCGATCGACTCATTGACAACGAATGCCTGTCGGCTCTGACTGTATACCTGAATGGCGCCAATCATCAGGAATGAACCGATCGCAAGTGCGACCATAAGCTCGACCAGAGTGAGGCCGGTCTGGTGGCGGAGCTTCTTCGAAACAGAGAAATTCATGTATCGGCCCTCTAAAGTCCGAGTACCGGAATGATGATTGCGTACGTGGGAGTTTCGCCGGGTTCACTCCATCCGACTGTGATTGCGTAGGTTGGCGGAGTGGCCGCTCCATCAAAGACCACAGTCACGTTGCCGGCGGGAAGTGTATCGCTCGCCTGTTCCTGCCAGAGCAGAATATCCTGGGCCGCCATTTCCGCTGGAGTGCAATCGACGTCCATTGCAATGCAGCTGTTATCGGCACCGGCTGTTGCCTCGTAGGCTGCGGCTGCCGTGGGGTTTGCACGGATACGATCGGCTATGTCGCCCGCAAGAGTGACCGCGTGGTGACGAAACATCGAGGTGCGCCCGGCCTGCATGCTCTGCACATACAGCCCGGCGATCCCCAACATGCCGACAGACAGGATGATCAGCGCGATCAGAACCTCAACCAGCGAAAAGCCGTCTTGATCCTGTTGCGGGCGTATTATTGTAGTTCCAAAAATCATCGTGTGCTTTCCTTAGTCTCCTGGCGCACTTGCAGGTGTTCTACGGACAGGATTCGCCCATGTTTGCCAGCGCATCGGTCACCATCCCTTTTTCGCGCAAAATTGTCGCGCGACCGAGGGGAGTCGCTACCAGCAACCGTGCCGTTGAATCGCCGCCCGGGCCGTTGGCATTGCCACGTTCGTCACAAAAGACGATCTGCGAGATCGCCGTATTGCCACCAACGTCGGGGCGACCGAGGCCGGTTGCTGCGAACATGAAATAGGTTGCGTCGTCGGCAACGACGTGTGTGACATCGTCCGCGACCGCCGGATTCGCGCGCAGCAGCGCTTCGGTGGCAGCGTCGCGCGCAAGGTTTCCGTCGATGTCAACAAACACGATAAATCCCTGGTCCCAGGTGCCGCCACAGTCAGCACCGGCTGTCATTGAGTTTGAACTCGCGCAGATCGTTATGTTCTGTTTCGCACGGGACGCTTCGCTACGGGCCATGTGAAAGGCAGAGTGAAGGTCGTTGGCCGTAGCAGCCATGCGGCTGTTCTGCGCGAATTGACGCATGTTGGGAATACCCAACGCCAAAACGACGCCGACGATCAGGACCGTCACCATGAGCTCATAGAGCGTGAAACCGCTTTGAGATGTGTTGTTCATGTGGGCCAATATAAAGAGTGGCTGCGGGCACCACGGAATTAACCGATAAATGGCTCGGCAAGGCCGACAAGCGGTGCTTGTCGGAATTTCGACTTAACTTAATCCGCACAAGAGTAAGAGTCGCCGCTGGTCTTGGTCAGCGCGACTCTCGGCCGTCCCGTGTAACTAATGACGAGGGCCCTCGGTGAGACGCGGTTCTTGAGGTCACAGACGACGAGGGTCCCGGTCGTCGCGCGAAGAAAGGTCGCTCGCAGAGTGAAGCCGCGCCGGTTGGCCCGGATTGCGATGTTCGGAGCCACCCTGTGGTATTGAAGCACAGGCTCTCCGGTGTCGATGATGGGTGGCGAATCGCGGTCTTTGTTCTCGAACATGAGCCAGCCAGCCGACCAGTCCGAGCCAGGCGAGCAGCTATCGCCATCGCTGCTCGGGCATAGCGAAACGACCCGGCGGCGCATGATGGACTCCTTGCGAGCAACGTGGACCGCGTGAAACAGCGCGTCGATCTCTGCCCGCTGCTCTGCACGAGCCATCATCGACGAGAATGACGGTATCCCGATCAACAGAAGCAAGGCGATCAATACCGTCGTCATGAGCAACTCGTAGAGCGAATAGCCCTCATTTTTGCATAGCATGTCGGACCTCCCTGTCCTCAGCCAATTGTCGCAGTGCAGGGCGATCGTTCACCGCAGGAGAATGTCGACGATTTCGGCGGAAATTGGCCGCGTGGCCGAGGCTGGAAACCGAAGGCGTGATATCCTCAGCCCTTCGACTCACTGGGACTTTAAGGACGTAGAGAATGGTGCGCTCCGAAATCCTCGAGCAGTTAGGCCTTCACGGCATTCTCGCCACTCCGCAAAGAATCAAGATTGCGGAAATTTTGCTTGCCAGGCCGCAACACTTGTCGGCCGATCAGATTCTTGACCGCCTTCGCCAATCGGGCAGCAGCGTGTCCAAGGCAACTGTCTATAACACCTTGAATTTATTCAGGGAAAACGGGCTTATCAGGGAGTTGAGCGTTGACCCTGAGCGTCGCTACTATGACTCGGTCACGCGTGCTCATCACCACTTCTATAACGTCGATACGGGCGAGTTCACCGATATCGACGAAGACCGTGTGAGCATCAGCGAATTGCCGGCGCTGCCGGAAGGCACCGAGAGTCACAGCGTTGAGGTTCTGATCAGGATTCGCAGCCGGCGGGACTGAGTACTCGGGGCTCTTTTCGCGGCGGGCTGCCAAGGCTATACTGCGCGCCGCACATCCGTGCCGGATTAGCTCAGTTGGTAGAGCACATCATTCGTAATGATGGGGTCAGGTGTTCGAATCACCTATCCGGCACCATTTTTCTCGACTGTCTGGCCGGGTTTCGGCGACTGGCCGTCGAGCGCAGCATTGATAGCCAGTCCCAGTACCGCTATTGCCAACACAGCAATGAGTTTTGTGAAAGGGTGTGTTCGCCCTCCCGGATTCGCTAATTTTTGCACGACTCGTCCTCCACGATGTTCACTCCATGCGCCTTTTCGGCGCATAGTAAAACGTGGATCCTGTGGCCACGACCCCGTGAATTTGGGGGATTGTCCGAATTGAGATTTACGTCACGATGGAATTAGTCGTCGATCGTTGATTCGCGTGCTTCGCCCACGTACTCGAAGTCGCTGTTGCGACTGAGCTCATGCTCGTCGAATGACACAATCAAGAAGGCCCTGCCTTTGGCTTCGACCTGCGTCGACAGCGGCACGACTGGGGCGAATCCGAACAACCAGTAATCATTCGTTTCCTCGACGAGGTGGCCCGAGTCAGAATCGATCAATGCGTTGAAGCGCTTGTCACCGTGGTCGGAAGGTATGAACCCTCATCGCGGTGACGGATTGTCGTGGCATGCGTTTTTTTCCCAGGGGGCAATTGCTGGCCGGAGTATGCCATACGCGAAAGCAGGGAAGCGGGACCTGGCCTGCTCTCAAGCCGCCGGAAAGAGCGGCTTTGTTGGTGTAGTCTTGATGCCTTTATAGAGCGCGACTGCGGGAGACCGTCTTGTTAACTGTCGACAACCTCATTAAGCAATACGGTGATTTCACGGCCGTCGACAGCGTCAGTTTCGAGGCGTCGAAAGGAACCGTGTTTGGATTACTGGGGCCGAATGGTGCGGGTAAGTCGACAACCATTAACTGCATCTCGGGCCTGTTGTCGCCAACGTCTGGACACATCAGTGTTGCCGGTGCCGATATTGTCAAGGATGGCAAGAACGCCAAACGATCACTCGGCGTCGTGCCACAGGAACTCGCGCTATACGATGACCTGCCAGCCATAGAGAATCTCAAGTACTGGGGCAAGGCGTATGGCTTGCGTGGCCCGGTGCTCGCCTCGCGAGTACAGGAAGTGCTCGAATACATCGGTCTGGGCGACCGCGCCAAAGACCTGCCGAAAACCTTTTCCGGCGGCATGAAACGCCGCCTCAATTTCGGTTGCGGCATCGTGCATAAGCCCGGTGTCCTGCTTCTGGACGAGCCTACGGTCGGCGTCGATCCGCAGTCGCGGCAACGTCTGTTCGAAATGGTCGAGGCTGAACGGGACGCGGGGGCGTGCGTACTCTATACAACACATTACATGGAAGAGGCGGAGCGTCTCTGCAATTCCCTGGCGATCATCGACCACGGCAAGTTGATTGAGCAGGGCAGTGTCGACCAACTGAAAGCAAAACTGGGCGCGCGCGACGTGTTGCAATTGAACGGTAAATTCCCGGCAACGGATATCGGCGCGGCGCTGGCGGACAGAGGTATCGGCGATCTCGAGGTCATCTCCCAGGAAGATGGCGTACTGACAATGACGATGTCATCAGCTTCGCAACACCTGCCGACAATCTTCGAAACGATTACATCCGCCGGTGGGACGGTCGCCGAAACGAGTCTGCGCAGCCCCAATCTCGAAACGTTGTTCCTGTTGCTCACGGGCAAAGAGCTGCGTGAGTAGATAATGAGCTTTCTGTATGCCACTTTCCGGAAAGACCTTGCGCGCTGGCGTCAGGACATGATGGCGGTCCTGTTGTGGCTCGGAATCCCCTTCCTGATCGGCGGCCTGATCACCTCGATGGTCGACGGGGGTGACGGAGCGAGTCCTACCGGTATTTTGCTGATTCACGATAAGGATGACTCTCTGCTCAGTGGCTTGATCGCGGGAGCCTACAGCCAGGGCCAGCTCGGCGAACTGATCTCGGTCGAACAAGTTTCGCTCGAGGAAGGCACCGAGCGCATCAATGCGGGAGAGGCCAGCGGCTTTCTGATTATTCCAGAAGGATTTACTGAGGCATTTCTCGACGACGAACCCGTAACGTTGACGCTCAAGACAAACCCGGCACAGACCATACTGCCTGGCATCATTCAGGACGTGACTGAAATTCTGCTGGACCTCGGTTTCTATGCGCAGGCTATGTTCGGACCGGAAATCGAGCAGATTCGGAATGCGGATTCCATTGCAGTACCCGACGATGTATTCGTGGCTGATGTTGCGGTACAGATTCAAGACAAAATAGACACGATTTCACCACACCTGTTTCCGCCGGCATTCGACGTTCAAATCGTTGAACCACCGCCCGCCGAGCCTCGCCCCGATATCGCCTTGTTGTTCATGCCCGGTATTGTACTCATGGCGCTGTTGTTCTCCGCGCAAGGCTTGTCAGGCGACTACTGGAAAGAGCGCGAGTCCGGCACATTGCGGCGCCTCGTTTCCACGCCCGGATTACTGAGCCGCTTTGTGTACGGTAAAGCGTTGGCAGCCACCGTCATCATTGCTGCGCTTGGAGGCACGACGCTCGCGCTAGGCTTTCTTTACCACGGATTGGCGTGGAGCAAGTTCGTACCCTCCCTGATCTGGGTCTCGATCTCCGGTGTTGGTTTGTTCGCCTGGTTTGCTGCCTTGCAAATGCTGTTTCCCAATCAGAAGGCGGCCAGCCTGTTAACGTCGATCTTGCTGTTTCCGCTGATGATGATGGGCGGCAGTTTCTTCCCGCTTGACGTTCTGCCCGACTGGATCGCGGCTATTGGTCGGCTTTCGCCCAACGGTTTTGTCGTCGATCGACTGACCCGTGAACTGACGACGGCGGCAGACTGGACTTTCGACGCGAGTAGTTGGGCGATCGTCATCGGGTTGACGATTGCTGGTCTCGCGGTTTGCACGTGGCGGCTGCAGACTGGTTTTGCGAGACGCTAGATCATGAGAAAAGTTCTTTTTATCGCCTGGAACGACGCAAAATTCCAGCTTCGGCAAGGCTCGACGCTCCTTTGGGTTTTCGTTATGCCGCCGATTTTTTTCTATTTCATCGGAACGGTAACAGGCGGCTTTGCCGGTAACATCGGCGGCGGGCAGCCGACGCCCATCGTGGTCATTGCCGAGTCGCCCGGATTCTTGCAGGAGCAGATCAGCCTGCGCCTGCAGGAAAACGACTTTGCGCCGCGGTGGGTCAATGAGATCGTTATCGCGGAGGGTGAAGAAGCGCCACGGCGTACATTGAGATTTGCGCCGAACCTATCCGACCAGGTAAGCGCCGGCGAACAGGTTGTCGCGAGCTTTGAGACCAAAGCCGCGGCATTGACACGCGACTTCGAGATAATTCGGATGCAGCGCAGCTTGTACACAGCGCTGGCGGACATCGTGGTTTCCAGCGCCAACAACGAAAGCAAACTGGTCGCTTCAGACCTGGTTTCACTCAATGCCGAGCCGCGCATCTGGCAGCTCGATGTATCGTCGGCCGGGCAGCGCCAGGAAATCCCGAGCGGTTTCGAACAGGCGATCCCGGGAATACTCGTCATGTTCACCTTGCTCGTATTGTTGACGAGCGGCGGCTCCCTGCTGGTCCAGGAACGCAAGAAAGGGCTGTTGCGCCGGCTTGCGTCGGCGCCGATTTCGCGAACCGAGGTGGTGTCGGGAAAATGGGGTGGCCGCATGGTACTGGCGGCGCTACAGGTCACGGTTGCGCTGGCTATCGGCACCATGTTGTTCAAGATGGACTGGGGACCGGACGTCGCAATGGTCATTGTGGTTCTGGCGGCGTGGGCCGGTTTTTGTGCGTCTGCCGGACTGTTGGTCGGCAGCGTTGCCAGTACGGAAGCGCAGGCGGGTGGGCTCGGCGTTCTATTGGCCAACGCATTGGCGGCGCTTGGCGGATGCTGGTGGCCGATCGAAGTGACGCCGCCGTGGATGCAGGTGCTGCAGAAATTCATGCCGACGGGCTGGACGATGGACGCATTGCACAAGCTCATCAGCTTTCAATCGGGTGCCGGATCGGCGCTGCCGCAACTCGCTACAATTGTCGGAGCCACTGTGATCGTTGCGGCGCTTGCCGTTAATCGATTTCGGTACGAGTAGATGAGACGAAAACCACTTTCACTATTGACCGGTTTCTCGGCGGAACTGTTGCGGCGACGGGTTTATCCGGCGATCGTCGCTTACGCCCTCGTTGCCTGGGTACTGTTGCAGGTTGGCGAAGTGACCTTCGAGCCGCTGGGCCTTCCTGGCTGGGTGATGACGGCTCTCGTTATCGTCGTGATCGTCGGCTTTCCAATTGCCGCCATACTCGCCTGGATGTTCGACATTACGACTTCCGGTATTCGCCGTGACTCGCGGTCCGTTAATGAAGGCGCTATGACAACGCAGTCGCCGTCGATTGCCGTGTTGCCATTTGTCGACATGAGTCAAATGAAGGACCAGGGTTATTTTTGTGAAGGTATCGCCGAAGAGATCCTGAATGCACTGACGAAAATCGAGTCACTACAAGTCGCTGCACGCTTGTCATCTTTTCGATATGCAGACGCCGACGCTGACGTGCAGTCGATTGGCGAGGAGCTCGGTGTAGGCACGATCCTGCACGGCAGCGTCAGGAAAGCAGAGAATCGACTGCGAGTGACGGCACAACTGGTCAAAGTCGAGGATGGTTACAACCTCTGGTCGAAGACTTTTGATCGTGAGCTTCAGGACATCTTTGTGATTCAGGACGAGATTGCAACAAGCATTGCCGAGTCCTTGCTTAATACACTGGTGCAGATCAAGACCACGGCCAGCCGGGATTTCGAAGCCTACGACTTTTACCTCCGCGGCAGGCAATTCCTGAATCGCTTCAGAAAGGTCGAAATCGAAAATGCCCGGCGAATGTTTCGACAGGCTATTGAACGAGACTCGGAATTTGCGCTGGCCTGGGCCGGTTATGCGGACTGTTTTTCACTGGAGATTATGTATGCGGATCCGACACCCTGGTTCAAGGACAAGGCGCGCGAGGCGAGTGA
>Ga0265306_10000741_pt1 | contig 15729 bp, 10 predicted proteins | sample Helome_3_FD_192493 | JGI IMG/M metagenome (GOLD analysis project Ga0265306, IMG submission 192493) | Marine sediment microbial communities from subtidal zone of North Sea - Hel_20160420 (Illumina Assembly) | ecosystem: Environmental > Aquatic > Marine > Subtidal zone > Sediment ...
ATGGTGGTGGAACTGATTGCCCCGATCGCCATGGAAGACGGTCTGCGCTTTGCTATCCGCGAAGGTGGCCGTACCGTCGGTGCCGGCGTCGTCGCCAAGGTAATCGAGTAATTAACTGGACGACTCGGTGGGTAATTAGGGGTCGAACCGAGGTTTTTATGAAAACCTCGGTTCGACCCCAAATAGACAAGGATACAACGCGACACAGGCCAGTAGCTCAATTGGCAGAGCGGCGGTCTCCAAAACCGCAGGTTGGGGGTTCGATTCCCTCCTGGCCTGCCATTTGAGCCACTTGGCATTTTTTGATCATGATTACAGAGACAGAAGCAAGTGAGAGCGGCGTGCTCGACACTATCAAGTTGCTCCTTGCAGCGGCTGCGTTGATTGGTGGCCTGTACGCTTATTATTACTATGAGCCGGAAATCGCCCAGGCATTACGGGTGCTGATGGTTTTGGCGGGAACGGCCGCTGGCATCGGGATTGCGATGACGAGTACCCAGGGCCAAAGGCTCTGGCATTTCGTCCAGGGTTCTCGCGTCGAGATTCGCAAGGTCGTCTGGCCGACGAAGCAGGAGACGACGCAGACGGCGGTCGCCGTATTCGTCTTCACGCTGGTCATGATGTTGTTCTTCTGGGCGCTCGACTCGGGTCTGCTTTGGCTGACCCGGACGTTAGTAGGCTAACCCCTGATACGAATCGAAAGAGTTTTGGAGGAATAACGGCAGTGGCCTTACGCTGGTACATCGTGCACGCCTATTCGAACTTCGAGCATCGCGTAAAAAGTGCGCTCGAGGAGCGTATCGAGCGTATGGGCCTCCAGGACAAGTTTGGAGAGATCCTGGTCCCGACCGAAGAGGTGGTCGAGATGCGTGAAGGGCAGAAGCGCCGCAGTGAGCGGAAGTTCTTCCCTGGCTATGTCCTCGTGCAAATGGAAATGGATGACGAGACCTGGCATCTCGTCAAGGAAGTACCGAAGGTGCTCGGTTTCATTGGCGGATCGAGTGATCGACCGGCGCCGATTTCGGAAAAGGAAGCCGACCACATTTTACAGCGCGTTCAGGAAGGCGTGGACAAACCAAGGCCGAAGGTTCTTTTCGAGCCCGGCGAGGTTGTTCGTGTTACGGACGGGCCATTCAATGACTTCTCCGGAGTCGTTGAGCAGGTCAATTACGACAAGAGCAGGCTTCAGGTAGCTGTTCAGATACTGGGTCGGTCTACGCCGGTAGAACTGGACTTCAGTCAGGTAGAGAAAGGCTAACGAACGAGGAGCTCGTAAGAGCGTTTGAACTCGAGGGGAAAATACAATGGCAAAGAAAGTCGCCAGCTACATAAAATTGCAGGTGCCTGCGGGTCAGGCAAACCCGTCGCCACCGGTTGGTCCGGCGCTGGGTCAGCACGGTGTGAATATCATGGAGTTCTGCAAAGCGTTTAATGCGCAGACCCAGGGTACTGAGCCCGGCCTGCCCATTCCCGTCGTGATTACGGTCTACAGCGACCGTAGCTTCACGTTTATCTCGAAGACCCCGCCCGCGGCGGTTCTGTTGCGTAAAGCAGCCGGAATTCCCAAGGGTTCCGGTACGCCCAACACGGACAAGGTTGGCAAGGTCAATCGTGCGCAGCTGGAAGAGATCGCTACGACCAAGATGCCGGACCTGACCGCTGCCGACATGGACGCCGCTGTCCGCACGGTTGCCGGTACGGCACGGAGCATGGGTATTGATGTTGAGGGGGTGAACTGATGGCGAAGATCAGCAAGAGAAAAAAGGCCGCCCGCGAGAAGGTCGATTCGCTTAAAACGTACGAGATCGACGACGCGCTTGGCCTGGTCAAAGAGCTCGCGTCGGCCAAGTTCCCGGAGAGCATCGACGTCGCAGTAAACCTTGGCGTCGACCCGCGCAAGTCGGACCAGGTGGTCCGCGGCTCAACGGTTTTGCCGAATGGCACCGGCAAGACGGTTCGCGTCGCCGTCTTCGCTCAGGGTGAAAACGCCGACAAGGCAACGGCTGCCGGCGCGGATATTGTTGGCTTTGAGGACCTCGCTGAGAGCATCAAGGGTGGAGATCTCAACTTCGATGTCGTGATCGCTACGCCGGACGCGATGCGCGTTGTTGGTAAGCTGGGCCAGATTCTTGGTCCGCGCGGCCTGATGCCGAATCCCAAGGTGGGCACGGTTACGGCTGACGTCGAAACCGCGGTAAAGAACGCTAAGGCCGGTCAGGTTCGATATCGCACCGACAAGGCCGGCATTATCCATTGCCCGATCGGACGGGCTGACTTCGAAGTGGGCGCGCTCAAAGAGAACCTCGGAGCGTTGCTGACCGATCTGAAGAAAGCCAAGCCGGCAGCGGCAAAGGGAGCATACGTTAAGAAGCTGACCGTCTCATCCACGATGGGACCTGGTGTATCGGTGGACCGAGCATCCGTCGATGCCTAGCAGGAATCGTATCGAGACCGTGTCAGTTGATCGGGCTTTTGTCGACGCATGTAAGGCATTGCCCAAAAAGAATTTGCTCAGGCGCTCTGGGTTCAGTTTTTCAGGAGTGCAGGGGCAGACAGCCGCAAGGACGCGGTGATCGTCGAAGACCGCAGGCGATCAGTTTTACTACTGATCTTAATAGTCGCCTACGTAGATGGTGTTACCCGAGTCAGAAAACAAATGGCTTTGGTTACCCATTCGACAAGGGATGGACATCCCTGAACGGGGGGTGGGATTTTATTCCACCCATTTTGTGTAACCGTAAGCCAGGAGACATTCATGGCACTGAGACTCGAAGACAAGAAAGCTCTTGTCAAAGAGGTGAACGCGGTTGCAGGAGATTCTGTAACAGCCGTAGCGGCTGAATACAGAGGTCTTTCTGTTGCAGAAATGACGGAGTTGCGCAAAGAAGCGCGCACCGCCGGCGTATACCTGCGTGTTGTAAAAAATACGTTGGCACGTCGCGCCGTCGAAGGCACCGAATTTGAGTGTATGCAAGACTCGCTCAAAGGCCCGATTCTGCTCGCGTTCGCAAAAGAAGATCCAGGTGCCGCTGCCAGGGTTATCAAAGATTTCGCCAAGGGGCATAGCGCCCTGCAGGCGGTCTCGCTATCGGCCGGTGGGCAGGTATTGCCAGGGTCTGATCTGAGCAAGTTGGCTGATCTGCCAACCCTTGATCAGGCACGCGCGATGCTGCTCGGTGTGATGGTAGCCCCGATGAGCCAATTGGTGCGCACGCTTGCCGAACCTCCTGCGATGCTGGCACGGACTTTGTCCGCGCGTGGCGACCAGGAAGCGGCGTAATAGTTATTAATTCCCTGACTTGGGAAGATATTTTTTAGAGGAAATAGAGAAATGGCACTGTCAAACGAAGATCTGCTCAAAGAATTGAGCGCAAAACCCATCATGGAAGTCGTTGAGCTCGTCAAGATGCTCGAAGACGAATGGGGTGTATCTGCCGCTGCTCCCGTAGCTGTTGCTGCCGGTCCGGCTGCAGATGCTGGCGAAGCGGCCGAAGAAAAGACCGAATTCGACGTCGTAATGACCAGCTTCGGCGGTAACAAGGTTTCGGTGATCAAGGCTGTACGCACGATCACGGGTCTTGGCCTCAAGGAAGCCAAGGACACAGTCGAAGGTGCACCGTCTACGGTTAAGGAAGGCGTTTCGAAGGACGAAGCAGAAGAAGTCAAGAAGCAGCTCGAAGAAGCCGGCGCAAGCGTAGAGCTGAAATAAACAGTTCACGCATGTCGTCGCATCTTGAGATGCAAAACCTGACGGGTCACACGTCGGGTGAGCAGCTGGCCGTCATGCGGCCAGCTGCTTGCTCGCGCCCGTAATTTAGAATTAGGCTAACGAGGGTTTCTCGAATGGCGTACTCATTCACTGAGAAAAAGCGTATCCGCAAGAACTTTGGCAAGCGTCCGACGATTCTGGACGTACCTTACCTGTTGTCGATCCAGGTCGACTCCTACAACAAGTTCCTGCAGACGGACAAGACGATCGAAGACCGTAACGATAAAGGTCTCCATGCAGCCTTTCAGTCGGTATTCCCGATTGTCAGTTACTCGGGCAACGCGGCTCTCGAGTACGTGAGCTATCGTCTGGGCACGCCGGTATTTGACGTCAAAGAGTGTCAGATGCGTGGCCTGACGTACGCGGCGCCGATTCGTGTGCTGGTCCGCCTGGTCATCTACGACAAGGAGGCCAGTGGCACTCCAAAGCCCGTCAAGGACATCCGCGAGCAGGAGGTCTATCTCGGTGAGATGCCGCTGATGACCGATCACGGTACCTTCGTCATCAACGGTACCGAGCGCGTTATTGTTTCCCAGCTGCATCGTTCTCCTGGCGTATTCTTCGATCACGACAAGGGCAAGACGCACAGCTCAGGCAAGTTGCTGTTCTCGGCGCGTGTGATTCCCTACCGTGGTTCGTGGCTCGATTTCGAGTTCGATCCCAAGGACTCTGTGTTTGCTCGCATCGATCGTCGTCGCAAGCTGCCGGTCACGATCATCCTGCGTGCGCTTGACATGAACAACGAGGAAATGCTCGACCTGTTCTTCGAGAACAATGATTTCTATCTCTCCGAGAAAGAGATCAAGATGGGCCTCGTGCCCGATCGCCTGCGTGGCGAAACGGCGTCGTTTGACATCAAACTGGGCCGTAAGGTCATCGTTGAGGAGGGTCGTCGAATCACCGCGAAGCACGTCCGCGAAATGGAGCGTTCAACGATCGACAAGCTGACGGTGCCGAACGAGTACCTGGAAGGTAAGATCCTCGCGCATGACATCGTAGACACCGAGACGGGCGAACTGCTGGCGGCGGCGAATGCGGAGCTGACGGTCGAGCTTATCGAGCAGCTGACCGGTGCTGGCGTCGAGCATGTCCGTACGTTGTACGTGAATGATCTCGATCGCGGCCCGTTCATCTCCAACACACTGAATATCGACCCTTCAACGACTCGCCTCGAGGCGCTTGTTGAAATTTATCGCATGATGCGCCCGGGCGAGCCTCCCACCAAGGAAGCTGCCGAAAACCTGTTCCAGAATCTGTTCTTCAATCCGGATCGGTATGATCTCTCCGCCGTCGGCCGCATGAAGTTCAACCGCCGCGTGGGTCGCGACAACTCTGAAGGCGAGGGTGTTCTTAATAAGGACGATATACTCGACGTCCTTTCGACGCTGATCAATATACGTAATGGTTACGGTACGGTCGACGATATCGATCACCTCGGTAATCGCCGTGTTCGTAGCGTCGGCGAGATGGCTGAGAACGCTTTCCGCGTCGGCCTGGTTCGCGTCGAACGCGCGGTGAAAGAACGCCTGACCCAGGCTGAGGCCGATGGCCTGATGCCGCAGGAAATGATCAATGCGAAGCCCGTTGCTGCCGCCGTGAAGGAATTTTTCGGCTCCAGCCAATTGTCGCAGTTCATGGACCAGAACAACCCGCTGTCGGAAGTGACTCACAAACGTCGCGTATCGGCGCTTGGCCCCGGCGGTTTGACGCGCGAAAGGGCTGGCTTCGAGGTCCGCGACGTTCACCCGACGCACTACGGTCGCGTGTGTCCGATCGAGACGCCTGAGGGCCCGAACATCGGCCTGATCAACTCGCTGGCCGTCTACGCTCGCACCAACGCGTATGGCTTCCTCGAGACGCCGTACCGCAAGGTCAAGAACGGCAAGGTCACGTCCGATATCGACTACCTGTCGGCGATCGAAGAAAGTCAGTTCATCATCGCGCAGGCCAACTCGGAACTCGACAAGAATGGCAAGTTCACCGAAGAGCTGGTAGCCGTTCGCCACAAGAACGAGTTCACACTTGCCTCGCCGGGTGACGTCGACTACATGGACGTCAGTCCGCGCCAGATCGTATCGGTCGCTGCGGCGCTGATTCCTTTCCTGGAGCATGATGATGCTAACCGCGCGCTCATGGGATCGAACATGCAACGCCAGGCGGTGCCAACGCTGCGCGCCGAGGCCCCACTCGTCGGCACCGGTATCGAGCGAGCCGTAGCGATTGACTCCGGTGTGACCGTGGTCGCCCGTCGTGGCGGATATGTCGATTCGGTGGATGCATCCCGCATCGTGGTTCGTGTCAACGACGACGAGACCACGGCCGCGGAGCCGGGCGTGGACATATACAACCTGACCAAATACACGCGTTCGAATCAGAATACGTGTATCAATCAGCGCCCATTGGTCAAGAGTGGCGACACGATCGCTGCCGGCGATGTCCTCGCTGACGGACCGTCTACCGACATGGGCGAGTTGGCGCTGGGACAGAACCTGCTGGTGGCGTTCATGCCCTGGAACGGTTACAACTTTGAGGATTCGATCCTCATCTCGGAGCGCGTCGTCAAGGAAGACCGCTTTACGACGATTCACATCGAAGAGCTGCAGTGTGTCGCACGTGACACGAAACTCGGACCTGAAGACATTACGTCGGATATTCCGAACGTCGGTGACGCGGCGCTCGCCAAGCTCGACGAGTCAGGTATTGCGTTCATTGGCGCCGAGGTCAAGGCCGGCGACATCCTTGTCGGTAAGGTCACGCCCAAGGGCGAGACTCAACTGACACCGGAAGAGAAGCTCCTGCGTGCGATCTTTGGCGAGAAGGCGTCCGACGTAAAAGACACATCGCTCCGCGTGCCACCCGGCATGGACGGTACCGTTATCGACGTTCGAGTGTTCACGCGGGACGGTGTCGAGAAAGACCTGCGTGCGTTGTCCATCGAGAAAGCCGAGCTCGAAAGCGTTCGCAAAGACCTCGACGACACCCTGCGCATACTCGAAGAGGATATCTACGAGCGGGTTGAACGCATGCTTACGGGCAAGATGGCCCAGGGTGGTCCGAACGGACTCAAATCCGGCAGCAAGATCACAAAGACTTACATCGAAGAGTTGCCGCGCGAGCAGTGGTTCGAGATCCGACTCAAGAATGACGACGCGAACGAGCAGCTGCAAAAGGCGTTCGAGCGTCTGAAGTCGCAGCGTGACGAATTCGATCGCCGTTACGAAGAGAAGAAGACCAAGATCACTGCGGGCGATGATCTCGCCCCGGGCGTACTCAAGATGGTCAAGGTTTACCTTGCTGTCAAGCGTCGCATTCAGCCGGGTGACAAGATGGCGGGCCGTCACGGTAACAAGGGCGTCATCTCTACGATCGTACCGGTTGAAGATATGCCGTACCTCGAAGACGGTAGTCCCATTGACATTGTCTTGAACCCGCTCGGTGTGCCGTCACGAATGAACGTCGGCCAGGTGCTTGAAACGCACCTCGGATGGGCTGCAAAGGGCGTCGGCAGGAAGATCGACGAAATGTTGAAGGCGCAGGAGTCGATGACGAAGTTGCGTCAGTTCCTCGAAGCCGTTTACAACAAGACCGGCGGCAAGGCCGAGAGCATAAAGTCGTTTACCGACGCAGAAATCCGCGAGTTGGCGGGCAACCTGGTCAACGGTGTGCCGACGGCAACGCCGGTGTTCGATGGTGCGACCGAGGCCGAGATCAAGGGACTCCTCGATCTGGCCGGCCTGGACGAGTCGGGTCAGTCAACCTTGTACGATGGCCGCACCGGCGACAAGTTCGACCGCGACGTCACTGTTGGCTACATGTACATGTTGAAACTCAACCATTTGGTCGACGACAAGATGCATGCCCGTTCGACGGGACCCTACAGTCTCGTCACGCAGCAGCCGCTGGGCGGCAAGGCGCAGTTCGGCGGCCAGCGTTTCGGCGAGATGGAGGTCTGGGCGCTCGAAGCCTATGGTGCCGCCTATACCTTGCAGGAAATGCTGACGGTCAAGTCGGACGACGTCCAGGGTCGCACCAAGATGTACAAAAACATCGTGGATGGCGAGCACTACATGGATGCCGGTATGCCGGAATCGTTCAATGTGTTGGTCAAAGAGATTCGCTCTCTCGGCATCAACATTGAGCTGGAGACAGACTAATGAAAGATCTGCTTAAGCTGTTCAAGTATCAACATCCGGTTGATGACTTCGATGCGATTCGCATCGGGCTGGCATCGCCGGACATGGTGCGCTCCTGGTCGTTCGGCGAAGTCAAGAAGCCGGAGACCATTAACTACCGTACGTTCAAGCCGGAACGTGATGGCCTGTTTTGCGCGAAGATTTTCGGCCCTATCAAGGACTATGAGTGCCTGTGCGGCAAGTACAAGCGCCTCAAACACCGCGGTGTTGTCTGCGAGAAATGCGGTGTCGAAGTCACACAGACCAAGGTTCGTCGCGAGCGCATGGCGCACATCGAGCTGGCGAGCCCGGTTGCACATATCTGGTTCCTGAAGTCGCTGCCGTCTCGCATTGGCCTCATGCTCGACATGACGCTGAGAGAAATCGAGCGCGTCCTTTATTTCGAGGCTTTCGTCGTCGTGGAACCGGGCATGACGGACCTCGAGCGCGGGCAGTTGATGACGGACGATATGTACCTCGATGCACTCGAGCAATACGGTGACGAGTTCGACGCGCGCATGGGCGCCGAAGCGGTTCGCGAAATGCTCATGACCATTGACCTGCAACGCGAAATCCTCAAGGTTCGCGAGGATATGGGCGCGACACGGTCGGAAACGAAGATCAAGCGTCTTTCGAAGCGCTTGAAGCTCATCGAATCGTTCGTTGAATCCGGCAACAAGCCTGAGTGGATGGTTCTGACGGTCCTGCCGGTACTGCCGCCGGATCTGCGTCCGCTGGTGCCGTTGGATGGCGGGCGTTTCGCAACGTCCGATCTCAACGATCTGTATCGCCGTGTTATCAACCGCAACAACCGTTTGCGTCGTCTTCTCGAACTCAACGCGCCGGACATCATCGTGCGTAACGAGAAGCGCATGCTACAGGAGTCGGTTGACGCGCTGCTCGACAACGGCCGTCGTGGTCGAGCGATAACGGGCACCAACAAGCGCCCGCTGAAGTCGCTGGCTGACATGATCAAGGGCAAGCAGGGTCGCTTCCGCCAGAACCTGCTGGGCAAGCGTGTCGACTACTCCGGGCGGTCGGTTATTGTTGTTGGGCCAACGCTGAAACTGCACCAGTGTGGCCTGCCAAAGAAGATGGCCCTGGAGCTCTTCAAGCCGTTCATATTTTCGAAGCTGCAACTGCGGGGCGAGGCGACAACGATTAAAGCGGCCAAGCGTCTCGTTGAGCGCGAAGGTGCGGAGGTCTGGGATATTCTCGAAGAAGTAATTAGAGAGCACCCGGTCATGCTGAACCGTGCACCGACATTGCACAGGCTCGGTATCCAGGCGTTCGAGCCGGTGTTGATTGAAGGCAAGGCAATCCAGCTTCATCCCCTGGTATGTACGGCATTCAACGCTGACTTCGACGGCGACCAGATGGCCGTCCATGTGCCGTTGTCGATCGAAGCGCAGCTGGAAGCGCGCGCTTTGATGATGTCATCAAACAATATTCTCTCGCCCGCCAATGGTGATCCCATCATCGTACCGTCGCAGGACGTGGTGCTCGGTCTTTACTGGATGACCCGTACGCGGGTTAACGCCAAAGGCGAAGGGATGACCCTGGCCAGCCTCGACGAAGCACGTCGTGCCTATGAAACCGGTGCGGCCGAGTTGCAGGCAGAGGTCAGGATTCGCGTCACGGCGCCCGAGCGCGACGAGAACGACGAAATGCGCGAGGTCACGAAGATCGTCGATACGACCATAGGTCGTGCATTGCTCTCGGACATCTTGCCCGACGGGCTCGAGTTTGAGCACCTCAACAAGACGATGACGAAGAAGGCGATTTCGAACGTCATTAACGCGTGCTACCGCCAGCTCGGTTTGAAGAAGACCGTCGTCTTCGCAGATCGCCTGATGTACACGGGCTTCCGTTTCGCAACGCGGGCAGGAATCTCGATCGGTGTGAACGACATGGTTGTGCCGAAGAACAAGGAAGAAATTCTGGCGGTCGCAGAATCCGAGGTTAAGGAAATCCAGGACCAGTATGCGTCAGGTCTGGTCACCGACGGTGAGCGATACAACAAGGTTGTCGACATCTGGTCACGGACGAACGATCAGGTTGCCAAGGCAATGATGGACAAGTTGGGTTCCGAGTCCGTTTCGAATGCCCAGGGCAAGAAGGTCGAGCAGGAGTCGTTCAACTCGATCTACATGATGGCCGACTCTGGCGCTCGTGGTTCGGCCGCGCAGATTCGTCAGCTCGCCGGTATGCGTGGATTGATGGCGAAGCCGGACGGCTCGATTATCGAGACGCCGATTACCGCGAACTTCCGCGAAGGCCTCGACGTATTGCAGTACTTCATCTCCACTCACGGTGCTCGCAAAGGTCTCGCCGATACGGCACTGAAAACCGCCAACTCCGGATACCTGACACGTCGCCTCGTCGACGTCGCCCAGGATCTGGTTGTCACCGAGGTCGATTGCGAAACTCGAAATGGTGTTGCGATGGCGCCGCTCGTCGAGGGCGGTGACATAGTCGAGCCCCTTACCGAGCGGGTTCTGGGTCGCGTTCTGGCGGAGCCGGTACTGATAACGGGTACCGACAAGGTCGCGTTCGATGCTGGCACCATGCTCGATGAAGCGGCCGTGCAGCGCCTCGAAGACCTGCAGATCGACCACGTTCTGGTGCGTTCACCGATCACCTGTGCAGTTCGCTACGGTGTCTGTTCGCAGTGTTACGGTCGCGACCTCGCACGTGGCGATCGCATAAATATCGGTGAAGCTGTTGGTGTTATCGCGGCTCAGTCGATCGGCGAGCCCGGCACGCAGCTGACGATGCGCACCTTCCATATTGGTGGTGCAGCGTCGCGTTCCGCTGCAATCAACAATATTGAGATCAAGTCAAAAGGTATCGCCAAACTCGTCAACATCAAGACGGTGGCGCACCATAAAGGCTATCTTGTCGCTGTCTCCCGGTCCGGTGAAATCTCCATCGTCAACGAGATGGGCCGCGAACGCGAGCGCTACAAAGTGCCTTACGGTGCAACGATTACCATTCACGACGGTGCCGACGTCAAGCAGGGGCAGGTCGTCGCGAATTGGGATCCGCACACGCACCCGGTTGTCACCGAGGTCGAGGGCAAGATCAAGTTTGAGGACTTCATCGACGGTATCACCGTTGCCGAGCAGGTTGACGAGTTCACGGGCCTGACCAGCATCGTTGTTCTCGACCCGAAGAGTCGCGGTGGCTCGGGCAAGGATCTGCGGCCTGTCGCTAAACTGGTTGATGACGACGGCGCGGATATTTGCTTCGCGAATACCGACATCCCGGCCGTTTACGCGTTGCCTGTTGGTGCGATTATCACGATGGGAGACGGCGCCAGGGTAGCGGTCGGTGACGTCATCGCTCGCATTCCGCAGGCGTCTTCGAAGACCCGCGATATTACGGGTGGTCTGCCACGCGTTGCCGATCTGTTCGAAGCGCGCAAGCCGAAAGATCCTGCGATCATGGCGGAGCATACCGGTACCGTCAGTTTCGGCAAGGAGACAAAAGGCAAGCGCCGTCTTGTAATAACCGAGGAGTCTGGCGAAAGTCACGAGGAACTCATACCGAAGTGGCGACACCTCAACGTTTTCGAGGGCGAACAAGTTGTTCGTGGCGAGACGATCGCAGATGGTGAGCCCAATCCGCATGACATTCTGCGACTGCAGGGCATCGAGAGCCTGGCCGATTACCTGGTTCGCGAGATTCAGGACGTGTATCGCCTCCAGGGTGTAAAGATCAATGACAAGCACATCGAGGTGATCATTCGCCAGATGTTGCGTAAGGTCATCATCGTCGCCCCGGGTGACAGCAATTACCTGCGCGGCGAACAGGTCGACAAGGCGCGCTTCCTCGAAGAGGCTGAGCAGCTCGTCGCTCAGGGCAAAGAAGCTCTGACCTCTGAGCCGGTGCTCCTGGGTATCACGAAGGCATCGCTGGCCACCGAGTCGTTCATTTCGGCGGCTTCTTTCCAGGAAACGACCCGTGTTCTGACCGAAGCATCTGTTCGCGGACTTCGCGACGAGCTTCGCGGGCTGAAGGAGAATGTCATTGTCGGCCGACTGATTCCGGCCGGGACAGGATTCGCGCACCACGCCGAACGTCGGCGCACTCGTGAGCAGGATCTATCCGATCAGCTCAGAGAGCTCGAAGAGTCCCAACTGGCTGAACAGGCGCTGGCCGAAGCGGTTGAAGCACAGGAGGATGCCGGCAAGGTCGCGGGTGATGCTGAAACACCAGCCGAAGTTGTTGCGGCCACGGAGTCCGATGTGCCCGCCGAGGGTGGTGAAGAAACAAGCGCAGCATAGCAAGCTAACAGACCCAGAAGGGCCTGCTGCGGCAGCGCGAAATCGGTCAATTTCTCCGATTCTTCTCGTTAAATGGCGTAAACCATTCGCCTCGAACGATCGGAGAAAATTGCCGCAATTTCGCGGTTGCCTCGCGACGGCCTTCTGAGCCCGTTAACTCGCCTTTAAAATCAAGGGCTTAGCGGTCCGTACGGGCCGTTGGTGATGCTTGCTTGACTTGGACTTCCCTGCATCACTAAAATGCCCGGCCTTAACCCCGGGGCTCGTCTATGGACGAGCCCCGAAATGCTTTGGAGCTCGCCGAGGCGAGCCCTGATTATTCCCGACGACTGGACTCAAGCAGTCCGGCCGGCGGGTGCGCGCGTTTTTTCGGCGCGGAGTTTTTGTACGACGTTTATAACCTAATTGGAAGAGTAAAGGCCCATGGCCACAGTGAACCAGCTAGTACGTAATCCGCGCGCGACAAAGCGCGCCAAAAGCACGGTACCGGCGCTCGATGCCAGCCCGCAGAAGCGCGGCGTCTGCACGCGCGTCTACACGACGACGCCGAAGAAGCCCAATTCAGCGATGCGCAAGGTGGCCCGCGTACGCCTGACAAACGGTTTTGAGGTTACAAGCTATATTGGTGGTGAAGGTCACAACCTGCAGGAACACAGTGTTGTGCTGATTCGCGGCGGTCGCGTAAAAGACCTCCCGGGTGTTCGTTACCACACGGTGCGCGGCACGCTCGATTGTGCCGGCGTGTCTGATCGTCGCAAGGGTCGCTCGAAATATGGCACCAAGCGTCCGAAATCGTAGTGTCGAACGGTTGCTATGCTGATTGGCGAAACCACCCGTCCGAAATCGTAGTGTCGAACGGTTGCTATGCTGATTGGCGAAACCACCCGTCCGAAATCTTAAATAGAACTGCTAAAGCATCGTAGGAGCGCGCCTTGCGCGCGACAAACGAACTCAGGAAAAACCACAAATGTCCAGAAGAACACAGGCCCCAAAACGCACGATCCTGCCTGACCCGAAATACGGTAGTGATTTGCTGGCGAAGTTCATGAACATGATCATGAACGACGGCAAGAAATCGGTTGCTGAGCGCATCATCTATGGCGCGCTGGACCGTATCTCCGATCGCGAGACGCAATCGGGCGAAAAGTCGCTGGAACTCCTCGAGACCGCACTCGAGAATGTCAAACCGATGGTCGAGGTCAAATCGCGGCGCGTTGGCGGTGCGACGTATCAGGTTCCGGTGGAAGTACGTCCTGCCCGTCGCCAGACGCTGGCGATGCGTTGGGTAATCGATGCTGCCAGGAAGCGCAGCGAGAAATCAATGGCGCATCGCCTCGCGCATGAGTTGCTCGACGCTGCGGAGAATCGTGGCACTGCAGTCAAGAAGAAAGAAGATACGCACCGTATGGCGGAAGCCAACAAAGCGTTCTCGCACTACCGCTGGTAGAAGGCATTGTCGTGGCCCGTACAATCCCCATCGAGCGTTACCGCAATATTGGCATTATGGCCCATATTGATGCGGGCAAGACCACGACGACCGAACGCGTCCTTTTCTATACCGGTGTCTCGCACAAGATAGGCGAGGTGCATGACGGTGCCGCTGTCATGGACTGGATGGAGCAGGAGCAGGAGCGGGGCATCACGATTACGTCGGCGGCGACGACATGCTTCTGGACTGGCATGGATAAGCAGTTTGACGAGCACCGCGTCAATATCATCGATACTCCGGGACACGTAGATTTCACGATCGAAGTCGAGCGCAGTCTTCGCGTGCTGGATGGCGCGATCACGGTATTGTGTTCGGTGGGCGGCGTGGAGCCGCAGACGGAAACGGTCTGGCGTCAGGGCAACAAGTACAAGGTGCCGCGCATGATCTTCGTCAATAAGATGGATCGTGCCGGCGCCAACTTCCTCAGGGTTGTCAATCAGGTCAGAGAACGACTGGGCGCGAACCCTGTGCCGATCCAGTTACCGATCGGTGCCGAGGAGCATTTTGAAGGTGTGATCGACCTGATTGGCATGAGAGCCGTTTATTGGGACGAGAGCAACATGGGTACTACCTACGAAGCTCGCCAGATTCCGGACGAGCTGCTCGCCGAGGCCAAGGAATGGCGCGAGAAGATGGTCGAGGCGGCTGCGGAAGGAAACGAGGAGCTGCTCGACAAGTTTCTCGAGAGTGGCGAATTGTCGGAAGACGAGATTCGTCTGGGTCTGCGCCAGCTTACGCTGTCAGGTGCGGTCGTCGTCGCCATGTGTGGATCTGCGTTCAAGAACAAAGGTGTTCAGGCGATGCTCGACGCCGTTGTCGATTTCATGCCATCACCCGTCGATGTCCCCGCGATAGCGGGACACGTCGACGAGGAGAATCAGGCCGAGCGTCATGCAACCGACGACGAGCCATTTGCGGCATTGGCATTCAAGATAGCGACAGACCCGTTTGTCGGCAATCTGACTTTCTTCCGCGTGTACTCTGGCGTGTTGAACTCCGGCGATACGATTTATAATCCGACAAAGGGCAAGAAAGAGCGCATCGGGCGTATCTTGCAGATGCACTCGAACGATCGTAAGGAGATTAAGGAGGTTTGCGCGGGAGACATCGCCGCCGCGGTCGGCCTGAAAGATGTGACGACGGGTGACACTCTGTGCGATCTGAAGCAGCAGATTACGCTCGAGCGGATGGAGTTTCCGGAGCCGGTCATCTCCGTTGCGGTCGAGCCGAAGACGAAAGTGGACCAGGACAAGATGGGCCTGGCGCTGCAGAAGCTCGCGAAAGAAGATCCGTCATTTCGCGTGCATACTGACGAGGAGTCTGGCCAGACCATTATTTCCGGCATGGGCGAATTGCACCTCGATATTATCGTTGATCGCATGAAGCGCGAGTTCAAGGTCGACGCGAATGTCGGCAAACCGCAGGTTGCCTATCGCGAGACGATTCGCCGCGCCGTCAAGCAGGAAGGCAAGTTTGTTCGACAGTCGGGTGGTCGCGGTCAGTACGGTCACGTGTTTCTCGAGATCGAGCCGCTGCCGGCGGGCGAAGGCTACGAGTTTGTCAACGCGATAGTTGGCGGCGCGGTGCCACGAGAGTATATTTCGGCGGTCGATCGGGGCGTTCAGGAGCAGATGGAAAATGGAGTGATCGCCGGTTACCCGGTGGTCGATTGTCGGGTTACCCTGTATGACGGCTCTTACCATGACGTCGACTCGAGTGAGATGGCGTTCAAGATCGCCGGTAGCATGGGCTTCCGGGAAGGCGCATCGAAAGCCGATCCGGTATTGCTCGAGCCGATCATGAAGGTCGAGGTAGTGACACCCGAAGATTACATGGGAGACGTGATGGGCGACTTGAATCGTCGTCGCGGACTTCCACAAGGCTTGGATGATACGCCGTCGGGCAAGACGATTCGTGCCGAGGTACCGTTAGCCGAGATGTTCGGTTATTCCACGGATCTGCGCTCGATGAGCCAGGGTCGTGCCGTGTACTCAATGGAGTTTCAGAAGT
>Ga0265306_10000742_pt1 | contig 15717 bp, 20 predicted proteins | sample Helome_3_FD_192493 | JGI IMG/M metagenome (GOLD analysis project Ga0265306, IMG submission 192493) | Marine sediment microbial communities from subtidal zone of North Sea - Hel_20160420 (Illumina Assembly) | ecosystem: Environmental > Aquatic > Marine > Subtidal zone > Sediment ...
TTTTTTCGGCCCGCATCAAGCTGAATCGTAACCATGGGGGAATAGAGTTTAAAACCCGGGTCGCGATCAAGTGACGCGTAGACATCACAGATACAGGGCTTTTTCTGATATTGCTCAATTGAATTGACCCGGTATTGTTCTGATTCAGTGAAAATGCTGAGTGCGATGCCTTTTTCACCTGCCCGTCCGGTACGGCCAATGCGATGCACATATATCTCGGGGTCGCGGGGTAATTCATAATTGATCACCGCTGCCAACGACTTGATATCCAGACCACGCGCAGCGACATCGGTGGCGACCAGTACCGAACAGCTGTTATTGGAAAATTGCACCAGCACCTGGTCACGCTCACGTTGCTCCAGATCACCGTGAATAGGAAGTGCTTCAATTTTATGATCACGCAAATAGCGGGAAACTTCGTCACATTGTTTTTTAGTATGGCAAAAGACCAGCGTAGTTTCGGGTTTGTAATGTTCGAACAGGGCTAACAGGGTGTTATTGCGCTCGTGTTTTTTAACTTCATAAAAAATCTGCTCAATTACACCCGGTTGGTGTTCCACCTCAACCGTAACCGTCACCGGGTCACGTTGTATGGAACGACACATCTTTTTAATTTGATCCGGATAGGTTGCTGAAAACATTAACGTTTGACGCTTTTTGGGTGTCTGGGCAATTATCTCGGTCATGACATCAAAAAAACCCATGTCCAGCATCCGGTCCGCTTCATCCAATACCAGGGTCTTCAGACCATCCAGCTTTAAAGTTTCTTTGCGCAAATGGTCCTGAATGCGACCCGGCGTTCCAACCGCGATATGTGCTCCGTGTTCCAGTGAGCCTTTTTGCGGCCCGAAGGGCTTACCACCACATAATAGAACCAGCTTGATATTGGGCGTGCTGCGGGCCAGCCTGCGGAGCTCTTTGCCAACCTGATCGGCCAACTCGCGGGTTGGGCACAAGATCAGGGCCTGAACCCCAAAAAAACGCGGGTTTATCTGTTCCAGCAATCCAATACCAAAAGCCGCTGTTTTTCCGCTGCCTGTTTTGGCCTGGGCGATCAAATCCTTACCCTGCAGTACATGCGGCAGGCTTTGCGCCTGAACAGGAGTCATTTTTTGATAACCGAGTGTCTCCAGGTTCGCCAGTTGGCCTTTGGATATCGGTAGAGAAGAAAAACTGTCACTGGCCATACTATTTATTCCTTTCCGGCATTTCTGGCCAGTAACCTATCCAGGTGATCGGCAAATAATTTCCGGTCACCCTGGCTCAATGCCGGTGGGCCGCCTGTATCAATTCCACTGCCCCGCAAGGTATCCATAAAATCCCTGATATTCAGACGGGCCCTAATATTGTCAGCAGTATACCTTTCCCCACGGGGGCTGAGGGCATGGCCACCTTTTTCGATAACATCGGCGGCCAGGGGTATATCCCCTGTAATAACAAGATCCCCGGCTTTGAGTCTTTCTACGATCTCATTGTCTGCGACATCAAACCCCGGCGAGACCTTGATAGCGTGGATAAAACGCGAGGGCGGCACCCGAATAGGCTGATTCGCCACCAGTGTCATCTGAATACCGGTGCGCTCTGCTGCTTTAAACAGGATTTCCTTGATCACTACCGGACATGCGTCCGCATCCACCCAGATTTTCAAAAGGCTCAACCCGTTTTTGATAGTTTGTTAATCAACATTATACGGTGGAGTCAGTTTGCGAAACGCACTTTAGCACTTTGTTGTGTGGTTTATAGCTCAAATGTAATTTCATATCCGTGTCCGTTTGAATCCTGAAGAATAAGCATCGAACCCGTTATGTTTTGAAGTTCACCACTACCTGAGCCCTCGAGAATGCTAACCTCCAGTGACTGAGACTCCTTGCTCATATAACCTTTGTGAACAAGCGTAAATCCACCGGTTTTACCCTTAACTGAACCAGAGAACTCCTCAATCGCGTAGTAGACGGCGACGCCATTGTCCGTTCCTTTACTGATCATCTGACCGGTGCCGGAGCCGATCATATCTCCCAGGTAGTTTTTCTGGATTACCATCCGTCCCGCCGGGGTTCCAATATCCTCTTGTGGTGTCAGATTTACTTCGAATGTTCCTTTTGCGAACATCATTATCTCCTCCTCGCCGGTCTTAAACTTTATACCCAAATATCATTTGGTGCTGTAAGAGTACTGTTGGTTTCCCCGGTATTGACAGTACCCTTCGGCTCCACGAGCATGATCTGGCACTCGTGTTTAGCAACGGGTTTATGTTCAACGCCTTTCGGAATCACAAACATCTCACCTGCTTCAAGGTTGACCTTACCATCCCGAAATTCAATTTCCAGCACACCGTCAATAATGATGAATGCCTCATCGGTATCGGCGTGAGAATGCCAGTCAAACTCGCCTCGCACTTTCGCCAACTTGAACTGGTAGTCGTTCATCTCCGCGATCACCCTGGGCGACCAGTGCTCATTAAACTTATTAAACTTCTTCCTGAAATTGATCGCAGTATAAGTCATCAGTGATTATCGCCTTGTTTATGCATTCCGCTTAGATAATAGTGCCATAACACCCTGGCCGCCGTTGCACGATAGGGGCGCCAGGCTTCTGCAATTTCGCTCAGCTCCGTTTGCGTTGGTCTTTCTGACCTGCCTTTCAGGTTTTTGAATGCCGTCGCAAGGGCCACATCCCCGATGGGCCAGACATCCGGGCGGCATAACGCCATTAACAGGTAAATTTTTGCGGTCCACTGGCCGACACCTTTTACAGATGTGAGTTTCTCAATCGCGATTTCATCACTTTCCTGTGCCAATGCTTCAAGATCCAGTTCGCCACTTTGAATGGCCCGGGCAACGTTGATGAAATACCCGGCTTTTTGCCGGGTTACCCCAAAAGAGCGCAAAAATGACTCCCCGGCATCATTCACCGTGATTGGCGTCAGGGGTTTGATGTTATGTTTCAGGCGTTGAAACATGGCATCGGCCGAAGCCAGTGAAACCTGTTGCTCCAGAATGATACGGATCAGGGTCACGAAGCCCGGTGGTCTTTCCCACAAGGGCGGTGGGCCTAGTTCGGCCAATGTTCTTGCGAAATCCTGGTCGATCAGTGCGATTGATTTTGCGGCAATGGCGAGGCTTTTATTGTTGAGCTGGGCTGGTGGTTTTTCGCTTTTCATTTCAGTTTGACATTGGGAGGGTGGACATGAATATCCACCCTATGGGCAATTACAGGCAGCATTTCCCTTATCAAAAATAATGCGCCACTGATGCGAAGCATCGAGTTGCCAAACCGAGTTGAACGTAGCAACGACCTCGCCTTCAGAGTCGTATACCGGGCCCGTGCTCCAGGCCAGCGTTCCTGGTTCCAGTACTTCAACAGACTTCGGCTCCCAGGAGAACGGGGCTTGTGGTTCTTTGAAATAAGCCTCCCAGGCGTCGGCTATCTGCTGTTTGCCGCGCAACGCAGTTTCGCCGGAAAAGAACACAGCTTCTTCAGCCAGAAATGATTTGAACTTTTCAAAATCACGTTGAGCCATGGTATCGGCGAAAGCACGCTCTGTTTCTTCAACAGATTGACGTGGGTCATTGAGGATTGGCTCTGCTGCAAATACAGCTCCATGAATGAACAGTGATAAAAACACCGTCAGGACCTGGTTGAGTTTTGACATAAAGACGCTTCCTTAGTGTTGATTTAAAACCTGTGCAAAGACTTCCTTGTCAACATTACCACCGGTTGCAATAACAGCGACCTTGTGACCGCGTAATTTGGTTTTTTCTTGTGTTGCAGCAGCCAGTGCCGCCGCACCTGCACCCTCGCAGACATTATGCGTACACTCGAACATCATACGCATCGCGGCCGATACCTCGTCATCTGAAACCTGCACAATGCGATCGACACCCCGCAATATCAGTTCAAGTGCTTCCGGTTCCGGTACACGGCAGGCCATACCATCTGATAATTGCGTGGTGACCGGTGATTCAACCGGGTATCCGGCGCTGAATGACTCTGCATAGGCTCTCGCATGGGCTGATACAACGCCCACCACCTCGGTCTTCAGTTTCAACGCGTCACGTGCTGCCAGCATTGCACATATACCGGAACCAAGACCGATGGGTACATATACAACATCAAGGTCCTTAATATTCTGCAACAACTCCAAACAGTAGGTTGCCACACCGGCCACCAACAGCGGGTGAAACGAAGGCACCAGGTGTAAGGCCTGCTCTTTGGCCAGGTTCTGGGCAAACTCGCGGGAAGCCTGAAAATCATCTCCATGCTCAACCAGGTTTACACCCAGCGCGCGCATGGCCGAATTCTTTTCAAGACTGTTACCGTGAGGCACCACGATGGTGGCCGGAATATCGTGACGGCGCGCGACATAAGCCACCGACTGGCCATGATTACCGCGTGTTGCTGCAATTACTCCATTTGGACGCTGCCCGGACTGGATGAGATGGTCAAAGTAAACCAGACCTCCACGTATCTTGAACGCACCAACCGGGCTGTGATTTTCATGCTTTACCCAAATCTCCGTACCCAGGCCCTCACATAACATCGGCCAGCGGTACTGTGGTGTCGCCGGCATAACTTCATAGACGATGTCGGATGCCGTGTTGATGTCATCAAGTGTGATTTGCATGGGTATTTATCACGACCACAGGATCAACGTGGTAATCAGCTTCTGTATTCGAGTTGGAGACCTTTTAAAAAGTACCGCAGAACCTGATCTTTGCATTTTCGGTAGTGTTTATGATCCGGTTTTCTAAAAAAGGCGCTTAGCTCATGTTTGCTCATACTGAAGTCAGCTCTTTTAATCAGCTTCAGGACATCATCAGCCTGCAGGTTGAGTGCTATCTTCAGTTTTCTGAAAATTATATTGTTGGTCAGGCTCGTTTCCGGTTCAGGCTGCGGACCGTCTTTTCTTCCCCTTTTATCGACAATCAAACCATTCAGGAAAGTTGCCAGTTGCACATCACTGCACTCCTGATAATCAGGGTCATCCTCTTTTTTCAGCCAGTCACTGATCTGGGCGCGTGTTACCTGAAGCCCACCCAGTTCAAATATGTTGATCATTTTCGTATCGTCAAAATTGAAGGTGTAGCGGATACGACGCAAAACATCATTATTGTTCATTCTGTATTTCCAGTTCCAAACCCTGTCAAATTAACTGTATGCGAATAATCTCTTGTTCAAACTCAATGGTGTCGCCCGCAACAATTTTCTTCCGCTTGCGGGTTTCCACTTTACCATTTACCAGCACAAGACCTTCGGAAATAAGCTGCTTGGCCTCACCACCGGATGCAACCATACCCTCAAATTTCAAAATCTTGTAGAGCTCAACCGGCTCACTGGTAATTTCAACCACTCTCATCGCACCACCCAGGAGCCCTCGACAATCAGTGTGTCTTTTTCAAAAACTTTACCGTTAAACCGGTCGCCCGCCTGAAGTGGCCCGACACCGGCGGGTGTGCCCGTCATGATCAGGTCGCCGTCCTCAAGAGAAAGGAAACTTTTGAGCTCTGCAATTATTTCGTCCGGCTTGTATATCATCAGTTCACAACCGCCTCGCTGTACCAGGCGGTCATTGATATATAGCTCAAGCCTCAGGTCACTGACCTGTCCCTCAAAAGCCACAAACTCACTGAATACGGCGGCGCCATCAAAAGCCTTTGATCGCTCCCATGGCAAACCCCTGGCCTTCAGCCTGGATTGAAGATTTCTCTTGGTGAGATCAAGCCCAAATCCTACGCCGAATAATTCACCGGAGCGGACCAGTATGCTGATTTCGCCTTCGAAGTGGATTTCGTCAGATTCACCGGAATTAATATCAGCGGCAATGGATGAGTTTGGTTTAATGAAAATAACCGGCTCCTCCGGTATCTCATTACCCAGCTCTTTGATGTGATCAACGTAATTTCTGCCGATGCAAAGTATTTTCGAAGGAAAAATTTCTTTCCCTTCCAGGCTGACGGGTTTCATTTGCTATCTATTTCCTGCCACGATTTCAATTATTTCATTCCCGGTTTCTGATTTTTCTCAAGCAGGCTGATTGCCTCTTCAAGCCGTTTCTTCCTGGTTTCCGGTCTTTTGGCACTTTGTATCCAGACAACATACTGTTTACGGTAACCTGCGGCCATCTGATTAAAGTTGTTCCAGGCATTTTGGCTGGCCTTAAGACCCTTCTCAGTTTCGGATGTAAGAGGAATTTCCTTCGCTTTCAAAACTTTCTGCAGTTCCTGATCATAGGGCACCCTCTGTTTAAATGCTGCAAGCCCGGCTTTCATCATTTCACCGGATTCAATTAACTCCTCTGCCAGCTTGATATTCAGGGGCGACCATTTGCTGGTTGCTCTGCGGGGTGTAAACCTGTGTGCGTACCTTTCATCATCAATACGTCTTTTGAGACCATCGATCCAGCCAAAACACAGGGCCTCCTTTACAGAGTCCATGTAGCTGACGGAAGCCTTGCCGATGTGCTTCTTGAAATAGGCCAGCCATACTTCATTTTCACTGGCATGGTTCTCAGCTAACCAGGATCGCCACGCCTTACGGTCTGAAACACTAAGATAGTGCATACTTCACTCCGGATCGTGCATCGGTAATTCCTATGCGCGTACTTTACCCTGTAAACTTAGAGCTATTGACTCGCACTGAATAGCAAACCAAACCGGCCACTAAAAATAACGGCCGCCATACCAGCAAAAAACCAACCGGGGGAAAGCGGTTTTACCCAGATAAATACGGCCGCGCACAGCAGGCCGGTCAGAAAAATCTTTGCAACCTCGGCTACTGCCGCAGTACGCAGAAAGGTGGCACTGTCCGAACCGAATTTCGGCGCGACCACCATGGCAAAAAGTAACGCCGGCAGGTAGGCCGACAGGCTACCGAACATGGATGAGTAAGCCGCAACCGGTCCGACCAGTAATAAGCCACCGGCCAAAATCAGCGCCACGAGGGACTGAATCCTCAAGCTCCGGCTTACCAGTTGATTATTCACAGTGGTCATGTACCCGTCCTCGCTACCTGGCTCCTCCCGTCAGCCAATCGCAAACCTCTTGCATTGACAGATTAACACACGCCCAAAAGGCAACAACCAACAAGCCAGTAAGCACGGCGGTAGATGCCGCAAGTAAAAACCGCAGATTTCTCGGGAGCCCCTGATCGCCTAAAGGCGCCTACTCTTGGCAACTCATGAGGTTCCCTTTGTTTAGTCGATAATAACTTCTGTTGTCAGAACGACTTCAGATTTCAGCGAAGCGGTAATCAGACATAGCGCTTCTGCCTTTTCCAACAACCTTTCTGCCAATTCAACTTTCGCGCCATCGGGCGCATGCAACACGGCGTGAACATTGAAGGTGGTGAAAAAAGTAATCTTCTCAGGCCGTTCAAGTACACCTTCTGCCCTGCATTCAAGTGAGGTCCATTCGAACTTTGACGCACGTGCAATCGCGCGGAAAGTTAAAATAAAACAATCGGCAACGGCCGCAGAAAACAGGGTTTCCGGTGACCAGACACCCAGGGGACCATCAAATTGCGGCGGAGACGCCGTTTCCAGGCCCGGTAAGCCTTCGCCGGTGATAACAACATTGCCTTCATTACCGGCAGACGCGCTGGCAACGTAAAGATGAGGATAACCTTGCATAATGAATACCTTCTGATGGTTTAATTACGGATAGCCAGCATGATAACGCCTGTCAGGTATGGGTTATTTGATCCTGATCAACAATAGTTCAGTCAGTTTCCAGACCCAGTTGCTGCAAAATCCCCTCCAGTTCATCCGCCGAATTATATGCAATAACCAGCTTCCCCTTACCTTTCGCGTTAAACGATAGTTTGACCTTGGCACAAAGCTTTTCAGCCAGTTTATCCTGCAGATGTTGAATATCAGGATTGAGTTCGCGTGTTTTGGTGACCGGTGGGTTTTTAAGACGCCGAACCAGTCGTTCGGTTTCACGTACCGACAAGTCTTTACTGACCACTTCACGTGCAGCTTGCGCCTGCATGGATGTCTCGAGCGTCAACAATGCACGTGCATGACCCATTTCCAGGTGCTTAGCATCAACCAGTTCACGCACCTCCTGTGACAACTCCAGTAAACGCAGAAGATTAGATACCGCAGAACGCGAGCGTCCAACCGCATCACCAGCCTCCTGATGGGTCATCTGGAACTCATCCACCAGGCGCCGCAGGGCTGTCGCTTCTTCAATCGGGTTCAGATCCTCACGCTGGATGTTTTCAACCAGTGCCATCGCAATGGCAATTTCATCAGCCACCTCGCGAACGATTGCAGGGATTTTTTCGATACCGGCTATCTGCGCCGCTCGCCAGCGGCGCTCACCAGCAATTAATTCATACTTGTTGCTACCGCAAACACGTACGACAATGGGTTGGATTACCCCCTGTTGCCGTATGGAATCAGCAAGTTCCTCCAAGCGGTCCGCATCAAAAATTGAGCGCGGTTGAAAGGGCCCGGGACTGATCAAGTCCAGTGGCAAGCTTTTTAACGAATCCCTGCCGGAAGTTTCAGAACCCACGTTTTCCGCCGCATGCTGCAATGCAGATTTGGAGAGCATTGAACTCAAATTACGACCCAGTGGATTCTTTTTTATTGCCATTAACTATTTTTCCGAAGCTGATAAAGCATATTATCAATTTAAATAAAGTAAAGTGAACAAATCAAACCGGGAATCGGTGTGCTGCGTAAATCAGGTCATCCTATCCTGTCTGTCTTTTTCGATTTCTGCGTAACATTTCGCCGGCGAGACCAAGATAGGCCAGCGCCCCACGTGAAGACGGGTCGTATCTCAATACAGGCAGACCGTAACTGGGCGCTTCTGCCACACGCACATTGCGTGGTATCAATGTGCGGTAAACACGTTCGCCAAAGTGTTCAATTAACTGGTCCGATACCGCATTGGATAAATTGTTGCGGCCATCGAACATGGTTCGTAGCAGGCCTTCTATCTCCAAACCAGGATTGATGCTTGATCGCACCTGCTCGATGGTTTCCAGCAGTGAAGCAAGCCCTTCGAGCGCGTAATACTCACACTGCATCGGAATCAGTACGCTATTGGCCGCCGTTAAAGCATTCAAGGTCAGCATGTTCAAAGATGGCGGGCAGTCAATGATAATCCAGGCGTATTGATGGGCAACTTTTTCCAGCGCATTTTTCAGATGGTATTCACGATCGTCAACCTGTAACAGCGATATTTCCGCCGCAGTCAAATCCCCATTGGATGGCAAAACGTCAAAACCAAGGGTTTCAAGCCGGACCATGGCTTCGGGTATATCACATTCCGCCTGCAATACCTCCAGCGCAGAGATCTCAAGCTCACGCGAATTAACTCCGCAACCCACGGAGGCATTGCCTTGTGGGTCGAGGTCTACCAGCAAGGTACGATACTTCATATCAGCCAATGCGGATGCCAGGTTGACGCAGGTGGTGGTTTTTCCGACTCCGCCTTTTTGATTGGCGACGGCAATAATTCTAGCCATGAAATTTATGACCCAGGTTGGTTGGAGATCGACATCAAAACCAGATGCCGCTCAGCGTGCAAATAAGGAACGGCTAATGGTACTACCGATTGTACATTGACCCAGTCAGGCAATTCTTCAAGCTCTTTTTCAGGATAAATACCTTTCATAGCCAGCAAGCGTGTGGACTGATCCGCACAGGGCCTTACTGCCTCAACAAACTCCCGTAAGGACGCAAATGCCCTGGAGGTAATATTGGCGTAAGGCCTGTTGTCAACCAACGCTTCAATCCGCTGGTGCAAGGGGTGAATATTGCTCAGTTTCAGCGTGCGCCCGACATGGCGGATAAAACGTATCTTTTTACCTGCGCTGTCAATCAGGGTCACTTCCCTGTCCGGGTTAATAATGGCCAACGGTAATCCAGGTAAACCTGCACCGGTACCAACGTCAAGCAGAGAGCCCGGTTGTAACCAGGGTGCGATCGACAATGAATCCAGGATGTGGCGGGTCAACAGAAACTCCCGCTCCCGGGGCGCAACCAGATTGTAGGTGCCGGACCATTCTTTGAGTTGGGACATGAAAGACAGCAGGTTGTCGATCGCGTCTGAAGAAACTTTCAGTTCGAGGCGGGCAAGACCTGATTCCAGCTTGATCGAGTCGGATTGGTTACTATCCATTTTAATGCTTGCCAGTCAACTGCGAGTCAGGTTTTGTGCATTTATGCACAAAACCAGGCCTACAATGTTCCAGTGGACTTCATCTTGGAAACGATTTTCTTGGCAACCGTCCGGGCGGTGTCGTTGTATTCGAGATTTCCAGAGCGGGTAATCATGCTCCATTTTGCACGGTCTTCGACGATATCGAAATATGAGGTCTCTGCATAAAGAAAATCTTGTTGATCGTAAAACCCGGCACCCTCAACGACCGTATAAACATTTGCGTAAGTTGGTGCAAACCAGCCATAACCCCCGCCATAGAAACCGGAACCTACCTGGACAGCATAATAATCCGCGCGTTCCAGACGTTCGCCTTTAGCACCACCCGTCAGGAATACAACAATGATGGCATCGACGCTGGCGGCCTTTAGAGCTGGCTCGGCAGTTTCTCTCGTCAGGCGTCCTGATAATCCAGGGATATCGCTGGATACCAGTGCATTCCTGCCCGACTTACGCATGACGCTTACAATTTCCTGTTCCACGGTCAGGCGTTGCAGAGACTCTGGCATCATGGCAACGACGGCTATTCTTTCCCGCTTGTCTATGTTTTCACGACCAGCATCCCATTCGCTGATCACTTTTATATTTTTACTGCAACCGCTTAATAGCAACACAATAGTTAGTACCGCGATAGATCGCAGTGTCATTCGGATCATTCTAATTTCCTCAATCTTTTCCGGTTTCATCGTTCAACGCGTATTCTAACCGCTTTTACCTATGGTTAAGTCAAGTTCTTCAGCCCGATGGCAGGCAACCCAGTCGCCACTTTCCATTCGTCTTAGGGCCGGCACCTCCAATTGGCATCGTTTTATCAAGAAAGGGCAGCGACTGTGAAACACGCAGCCTGACGGAGAGTCAAGGGGTGACGGCATGTCGCCAGTCAAACCTCTGTCAATGGCCGCTCTTGCAAGTTTCGGATCAGGTACCGGGACCGCTTTGATGAGGGCATTGGTATAAGGGTGCAATGGCTTCTTGTACAAATGATCGCGACGGGAAAGCTCCATCGCCCTGCCAAGATACATGACCATGACGCGGTCGCTGATATGTTTCACCACTGACAAGTCATGGGCAATAAACACCAATGACAAGTTCAGTTTTTTCTGTAAGTCTTTCAACAGGTTAACAATTTGCGCCTGTATGGATACATCCAAAGCGCTGACCGGTTCGTCACATATGATTAGTTTCGGGTTCAATATCAGCGCACGCGCGATTCCAATTCTCTGGCATTGCCCTGCCGAAAACTCGTGCGGATAGCGGTTGACTTGATTGGGTAACAAACCCACCATCTTCATGACCCCGCGTACACGCTCATCGACCTGTACACGCGCAATTTTGGGAAAGAATGTCCACAGGGGTTCCGCAATAATAGCGCGGACGGTCAACCGGGGATTGAGTGCAGCCAACGGGTCCTGGAAAACGATTTGCATATCCTGGCGCTTTTTCCTTAAAGCCTCTTCATCCAGCTTGTTCAGGTCTTCACCGAGCCACAATACGCGTCCGCGGTTGGGTTTAATCAGGGCCAGCAGGGCACGGGCAAGGGTTGATTTACCGCAGCCAGACTCACCGACGATGCCTAAAGTTTCACCGGCATCCAGGTCAAAACTCACGCCATCAACCGCTTTGATGGTATGAGTCTTCGAGCGTAGCAGCCCTCCTTCGCGAAGCTTGAAGTGTACCGAGAGATCCTGCACTCGCATGATCCTGTCAGTCATGCCGGAATACCCAGGAAGCAACGGTATGCATGGCCATCTTCATCTGCTTGCATGGGTGGTTTTTCACTACACGCGTCGAACGCTTTAGGGCATCGGTCGCGGAATTTGCAGCCACCGGGTAAATTCAATAGATTGGGCGGATTTCCGGGAATGGCTTTCAGTCCCTTTTCATCCGGTTGATCAAGACGGGGTATGGAATTTAATAAACCCTGTGTGTAAGGATGTTTCGGATCGTAATAAATTTGTTCCACCGAACCGCATTCAACCGCCTCTCCGGCGTACATCACAAGCACCCGCTCACATAGACCGGCCACGATACCAAGGTCATGAGAGATCAGCATAATCGCAGCGTTCGAATTCTCCCGCAAGGCGCCCATCAGGTGCGTAACCTGTACCTGCACCGTTACATCAAGGGCCGCCGTGGGCTCGTCTGCAATTAAAAGCTCCGGTTCGCTTAAGAGACCCATCGCCACCATCACCTTCTGCCGCATACCGCCTGAAAGCTCATGTGGGAACTGGCGGATAATACGACTCGGGTCGGGTATATGTAATGCCCGTAGTATTTCCACCGCCTTCGCGATGGCCTCGGCCTTTTTCAAGCCCCGGTGATGCCTCACCACCTCGATCATCTGTTTATCGAGGCGCAAATACGGATTCAAAGAGGTCATCGGGTCCTGAAATATCATCTCGATTTCATTACCACGATGTTGATTCAGTTCAGACGTGTTCAACTGTAATAAATCTTTGCCCTTGAAAAGGGCCTGCCCGCTCACGTGCCCGTTCTCCGCCAGTAAACCAAGGATAGCCATCACGGTCTGGGTTTTGCCGGATCCCGACTCACCAACAAGGGCCAGCGCTTCACCGGCCTCAAGCGAAAAATCCAGATGATTAACGGCATGCACTTCGCCTTCCGGCGTATCAAAGCCAACATCCAGGTTTTTTACTTCCAACAAGGCCACTACAAATGGTCCTTGGGGTCGAGTGCATCACGCAGACCATCACCGATAAAGTTGAAACAATAAAGCGTCACCGTGAGAAATACGGAAGGTACTATCAAAGTCCAGGGCGCAGACTCCATATCCTGAGCCCCGTCACTAACCAGTGCACCCCAGGAACTCATTGGCTCCTGTACACCAAGCCCAAGGAAGCTCAAAAAAGATTCAACCAGGATGACCTGCGGAATGGTCAGAGTCACATAGACGATCACCACTCCCAACAGGTTGGGTGTGATATGGCGCCTGATGATATTCCAGTCGCTCACCCCGCAAGCTTTAGCCGCTTCAACATATTCAGTATTTTTCAGGCTCAGGGTCTGTCCGCGCACGATTCGCGCCATATCGAGCCAATTAATCGCACCGATGGCTACAAATATCAGCAATATATGCCGACCGAACACCACCATCAACAATATGACAAAAAATATAAACGGCAAAGCGTAAATAATATCCACCATACGCATCATGATACGATCTGCCGTACCACCAAAATAACCGGCTATTGCGCCATAACTGACACCGATCAACAGACTGACCAGGGTTGCTACCAGCCCGACCATCAATGAGATTCTGCCGCCTGTGAGGGTGCGCACCAATAAATCCCGACCCACAGCATCGGTACCCAGCCAGTGGCCACTGGCCAGGCTCGGTGGCGTCGATGTATAGTCCCAATCAGTGAAGTCAGGCTCCCAGGAGATCAGCATGGGTCCGAACACCACCATCAGAAGCATGGCTGCCATGATAAAAGCACTGTAAACCGCAGCGCGATTCTTAAGTAAGCGATGCCAGGCATCCTGCCAGGGAGAACGCCCCTTGATGTGGCTGACACTGAGCGCCGCTGCAAAAGGGTCGATAACGGGATGGTCAGCGTTTGTTGTCATATCGAACCTTGGGATTGAGCCAGGCGTATATCAGATCCACCAGGAAGTTGAGCAAAATTATCAGCACACCGTAGAAAATCACCACCCCCATGACCAGGGTGTAATCGCGGTTTAGTGCGCCTTGCACAAAGTAACTGCCAAGACCGGGGATAGAAAAAACACGCTCTATGATCACCGAGCCACTGATCATGCCAGCGGTTGCCGGGCCCAGAAACGAAATGACCGGTAACAAGGCCGGCCTCAGCACGTGGCGCCGGATCACCACACTCTCAGGCAGCCCCTTGGCCCGGGCGGAACGAATAAAATTACTGTGCATAACTTCAATCATACTGCCCCGTGTGAGACGCGCAATGTAGGCAGTTACCGGTAATGAAAGTGTCACAACCGGCAGCACCATACTCGCAATACTCCAGTCCCAGCCACCTGCCGGTAACCAACCGGCATAAACCGCCAGTATCAGTATCAGTATCGGTGCAATTACAAAATTGGGGATGGAAATACCGAGCATGGCCACCCCCATCAATGAATAATCTACACGGGTGTTTTGTCGCAATGCTGCGGTAATACCAAGCACTGTTCCCATAAAAAAGGCCAGCACCATGGCCGCCAGCCCGATTGTCAACGACACCGGCATACCCTGGCCGATCAGTTCGTTAACTGTCCAGTCTTTGTATTGAATAGAAGGACCGAAATCAAGAACGGCAATCTGGCTGAGATAGCGGAAATATTGCTGTAACAACGATTCATCCAAATGATACTTGGCGTTCAGGTTGGCCTGGATATCCGCCGGCAACAACATTTCAGAATCAAACGGCCCGCCCGGCGCCACCCGCATCAGGAAAAATGCGATCGTGATCAACATCAACAAGGTCGGGATTAACCCCAGCAACCGCCACAATGCGTGTCTTGCCATGCTGGAGTCCTGAGTCATTTGAGCGAATCCCCGGGGGGACTGGTCCCATCGTCTGTGACATCATCCTGCGGCACCTCGGTCCCGGGAGCGTCTGTTTCTTTCATCTGCAACGGTGGTATTAAACCCTGATCCGGGTCAGGCAGGAGCGCTTCGATATCGCCTTCGGGTGAGACGGGCTCTTCATCAGACGCAGCCTTCAGGAAAAACATATCTTTACTGTAATGATGGTCCATCACATTGCTTTTCCAACCTTTCAGGCGCGGGTTTACCATACGCTTGGTCACATAGGTGTAAAGCGGAATAAAAGGTACATCGGCCAACAACAGACTCTCAGTCTCAAACATCAGCAACCTGCGTCTCGATGGAATTCGCTCACTTGCAACATGATCAAGAAGCGCATCATAGAGGCTATTGGAATAACCATAATCATTGCGGCCGTGCCCGCTACGAAACAGATTCAGAAAACTGTATGGATCGGCATAATCGCTGATCCAACCCGCCTGAAATACCTGTGTCAGTATCTTTTGCTGCCTGTTCTGCAGGAATACCTTATTTTCTTCATTAAGCAATGTAGCCTGCACACCCAACAGCTGCTTCCATAGTGAAGACGCCGCCAGCGCCATTTTTTTGTTGTTTTCACCGGCGGTGTAGCGTATTTCAAACTTCAGTGGATTTTCCTCTGAATAACCGGCCTCGGTATACAGGCGCCGGGCCTCGGCTTCGCGCTCTGCCTGGGTCCATTCCACCCACTCCGGTACGGGTGAAACATAATCCCTGATACCCGGTGGCACCAATGTAAACGAAGGCAGTTCGCCAAATTGAGTCACTTTTTCCGTTAACAATTTCCGGTCGAGTGCCAGTAACAATGCCAGGCGGAGCCCCGGGTTTTCTATAAAGGGTTCACGCTCCAGATTAAAGCCAAAAAAATATGACCCCAGCCAGGGACTGATCACCAGTTCATCGGGATAGTGCTCTTGCAGCCATTTGAACTGGTTGTTGGGAACCCCGGAAGTCCATTGTAGCTTGCCTGCCCGGAAACGT
>Ga0265306_10000743_pt1 | contig 15716 bp, 13 predicted proteins | sample Helome_3_FD_192493 | JGI IMG/M metagenome (GOLD analysis project Ga0265306, IMG submission 192493) | Marine sediment microbial communities from subtidal zone of North Sea - Hel_20160420 (Illumina Assembly) | ecosystem: Environmental > Aquatic > Marine > Subtidal zone > Sediment ...
TAAATTAGGTCAGGCTATCGCACTTGTTTTAGGAGGATTAATTTTAAAGATCGTAGGATTTGATCCAAATATTACTGAGCAATCTCTAGAAACTATGAATAACCTTAGAATCGCTGATATAGTAGTCCCATCGTTTACCGCAGCGCTCGCTATATGGGTGATGTGGAAGTACGATCTTACTGAGAAAAAAGCCAAAGAAATTAAAACAAAACTGGTAGAACGTAGAGGAGAATTATAATTAAAATAACAATTAAATAAAATACAATGTCCTATAGAGAAGAGCAACAGTTTTCCTTAAAAGGAATCGATTTAACCCAAGATTCTGGAGTTGATTTCAGTAAATATTCAGTAGAAGATTTAACAAAATTGTGGAGAAAAACGTTAAAAAATGGGATGCATGGGCTATGTTTTAGTCTTTACGAAGATGGCCAAAGGCCAGGTGACATCATTACAGAAGAACAGGTGCGAAGACGAATGAAAATAATAAAGCCATATACAAAGTGGGTTCGTTCGTTCTCATGTACAGATGGAAATGAATTTATCCCTAAAATCGCCAAAGAATATGGTATAAAAACCTTGGTAGGTGCTTGGTTGGGTGATGATCCGGAAATTAATGAAAAAGAAATAGCTGGGCTTATTCAATTGGCTAAAGATGGCTTTGTAGATATTGCAGCTGTTGGAAACGAGGTAATGTATCGCAAGGAATTGACTGAAGATGAACTATTGGATTTTATTAACCGAGTAAAAGAAGAAGTGCCAAGCAACATACTAATAGGTTATGTGGATGCTTATTATGAATTTTCAGTTCGTCCAAGAATTACTGAAGCTTGTGATGTGATTTTGGCAAATTGTTATCCGTATTGGGAAAGCTGTCATTATGATTATTCTTTACTCCATATGAAACAAATGTTTGCGCAGGCCGTTAGCGCTGGAAATGGTAAGAAAGTAATTATTACAGAAACGGGTTGGCCAAGTCAGGGAACTAATTTGAATGATGCGTTTCCTTCAGCGGAAAATGCCATGAAATATTTCATTAACACGCAAGTATGGTCTGCAAAAGATAATATTGAAGTGTTCTATTTTTCTTCATTTGATGAATCCTGGAAAGTAGGTCCGGAAGGTGATGTTGGAGCTTACTGGGGGCTTTGGGATAAAGACGAAAAACTAAAATTCTAAAAAGAAGATTATGTCGTCATTAAGAATAGAAAAGAAATTAGCACTGGCAGCCCTTGACTATGCCGGTAAAACAACAGAAGAGCTAAAAAGCTTATGTAACAAGGTTTTAAAGAATGGAATGCATGGACTTTGTTTTAGTCCTTATAAGGAAGGTCAAAAGCCTGGGGATCTTATGTCGGAGGCACAGATTCGAAGACGCTTGGAAATTATCAAACCATATACAAAATGGATACGGTCCTTTTCCTGCACTGATGGAAATGAGGCTATTCCTCGAATTGCGCATGAATTTGGCATTAAGACGCTTGTAGGTGCATGGTTGGGTGATGATCCAAAAATTAATGAACAAGAAATTACCAACCTAATTAAATTGGCCGACGAAGGTTATGTAGATATCGCTGCCGTTGGCAATGAAGTCATGTATAGGGGTGATTTAACAGAGGATGAACTGTTGGAGTTTATATATCAGGTTAAAGAAGCATTACCTAATGTTCCGGTTGGTTATGTTGATGCCTATTATGAGTTTGCTGATCGCCCCAGGATAACCGAAGCATGTGATGTCATTTTGGCCAACTGTTACCCCTTTTGGGAAGGCTGTGACCTGGATTACTCTTTACTGTACATGAAAGATATGTATCACAGGGCACTACAAGCTGGTAATGGCAAGAAGGTCATTATTTCTGAGACCGGATGGCCTAGCAAAGGTACCAGTCTTGAAGGTGCATTTCCATCATATGAAAACTATATAAAAAATTTCATTAATTCACAAAAGTGGTCTGAGGAAGAAGATATAGAAATGTTCTATTTTTCATCCTTTGATGAGTCATGGAAAGTTGGAGCCGAAGGTGATGTTGGTGCATATTGGGGCCTTTGGGATAAAGATGAAAATCTTAAATTTTAGAGTGAATCGCCCACTATATTTTATAACTAATTATTGCTAAATGAATTACATTAACGAATTAAAAATAGAAGCAGGAAAAGCAATTTGCTATTCTGGTTTTAGAGAGGGACAAAGTCCCGGAGGGATTTACCCAAGTTATGAAGAGATAAAGGAAGATCTTTTAATGCTTCATAATCATTGGAAATACCTTCGCTTATATGACTGTGATAGGCATACTGAAATTGTTTTAGAAGTAATTGTAAAAGAGAGGCTGAATTTCAAGGTAATGCTCGGTGCCTATATTGTTGCAGAGGCCAATAATTATGGTTGTCCCTGGGGAGGATCATATTCTGAAGAGCAACTGGAAAAAAATAAAAATACAAATGTCGCTCAGATTAAGAAATTGATTCATTTGGCAAATCAATACCCGGATGTCATTTTCTCGTTATCTGCCGGAAATGAAGCCTGTGTTGATTGGACGGACCATTATGTGCCTGTTGAAAGTGTTATCAATTATGTGAAGATGATTAAAAAAGAAGCCAAACAAGCTGTTACTTTTTGTGAAAATTATCTTCCCTGGCTTGATAAGTTAAGAGATTTGGTAGAAGAAGTAGATTTTATATCTATCCATACATACCCTGTATGGGAGTATAAGAACATTCATGAGGCCATGGAATATACCAAACAAAATTATTATGCCGTAGCCGATACCTATCCAAATAAACCAGTGGTAATTACAGAAGCAGGTTGGACAACTTTTTCGAACGGAAGAGGTATTTGTCCAACAAATGTAAGCGAGGAACATCAGCGTATTTACTACAATGATTTAGTTACTTGGTGCGAAGAAGCAGACATTCTTACATTTGTTTTTGAAGCTTTTGATGAACCATGGAAAGGATCTTCGGAAGCTCTGGAACCAGAAAAGCACTGGGGATTATTTAAAGTAGACAGAACCCCAAAACTGGTTATGGGCGAACTTTTTTCAAATGAAACGGCTAACTAGGGATTATATGCTTAAAAACTGATAAATAGTATCTATTTTTATGTATGGATTTTCTGAAAACCTAAATAATTCAACCAATTTAAAAGCTGAAAATATCTTAGGTAATCCGCGAATATTCCCGTAACATAATTATAAAATGGGGAGACTCCACAATCCCTAAAATTCTATTATGTGCGCATTTGAATGTTTTGACTTTTTATCGTGCTAATGAAAAATCAATTAAGTATAGGCATTTTATTGTTACTAACTTCCTCATTTAGTAATGCTCAAAATAAGGAGTTACTTTGGGTAGAAAATTTTGATGGGGATCGACTTAATGAAAAATTCTGGAATTTTGAATTAGGTGATGGTTGTCCAGAACTTTGTGGCTGGGGTAATAACGAACGCCAGGTCTATACTTCGTCTAATCACTCACTAAAAGATGGTTATTTATATTTGAATGCTAACTTTAAAGATGGCATATACACTTCCAGTAAAATTACCTCCAAAAACAAGTTCGAATTTCAATACGGTAGGATTGAAATCAGGGCAAAACTACCAGTTGGTAGTGGCTTATGGCCAGCCTTCTGGTTGTTGGGATCAAATATCTCCCAGGTGGGATGGCCTGCTTGTGGTGAAATAGATATCCTGGAGTATGTAGGCAAAGAACAAGGGATGGTATTTAGTACATTACATACAAAAGATAGCTATGGAAATAGTAAAAACACCAAAAAAGTGCAGATAGAAGATATTGAAATAGGTTTCCATGAATATGCCGCTAACTGGACCAAAGACAAGATCGATTTCTTTGTGAATCACCAACTTATTTATACCTTTTCTCCTAAGGACAGATCAGTAGAAGTTTGGCCTTTTGATCAACCATTTTACATCATTTTAAATCTGGCTATTGGTGGGGCTTTTGGAGGCCCCGAAGTGGAGGATTCTATTTTTCCACAGGATTTTGTAATCGATTATATCAAGGTTTATAAAAATTAACTAACAACTCTTTTAATAATTATGAGAACAAATCAAGTACACTGCAAACCTGTTTTATTCACAATAGCATTCATGGTGCTACTTTTTAGTTCATCAGAAATGTATTCCCAAACCACAAATCAAATGAATAATGAAATAGAAGCAAGTATAGATCGCTTGTTACCACAGCTAAGCTTGGAAGAAAAAGTGGCTATGTGCCATGCCCAATCTAAATTTAGCACTCCTGGTGTGCCTCGTTTAGGAATTCCGGAAATCTGGATGTCTGATGGCCCTCATGGAGTTAGAGGGGAAATAAATTGGGATAATTGGGGTTATGCCGGGTGGACCAATGATTCTATAACTGCTTTTCCGGCCTTAACCAGCCTGGCATCAACATTTAACCCAGAACTTTCCAAAGCTTATGGCAGGAGTATTGGAGAAGAAGCCCGTTATAGAAATAAAGATGTCATTTTAGGTCCGGGAGTAAATATTTATCGCACCCCTCTTAATGGTCGTAATTTTGAATATATGGGAGAAGACCCATATTTGGCGTCGATAATGGTGGTGCCCTATATTCACGGCTTGCAAAAAAATGGTGTGGCAGCATGTGTAAAACATTTTGTGCTTAATAATCAGGAATTATGGCGAAATCATATTAATGTGGAAGTAAGTGACAGGGCTTTATATGAAATTTATTTACCCGCATTTAAAACTGCGATTCAAGAGGGGCAGGCCTGGTCCATTATGGGTGCATATAACAAGTATAGGGGACAATTTTGCAGCCATAACGAACGGTTGCTTACTAAAATTCTAAAGGATGATTGGGGTTTTGATGGCGTAGTGATTACCGATTGGGGTAGTGCTCATGATACCAAAGAGGCCGCACTTTATGGTCTGGATATGGAAATGGGAACCGGTACCGATGGATTAACAACTACCCTGAAAAATGCCTATGATAATTATTATCTGGCTTACCCGTTTTTAGAATTGTTAAAAAGTGGCGAGATAGAGGAAAAATATTTAGACGATAAGGTGCGCAGAATTTTACGTTTAATGTTCAGGACCAATATGAATCCCAATCGTTCTTTTGGCAGAATGAATAACCAGGAACACCTGGATGTGGCAAGAAGTGTCGGGGCTGAGGGAATGGTTTTATTAAAAAATGAAGATTCATTTTTTCCAATACCTACTGATAAAGAATTAACGATAGCGGTTATTGGTGAAAATGCAACACGTGCAATGACCGTTGGGGGAGGCTCATCGGAATTAAAGGCTAAGAATGAAATTTCACCACTGCAGGGAATCCGGGAACGGTTTGAGAATGCTACTATTGTTCATGCCATGGGCTATTCTTCCGGACCCCCCGCTTATGGACGTGTAATTCCTTCGGAATTAGATGCTGAAGTATTAAAAAAGGAAGCTGTTGCAGCTGCAGCGCAGGCCGATGTTGTGTTGTTTTTTGGAGGTCTGAATAAAAATCATTATCAGGATTGCGAAGGTGGAGACCGGCTACAATTTGGACTTCCATTTGGTCAGGATGAACTCTTAAATGAGATCCTGAAGGTGAATGATAATGTTGGGGTTGTGCTTGTCAGTGGCAATGCGGTGGGCATGCCCTGGCTATCTGAAGTTAAGGCGGTCATGCAAGCCTGGTATATAGGAAGTGAGGCTGGTCATGCCATAGCTGACGTGCTGAGCGGTACTGTAAATCCGTCCGGTAAGTTACCTTTTTCATTTCCTAAGAAATTGACAGATAATGCCGCCCATTACTATGGTAAAACCTCCTATCCCGGGGATAGCATCAACCAGTACTACAAAGAGGATATTTTGGTTGGATACCGTTGGCACGATACCAAAAAGATCAAACCTCTTTTTGCATTCGGACATGGCATGTCCTATACCACCTTTAATATTTCTGAAGTATCTACAGATAAATCTGAATATACCGAAACAGAGTCCATAAAAATAACATACACAGTTAGCAATACAGGAAACACCGATGGAGCAGAAGTGGTTCAGGTATATGTAGGAAAGCTGAATTCAAAAGTGGACAGGGCTATAAAAGAATTGAAGGGTTTTGATAAAGTTAAAGTTGAAAAAGGAACAAAAGAATCCGGAGAAATTTTAATTGATATTGCTGATTTAAAATATTACGATGAGTCCATTTCAAATTGGCGCCTGGAAGAAGGGGATTATATGATTTATGTAGGAAACGCGTCTGATCATATAATAAAAAAATTAAAAATTAGCATTGATTAAACACGCCTCAGTGCCCACCTTATGGATAACAATATTCACAATGAGGCTGGATTTACTTTTCAAAATAAATAGCACATGTCTGTATCTGAAAAATTATCAATAAAGGAAAAAATTGGATATGCCTTAGGAGATGGTGCTGCAAACATTGCCTGGAGAGGAGTAGCTACCTTTTTATTTATTTTTTATACAGATGTTTTTGGATTGAGCCCGGTTACTGTTGGTGTATTAATGCTGGTTGCTCGCTTTAGCGATGGTATTAGCGATGTGGTGATGGGTATTATTGGTGACAGGACAAAATCTAAGTATGGAAAATTTCGCCCTTGGATTTTATGGACCGCTATTCCGCTTGCTGCAATTCTTTCTTTACTATTTACCAGTCCCGATCTTGGATCTTCGGGTAAAATTATTTATGCCTATATAACCTATATATTTTTCACATTAATCTATACCGCTAATAATGTTCCTTACGGAGCGCTTATGGCAGTAATGACTGGTGATGACAAAGAGAGGACAAGTTTAGGTTCTTTTAGAATGGTTGGAGCTTTTGGAGGTGGTATGATTGTACAGGGAGCTTTACTTTTTTTAGTCGCTTATTATGGAAATGTTAACCCTGCAATAGAGGTTAATGAACTGGACAATGAAAAATTCAGCGTAGTAGTTTCTGTCGCTGAGGATATTGAGAACGTTAATATTAGGACTGAAGATGGAATTGCAATGTTCACTTGGGATGATAATACTATGGATTTTGAAGATAATGTTCCAACTCCTCGAAAGAGTTTTTCTATGGAGGCAGATAAGAAATATGCATTTATTGTTGCCGGAGAGACTAATATAAACGAAAGTAAGATTTCAATTATAGACCAAAAGCGTGGTTACAGTAATTCAATGTACTTGATGTCTGTTTTCCTGGCTCTTTTTATGTTTATTACATTTTATACTACTAAGGAAAGAGTTCAACCTCCAAAGGCACAAAAAAATAATTTAAAGCAAGATTTTAAAGATTTAATTTCAAACAAACCATGGCTTGTATTATTGGTCATCGGACTATTATTCAACATATACAATTCTATAAAACAAGGTATTGTTATCATTTATTTTACTCATTATTTAAATAATCAACTGTTAGCTGCATCCTTTTTGGTTGGTTTGATGATCGCTTCTGTGGCTGGCGCAATGATTACTGCACCTTTAGGAAAGAAATTGGGTAAACGTAATTTATTTATATATGCACTGATATTTTCAGGTGGGGTAAATGCTTTGCTTGCTTTTTGCGGACCAAATGATATTGAAGCCATTTTTTCGATTGGAATTGCATCTGAATTGGCAGCGGCTATTTTTCCTACTTTGTTTTTTGTAATGCTTGGTGATGCAGCAGATTATTCAGAGTTTAAAAACGGACGAAGAGCTACGGGATTAATATATTCAGCTGGGTCATTTGCAACTAAATTTGGAGGTGGCATCGCAGGTGCAATAATTGGTTTGATACTAGGTGCTTTTCATTACAACGGGCAGGATGCCGAAGCTATAAAAGGAGCAGTTCCCGGAATCATAATGTTGATGAGTTGGGTGCCGGCAATCATTACAATATTAGCAGCCGGTTTAATGCTTCTTTACCCACTCAATCAAAAAAAGCTTGATGAAATTACCCTGGAGTTGAATACGAGAAGACAAAATGAATAATCAGCTAATAAGGAATTTTTAAATATCCGCAATATGAAGTACGGACACTTTGATGATGAGAATAGAGAGTATGTAATTACAAATCCTAAAACACCTTATCCCTGGATCAATTACTTAGGGAATGAGGATTTTTTCTCACTTACCTCCAATACCGGTGGAGGTTACACTTTTTATAAGGACGCCAAATTCCGAAGGTTAACCCGTTACAGATATAATAATATTCCTGTAGATAACGGGGGTAAATATTTTTATGTTAAAGATGGTGATACAACATGGTCTCCCGGCTGGAAACCCGTTAAAATAGAATTAGATCACTATGAATGCCGACATGGCATGAGCTATACCAAATTCAGGGGCTCTAAGAATAAACTAGAGGTAGAAGTACTTCAATTTATCCCTCTTAGCTTCTGGGGAGAGATTCAGAAAGTAAAGGTAAAAAATGCTTCACCCGACATTAAAAAAATAAAGTTGTTTTCCTTTATAGAATGGTGTTTGTGGAATGCAGAAGATGATATGACCAATTTTCAGCGAAACTTCTCCACGGGTGAAGTTGAAGTAAAAGACTCTGTGATTTATCACAAGACAGAGTTTAAGGAACGCCGTAATCATTATGCTTTTTATTCGGTAAACAGTCCCATTGATGGCTATGATACAGACAGGGAAACCTTTATTGGTCTTTATAATGATTTAGACAGCCCGGATGTGGTCAGCCAAGGGCAATCAAAAAATTCTGTTGCACATGGCTGGTCCCCAATTGCATCACATTACCTGGAAATAGAGCTCGAGCCCGGAGAGGAAAAAGAATTGATATTTATGCTGGGTTATGTTGAGGTGGAGAAAGTCAATAAATGGGAAAGCAAGTCGGTCATTAATAAGCAACCCGCGCAGGACATGATATCAGCCTATGACACAGCTGATAAGGTAGATAAGGCTTTTGAAGATCTAAGGACCTACTGGGATAATTTATTAGGAAAAATCTCAATTGAATCTGGAGATGCCAGGCTCGATAGAATGGTTAATATTTGGAATCAATACCAGTGTATGGTTACCTTTAATATGTCTCGCTCAGCCTCATTCTTTGAGTCTGGTATTGGTCGTGGCATGGGGTTCCGGGATTCCAATCAGGATCTTATCGGTTTTGTACATCAAATTCCCGAAAGAGCCCGGGAACGCATTTATGACATTGCTTCTACCCAATTTGAAGATGGTTCCTGTTATCATCAGTATCAGCCTCTGACCAAAAAAGGCAACGCTGCTGTGGGTGGTAACTTCAATGATGATCCTCTTTGGCTGATTCTCTCTACTACGGCTTACATAAAGGAAACAGGTGACTTTTCTCTATTGGATGAAATGGTGCCTTTTGATAATGATCCGGCACGGTCGAAATCACACTTTGAACACTTAAAAGCTTCTTTTTACCATGTTGTAAATAATTTAGGACCACATAAATTACCATTAATTGGCAGAGCAGATTGGAATGACTGTCTAAATTTAAATTGCTTCTCAGAGGATCCTAATGAGTCCTTTCAAACAACAGAAAACCAAAAGGGGGGAACTGCGGAATCTTTAATGATTGCAGGACTTTTTGTGGTATACGGTAAAGAATATGTAAAGCTTTGTAAGCGGGTTGGAAAAAAGAAAGAAGCTAAAAAAGCTCAGGTACATGTAGATGATATGATTGAAGCAGTTAAAGCACATGGTTGGGATGGGGATTGGTACTTGCGCGCATACGATTATTTTGGAAACAAAGTAGGATCCTCAGAAAATGAAGAAGGAAAGATCTTTATTGAGTCTCAGGGTTGGTGCACCATGGCTGAAATTGGCAAGGAGGACGGTATGGTTGAAAAATCATTAAACGCAGTTAAAGAGTACTTGGATTGCGACTATGGGATAGTGTTAAATTATCCGGCCTTTACTAAGTATTATATAGAGTACGGTGAGATTTCAACGTATCCCGCGGGTTATAAGGAAAATGGGGGTATCTTTTGCCATAACAACCCCTGGATTATGATTGGCGAAACAATGCTGGGGCGTGGGGATCAGGCTTATGATTATTACACAAAAATAGCTCCTAGTTTTCTGGAAGATTTGTCGGAACTGCATAAAGTGGAACCCTATGTCTATTGCCAGATGATTGCGGGTAAAGAGGCACATAAGCCAGGTGAAGCAAAAAATTCATGGCTGTCGGGTACGGCCTCCTGGAATTTCTATGCTATTACCCAGTATATATTGGGGATCAGCCCTGAATATGACGGATTGGCAATCAACCCCTGTATCCCCTCCAAATGGGATGGTTTTAAGATGAAAAGGGTTTTTAGGGATGTTACTTATAATATTCATGTTAAGAACCCGGAACATATAAGCAAAGGGATAAAAAAAATACTGGTAAATGGCATAGCCATTAACTCCAATATCGTTCCCATTCTGGAAAAGGGTAAGGAACATTCTGTGGAAGTGATTATGGGATAATGAATTTAAATATCAGCATTTATTAATGAGGAAGTTTGTTTTTTAGAATACCGTAAACAAATGTCCCAAATACAGCTGCTGCAATAACAATCAGCATACTTATTACACCCGTGCCAAACAGAACATACAAGGGCCCGGGGCAAGCACCTGCAAGTGCCCAACCAAGACCGAAAACAGTTCCACCTACAATATAACGGATGAAGCCACTGTCTTTTGGTATCAGATATATTTTATCTCCTTCAATATTTTTTACACTAAATATTTTAAATAACCAAACAAACAAAACGCCCAAAAAAACTGCTGAGCCAATGATGCCATACATATGAAACGACTGAAATTTGAACATTTCATAAATCCTGTACCAGGAAACGGCTTCAGATTTTACAAGGACAATCCCAAAGAAAATACCTACCAATAAGAATTTTAAAACTTTCATTGTCCGAATATTAAGGGTAAAAGGAAATGGGTCATTATTAATCCCCCTATAAAAAAACCAACTACCGCAATTAGCGAAGGCCATTGAAGATTACTGAGCCCTGTAATAGCATGACCCGAAGTACAACCGCCTGCGTAGCGTGTTCCAAAACCAACCAGGAAACCTGCAATAATAAGAATGGCCATTCCCTTAACTGTTAAAACATTATCCCATGCATAGATTTCAGAGGGTAAAAGATTTTCACCTGCATTGCCAAATCCAAGTTTGCTAAGGTCCTCAACGGTTTGAGAATTTAAGCCGATGATAGAACCATCAGACAAAAAAGTAACAGCAATATAGCCGCCAATAATAGCGCCCAAAACTACAACAAGGTTCCAGCGATAAGCTTTCCAGTCGAAGCGGAAGAAATCAGAATATTTTCCGGCACCACCAATACTGCACAGGGTTCTCAGTGTAGTTGACATGCCAAATGTTTTGCCAAAATAAATCAGCAATAACATTACTAAGGTTATTAAAGGTCCTGAAACATACCAGGGCCAGGGTTTAAGTATGTAGTCCATTTCTATTATTTAAATCAAATATTACGCAATAATTGTAGAAATCATGGAATTTAAATTACATGTGTTCGACCTACTCAAAGATGCCTCTTTCAGCTTCAATATTTAGGAATTAAAAATAATGGATTATTGTTTTTCGTAAACTTCACTCATAAAGCCTGGAAGGTCTTCATTAGAAGTGCTCGTCAACCTATCATTATTTAGGGTATACAAGATTAATCTGGTATTAATAAATAAGGACAATTGCGAATTTTGAAATTGCCAGACCCCTGAAGAGGTATTACTATTATCGGCACACCTGATATCAAAAAGACCGCCGGTAATGGAAGCAATATCTAAATTAATTATAGTTGAACTCCATGTACCATCACTATTTATAATTAGTGTTCCAGTAGCACAGGGAAGTTCAGTCAAAATATTCGTAGTCGTATTACCATCCATATTTATATCCTGGGCCGGATTAATATTGAGTTCCGTCAATCTCCAGCTACCCACAACCTCATCACTATCATCTATAGTTGGTGCATTGTCGTCCGATGAACAGGCCTGTAAAATACATATGAAGACAATTAGGTGTAATAAAACCTTGATCTTTTTCATGGCTATTTAATTTTTTTCATAACCCCCCAAAGGTAAACGTTTTATGCTTAAATCAAAACAGAAGTGCAGTGTTCAAGGGCTAGGGGGATTTCAGCTGATGAAGCAATTTTTTACCAAAATATTAATAGTAATAAATAAAAGCAGATGTTTAATATTTTCGGGTTCAGTTTAAAATAGGCCGTAACTTGTATAGCAACTCACCATTAATCGTTTTAAACTCATTGGGTATACCGGGGAGGTCTTTACATAGACGCCAGGAAAATGTAATTGTGTATAAACTAATTTACTGTAAACTTTAGTATTTTCGTTCGACTAACGACCAGGCGTTAGCAATTAAATATAAAACTAACTTGAATGTCTAAAACTTATTACGATCCTGCAGATCTTAGAAAATTTGGCAGTATTACAGAATGGAGTGAAGAATTAGGAACAAAATTTTTTGATTATTACGGTAAAGTATTTGAAGAAGGCGCTCTAACTGCCCGTGAAAAATCGTTAATTGCACTAGCTGTTTCTCATGTTGTAAAATGTCCTTATTGCATTGATGCATACACAAAAGATGGTTTACAACGTGGTGTGACCAAGGAAGAAATGATGGAAGCGGTTCATGTTGGTGCGGCTATTGAAAGTGGAGCAACTCTAGTTCACGGTGTTCAGATGATGAACAAATACAATAAATTATCAATGTAATTATAATAAATGATAACAAAGTCCCTAAAGAAAAGAGAAAGTGAATTAGCAAATGTTAATAGGCAATTAGAAATTTTATCTAACGGAATTTTTAAAAGCGGTGAACTACCAACTTTCAAAGATAAAATATCTGAGATTGATCAATTCCCGTTAAAGCCAAGTCAGCTTGAGATACTCCAAATTAATCTTGGGTATATGTGCAATCAGGTTTGCGAACATTGCCACGTAGATGCTGGTCCGGATCGAAAGGAAATCATGACTAAAGAAATCATGGAACAATGCTTAAAAGTAATAAAATCTACTGCAGCACATACTTTGGATTTGACCGGTGGTGCGCCTGAGATGAATCCAAATTTTAGGTGGTTTGTTGAGGAAGCCTTTAAAGTTGGTATTAAGGATATAATCGTACGGTCTAATCTTACCATTATTAGGTCGAATAAAAAGTACTTTGATTTACCTGAATTCTTTAAGAAAAATAATATCCATATTGTTTCGTCAATGCCACATTGGACTCGCGGGAAAACTGATAAGCAGAGGGGTGAAGGAGTTTTCAATAAATCAATTAAAGCGCTTCAGGAACTTAATGCAGTTGGATATGGTTTGCCCGGAAGTAATTTGAAATTGGATTTAGTATACAATCCGTCAGGAGCTTTTTTACCTGGAGACCAAGCATCTATGGAAAAAGATTTCAAAAAAGCACTTCTTGAAGATTTTAACATTCAATTCCATGATTTGTTTGCGATCACTAATTTGCCAATAAGCCGTTTTTTAGATTATTTAATTGCATCTGAAAATTATGAAGATTATATGTATGCCTTAGTTGATGCATACAATCCTGAAGCCGTGAAAAACGTAATGTGTACAAATACAATTTCCATAAGCTGGGAAGGATGGCTTTATGATTGTGATTTTAACCAAATGCTTGACTTAAAAGTAGAAGGTAAGGTAAAGCATATAAAAGAATATAATGAGGACCTGCTGCAAAATAGAAACATTAGAGTATTTCAACATTGTTATGGCTGTACTGCTGGAGCAGGCAGTAGTTGTCAGGGATCTGTAATATAAAAAACATTACCATAGTCCTTAATAGAAGTCCAGAATTAAGATAAATTAAAACTATAGCTAAAGCGAATAATATCAAACTTCATGAATATGTTGAAGTTTATGGGGTTCAGGCCCAATTAGAAAGGATAGCTCAACCATATATGATTACCTTATTTAACGAATTGATTAAAACACTTTATAAAACTAAAAAATGAGCTATTTAGAAGCAACCCAAAATATATATAAAGAAGCAGCTTTGACTCCAGATGTTGGACTTTGCTGTACAACTAATCCAGTTTGGGAATTACCGGGATTACAAATTCCCCGTATTATGCAGGATATGAATTATGGATGTGGCAGTACGGTGCGTGCACGGGATTTGACGAACGATCCTAAAATTCTTTATGTTGGTGTTGGTGGAGGTATGGAATTATTGCAATTTTCGTATTTCAGTCGTCAAAAGGGTGGAGTTATAGGTATTGATATTGTTGATGAAATGCTAGAAGCTTCACGAAAAAATTTTATTGAAGCCGAGGCTCAGAATTCCTGGTTTAAAAGAGATTTTGTTGACTTAATTAAAGGAGATGCGTTGCGCCTGCCTGTTGAAGATAATAGTATAGATATTGCCGCACAAAATTGTTTGTTCAATATTTTTAAAACCGATGACCTAAAACAAGCTATTGCAGAAATGTATCGGGTTTTAAAACCACATGGAAAATTGGTCATGAGTGATCCTACTTGTGAACAAACTATGAATAAGACACTTCGCAATGATGATAGATTACGCGCTTTGTGCTTAAGCGGAAGTATACCAATAGCGGAATACACTAAAATGTTAACTGATGCGGGCTTCGGAACAGTAGAAATTAGAGCACGTAAACCTTACAGAATTCTGGATCCAAAACATTATGCCACAGACGAATTAATTTATATTGAATCTATTGAAGTTGCAGCCATTAAAGATCCAATGCCATATGATGGCCCATGCGTATTTACAGGAAAAGCCGCTATATATTATGGTGATGATGATTATTTTGATGATAATGCCGGTCATATTTTATTAAAAAATCAGCCTTTTGCTATTTGTGATAAAACCTCTGGGGCATTGCAAGCTTTGAAAAGGGACGATATTTATTTTTCCGAATCTACCTTTCACTATGATGGGGGAGGTTGCTGCTAATAACGTCATGCCTTAAAGTACTAACTCATATACTTCATAAATAAAAATAGCGGGGGTTCATCCCCGCTATTTTTTTGTTTTATTGTGAAATTTTTAAAGCAAATTGATGGGTAAATAATATATTGAGAAAAATAAATATCCTGTATTTGTATCACGATGATTTACCGGTGAATGTCATTCGAAATGATTATATTGAAGGAAATTATTTCTGCTATTTTTCTATCAAATAAAACATTACCTCCAGGCATTTAAATCGTAACCGAAGCCAAGGTAACCCAATTATGAAATCTGTATGTTGCTCCCGGCCTGAAATAGTTGATTTTTAAGAATTATAATTCAATTTTATATGGCAAACCAATATTTAGATTTAGATACCCTCAAATTTTTGCTTTACGAGGTTCATCAACTTCAAAATGTTTTGGATCAGAGTCGTTTTAAGGACTATGACCAGGAATCTGTAGACCTTTTTTTAAACGCTGTCAAGGATTTTTCCGATAGGGAATTATTCCCTTTTTTTCGTGAAATGGACGAGCAGCCTGCCCGTTTTGAAGATGGAGAAATAATTGTCCATTCACAGGTAAAAAACTATATGAAAAAAGGTGGGGAAATGGGACTTGTTTCCGGACTGTTTGACTATGAAATCGGTGGGATGCAATTACCCGGGATGGTGGTTACTGCATCGGCTTATATACAGGAAACAGCTAACAATCATTTGCCTGGTTACATTGGATTGACCCTTGGGGCAGCAGAGTTGATTGTGAAATTTGGCAGTAAAGAGCTTAATGATAAAT
>Ga0265306_10000744_pt1 | contig 15701 bp, 11 predicted proteins | sample Helome_3_FD_192493 | JGI IMG/M metagenome (GOLD analysis project Ga0265306, IMG submission 192493) | Marine sediment microbial communities from subtidal zone of North Sea - Hel_20160420 (Illumina Assembly) | ecosystem: Environmental > Aquatic > Marine > Subtidal zone > Sediment ...
TGCAAACCATAGCCGAATGGGTCGAAGACGAGGCAACGCTGGATGCGCTCAAATCAATCGGTATCGACTATGCCCAGGGATTTCATATCTCCAGGCCGGTGATGGTGTCCGAGCTTTTGCTGCCACAGGAGAAAAAGGTGGTTCACTCGGGATTGCGGGTTGTGCAGAATTCCTAGCTGGCTGAATAGCCGCAGTTGATAAACTGGCAGCACCGGTTTGACAGCGCTCCTCGCGGGTAAAATCGAGTATTGTCGCGCTTGCCCAAATGCATCACGGGCCGTACATCGCCGAATGATTGCTCCCGGTATTTTTTTACCTGCTAATATGGAGACTAGTATTCTTCCGCGCCTGCACGCCAATCCACACCCAATCGGGACAGCGCACAAAGAGGCAAAATCAGTGCCGCAATCAGCAGTGCCGCATCAACGAGGCTGATGTCTATCAGCGCCCTGTCCAGCGGATATCGTTGCGCCATATCGGCAACCTGCAACGCCAGCGGCGCGCAAGTCGCAATCACCAAAAAAATATGTAAAAAAAGTCGGGCCACAGCCACTCCACCAATCAGGTATTCTTGTTACCTTATCGGCAGGAGGGGCCAACGCTTTAATCATGTTAACGCAGCATCAGGGATGCGCCACTGGCCAGCAGCAGAATACTGATGCCCCGGGTAAAGATTTCGGCGGACAGGCTGGTGTGGATTTTCCCGCCCAGGTACATACCCAGTATCATTACCGGCAGCGACATGGCCAGTAACAGCAATAGCTGGATGTCGATAACCGACGTACCCAGGTAGCCGGTAACCCTGGCGGCGCCATCCAGTAGGAAGATGGAGGCGAAGGTTGCCCGAAATACCGTTTTGTCGAGCTGCCTCGCTTTCAGATAGGTGACATAAAACGGGCCGCCTGTTCCAAACAGTGTCCCGATCGCCCCGCCACTGAATGCCGCTGGTAGAGCCCACCAACCCGAGACCTTCGGCATCTCGGGCCCCCACAGGCTGTAAAGCGCGTACAACAATACGAAACCACCCAGAAAACGGGTGAGCAACCCGGCGTCGACCTTGTGGAACACCAGCAGACCAGCAGACACACCGATCAACGCGGGGATGATTAGTCGGCCGATTTCGCGCCACTGTATGCTCTGCCTCAGGCTGGCCCCCTGTCCGGCCGAAGCCAGGTAATCCAGCATCACCACCAGGGGAACGGCAACCTTCAACGGAATCATCAAACTGAGAATCGGGATAGCAATCAAGCCCGAGCCAAACCCGCAAATGCCTCGAACGAGATAAGCAATCAGAATAATTGGAGCGGCCATCATTACAAGCTCACTCAGATGGGTATCGAACAATCCTGGGATTCCTTTTAATGGAGTCAAGCTCGGTTAACCATTGTGCACATATAATTAAGATTAGGAATTGTTTTCTTTTTGCAGATTGTGTTGACTGTTTATTAAGTCCGACCCCTTTTTTATTTTTGCTTATTAAGTTCAGAATAGACGTCAAAATGTTGACGCAACGAGGAGTCGAACCCTGGGTCTACTGCTTACAAGTTTGACACACCAGTAGAACGATTTAATGCATGTGTTGCCTTGACCGGTTGAGCTGACAGCCAGAAGCTGCCTATTTTCTGCCGATCTGGAATGACTGCTTACCGGGAATTGACTTGAACCTGACTCAGATATTGCCGTAACTCAATAATTAAGCAATAAGTTGTTTATGACTTTAATAGCCCGCAACAATAATCTCGGGACATTAAGGCCGGGTGCCTCTTTAGCATGGAGCATGCCCCCGGGGTAGCGGCCGGATCGATTGGCGTTTATGCCGGTTAGATTACGCTACCGTTGTGAGATCCCCGCTTGCGCGGGGATGACATAAGGGAGGAGCGGGGATGACAGGGCCGGGAATGACACCGACTTTAAGAGATCCCGGATATGCGCTGCGCGCATTCCGGGATGGCTTAGGCCACTTTGACCGGGAAGGCGGTATTGGCCGCGGCGGTGTAGTTTTCCATTTCGTTAAAGTTCAGATAACGGTAGACATCGTCGGCCATAGTGTTGATATCGTCGGCATATTTCAGATATTCATCCATGGTCGGGATCTTGCCCATGATCGAGGCAACAGCCGCGAGTTCCGCCGAGGCCAGGAAAACATCGGCGCCCTTGCCGAGTCGATTCGGAAAATTACGCGTCGAAGTCGAAACCACGGTCGCATTTTCGGCGACACGAGCCTGGTTACCCATGCATAACGAACAACCGGGCATCTCGGTACGCGCGCCGGAACGGCCGAAAATGTTGTAGTAACCCTCGGCGGTGAGCTGTGCCTCGTCCATCTTGGTCGGCGGGGCTATCCACAGCCGCGTCACAACCGGTTCTTCGAGCCTGTCGAGCAGCTTGCCGGCGGCGCGGAAATGACCGATGTTGGTCATGCAGGAACCGATGAAGACCTCATCGATCTTAGTACCCGCAACCGCAGACAAAGGCTTAACGTCATCCGGATCGTTCGGGCAGGCCAGTAACGGTTCGGTAACTTCGTTCAGGTCGATTTCGATAATCTCGGCGTACTCGGCATCGGCGTCGGCTTCCAGCAGCTCGGGATTAGCGAGCCAGGCTTCCATTTCCTCGACACGGCGCGTAATTGTGCGCACGTCGCCATAACCTTCGTTGACCATCCATTTGAACATCGTGATATTCGAATTGATGTATTCGATGATTGGTTCCTTATCGAGCTTGACGGTACAACCGGAAGCCGAACGCTCGGCCGAGGCATCGGACAGCTCAAAAGCCTGTTCGACCTTGAGCTGCGGCAGGCCTTCGATCTCGAGCACGCGTCCGGAGAATATGTTCTTCTTGCCCTGCTTCTCGACGGTTAGCAAGCCGCTCTGGATCGCTGCGTAAGGGATCGCATTGACCAGGTCACGCAAGGTGATACCCGGCTGCATTTCGCCTTTGAAACGCACCAGCACCGATTCCGGCATATCGAGCGGCATGACACCGGTCGCGGCAGCGAACGCCACCAGGCCCGAACCGGCCGGAAACGATATCCCGATTGGAAAACGGGTATGCGAATCGCCACCGGTACCAACCGTATCGGGTAACAGCATACGGTTCATCCAGGAATGGATGACACCATCGCCGGGGCGCAGTGAAATTCCACCGCGGTTTTGCATGAAGTCCGGCAGGGTGTGATGGGTGACCACGTCAACCGGCTTCGGGTACGGCGCGGTATGGCAGAAAGACTGCATTACCAGGTCGGCCGAAAAACCGAGACAGGCCAGGTCTTTCAATTCATCTCGCGTCATCGGCCCGGTAGTGTCCTGCGAGCCGACCGTGGTCATCTTCGGTTCGCAATACATACCCGCACGCACGCCCGGTAAACCACAGGCCTTGCCAACCATTTTCTGCGCCAGCGTATAGCCTTTGCCGCTGTCCTCCGCCGCCTGCGGTTTTTCAAACAGGTCACTATCCCCGAGGCCCAGCGCCTTGCGCGCACGCCCGGTCAGGCCACGCCCGATAATTAACGGGATACGACCACCAGCCTGTACTTCATCTTTGAGCACGTTGGTACTGAGTTCAAAGCTCGTAATGACTTCGTCAGTATCGTGGCGAGTGACTTTGCCGGCATAGGGATAAACATCGATGACATCACCCGTTTCCATCTGGCTGACATCCATTTCGATCGGCAGCGCACCGGAGTCTTCCATGGTGTTAAAGAAGATTGGCGCGATTTTGCCGCCGAAACAATAGCCACCATTGCGCTTGTTGGGGATATAGGGAATGTCTTTACCCATATGCCACAGCACCGAGTTGGTCGCAGATTTGCGTGACGACCCGGTACCGACGACATCGCCGACATAGGCGACGGGATGACCCATCGCTTCGAGCTCACTTATTTTTTCCAGCGGTTTTTCTGCCACACCCTCGCGCGGGTTCTTCAGCATCGCGTTGGCGTGCAACGGAATATCCGGCCGTGACCAGGCGTCCTGCGCCGGGGACAAGTCATCGGTGTTGGTTTCACCTGGGACTTTAAAAACAGCCACGGTGATCTTCTCGGCCAGCGGAGGCCTGGCGGTAAACCAGTCGGCGTTAGCCCAGGATTCGAGCACCTGTCGCGCATAGCTGTTACCGGCCTCCGATTTCTCGACAACATCGTGGAAGGCATCGAATACGAGCAGGGTATGCGACAACGCGCTCACCGCGGCGGCCGCGGTTTCCTCGTCATCGAGACAGGCAATCAGCGCTGCGATGTTGTAGCCACCGAGCATGGTGCCAAGAATTTCTACCGCCCTGACCTTGTCGATTAACGAGGTCGAGGCTTCACCACATGTAATCGCGGCGAGAAATCCTGCCTTCACATAAGCCGCTTCATCGACCCCGGCAGGTACATGCTGGGTGAGTAACTCGAGCAGGTAGTTTTCTTCGCCGGCGGGTGGGTTCTTGATCAGGTCCACCAGTTCCGCAGTTTGCTGCGCATCCAGTGGTTTAGGCGGCACGCCCTGCGCGGCGCGCTCATCGATATGTTCGCGGTATGCCTGTAGCATTTAATTATTCTCGTCGGTCGATAGATGTTATTAGATGGGGATCACTCAGCGTTTGTCAATCGAGACATAATCGAGATCGATAGCCCCGTTGTAGAGCTGACGGGGGCGCCCTATCTTGGCCTCTGCATCCGACATCATTTCGTTCCATTGAGAAATCCAGCCGATGGTGCGCGCCATCGCGAAGATCACGGTAAACATGTTCATCGGAATTCCCATGGCGAGGAAAATGATACCCGAGTAAAAATCGACATTCGGGTATAAATTGCGCTGCACGAAGTATTCGTCTTCGAGTGCGACCTTTTCCAGCGCCATCGCGGTTTCGAGCAATTTTTGCTGCTCCCCGGTGGCTTCCATATCATTCAGTAGCTGGTGGCAGATTTCACGAATCAGCTTGGCGCGCGGATCGTAATTCTTGTACACCCGGTGGCCGAAACCCATCAGGCGGAAGGAGTCACTCTTGTCCTTGGCGCGATCGACAAATGCCTGCAGCGGTTTGCCTGATTCATTGATATCGATCAGCATGCGCACCACCGCTTCGTTGGCACCGCCATGTGCGGGCCCCCACAGTGCGGCGATTCCGGAGGCAACCGCGGCAAACGGATTCGCGTCCGAGCTACCCGCCAGGCGTACTGTCGAAGTAGAGGCGTTCTGCTCGTGATCGGCATGCAGGATCATGATCAGGTCGAGCGCCTTGGCGAGCAGTGGGTCCGGCGTATAGTCTTCCGACGGCATCGAAAACATCATGTGCAGAAAATTCTCGGTATAGTTCAGCGAGTTACGCGGATAAACGAAAGGCTTGCCGTTAGCGTAGCGATAACTCATTGCGGCAATAGTCGGCATCTTGGCGACCAGGCGGTAAGCGGTGATCATGCGATGCTCTTCGTTATGAATATCCATATGATCGTGGTAAAACGCCGCTAGCGCACCCACCACGCCAACCATGATCGCCATCGGATGCGCGTCACGACGGAAGCCACTGAAAAAACGGATCATCGCTTCATGCAGCATCGTGTGGTTGGTGACGGTGGTTTCAAATTCCTCAAGCTCTGCCTGCTGTGGCAGGCGATTGTTGAGCAACAGGAAACAGACTTCGAGGTAGGAGCTGAGCTCGGCGAGCTGATCAATCGGGTAGCCGCGGTATTGCAGTACGCCCTTGTCACCATCGAGAAAAGTAATCGCACTGGAACAGCTGGCAGTCGACATGAACCCCGGGTCGTAAGTGAAATAGCCCAGTTGCTTGTAGAGAGCGCCGATATCGATCACCTTGGGACCGGCAACGGGCGTGTAGAGCGGTAATTCGACTTCTTTACCGGTTGAATTGTCAGTAATGGTAACGGTTTCTTTACTCATGGAATATCCTCAAGGGTCAGTGTTTCCCGGTCAACTGTTTTAATTGTGGTGTTAACGGGCACCAGGCCAGCGCTCGGCTGAAATGGTCAGACAACTGCAAAGGCTAAATATACCTATTATTGAATAAACCCGCTAACAGTGTTCACTATTATTAAATTTACTTATCCTGAAAATTAATTCTCCTGACCCGCATTAAAGCTGCTTCTGCGCAGCATTCGACTTTATCCAATCGATTTTCGAACCAACTATTGTTGACAATATTAGATTAAATATGCATATTTCAGCCAGATTTTGCCAACTAATGCTTTTATTGTCGACAATTTATGCCTGGAACCCTGTTAACCACTAATACCGAAGAATCGCTCGAGTCACCCACCCTGGCGCGACGAGCCTTTGACAGCATCAAGGCCGATATTATCGGCGGTCAGCTTGCGCAGGGGACCAAAATCGTCGAATCAGACCTGGCATTGAAATACGGCATCAGCCGGGGACCGCTGCGCGAAGCCATCCATCGCCTCGAACAGATCAAGCTGATTGTACGGATTCCGCATGCCGGTTCACGCGTGGTAACGCTGGATACGAAGATGATGGAAGACATTTATACCGCGCGCGAATCACTCGAAGGCATGGCCGCTCGACTGGCCGCAAGACTGATGCCTGATAAGGAAATAGCGGCACTGTCGACATTGCTCGATCAACATGAGACGAGCATCAGTGAAACCGAAGGCAAGGCTTACTTCCAGCGCGAAGGCGATATCGACTTTCATTATCGCATCGCGGTGGCGAGCCAGAACCAGTGGATCCTGGAAAATCTGAATGGCGAGCTGTATCAATTGATTCGCATGTGTCGTCATCAATCGGGGCAGTACCCATCGCGGGCACAGACCGCACTCGATCAGCACCGCCAGATTGCCGCTGCTATTGAACGGCGTGACGAAGAACTAGCCGAAATCCTCATGCGCCGCCATATCAGCGGCGCCTGGGAGATTGTTAAACAAATACTAGAGAACCAAAATGACAGCAACTAATTCACCCGGAACAAAATTGCGCCAGGCCGTCTCCGCGAACCATCCGCTACAGGTCGTTGGCGCGGTAAACGCCTACCACGCGATCATGGCTGAAAAAACCGGCCACCGGGCCCTTTACCTGTCGGGCGGTGGTGTTGCGGCCAGTTCTCTCGGAACCCCCGACCTCGGCATCAGCACGCTCGCCGATGTGCTCGAAGATGCACGTCGCATAACCGACGCCAGCAGCCTGCCGTTGCTGGTCGATGTCGATGTCGGCTGGGGCGGCGCCTTCAATATCGCACGCTGTATCCGCGAAATGATTCGCGCCAATGTCGCCGGCGTCCATATTGAAGACCAGGTGATGCAGAAACGCTGCGGTCACCGGCCTAACAAGGCCATTGTTTCAAGCGCGGAAATGGTCGATCGCGTCAAGGCCGCAGTCGATGCGCGTAGCGACGAAAATTTTGTCATCATGGCACGTACCGATGCGCTCGCGGTAGAAGGCATGGATGCCGCGATCGAACGGGCACAGGCCTGTGTCGCCGCCGGTGCCGATATGATATTCCCGGAGGCCATGACCGAACTCGAGCAGTATCAGCAATTTGTCGATGCGGTACAGGTACCGGTACTGGCAAACATTACCGAATTCGGCGCGACACCCCTGTTCACCACCGAGCAACTGGCTTCCGTCGGGGTCAGCCTGGTGCTCTACCCACTGAGCGCATTTCGCGCGGCAAGCCTGGCGGCGTTAAATGTATACCAGCACATCTTAAGCGACGGCAGTCAGCAAAATGTGGTCGATAGCATGCAAACCCGCATGGAGCTGTATGACTTTCTCGATTACCACGATTACGAACAAACACTGGACAAACTATTTAGCGAGGACCAATCATGAACGAAGCGACCGGGTTTAAACCCAAGAAATCAGTTGCGCTGTCCGGCACCACGGCCGGCAACACGGCAATCTGCACCGTCGGTAGAACCGGCAATGACCTGCATTACCGCGGTTACGATATTCTCGATGTCGCGGAAACCTGCGAATTTGAGGAAATCGCCTACCTGATCGTACATGAAAAACTGCCGACCCAGGATGAACTGGATGCCTACAAGGCACGCCTGCGTGCGTTGCGCGATCTCCCACATGAAGTAAAAGTCGTACTCGAGCAATTACCCTCGAGTACTCATCCGATGGACGTGATGCGCAGCGGTTGCTCGGCACTGGGCTGTATGATGCCGGAAAACGACGACCACAATGCCGACGGCGCGCGTGAAATTATCGACCGCCTGATGGCTTGCTTCGGCTCGATGCTGGCCTACTGGTACCACTTCAGCCATCACGGTAAGCGTATCGACCTGGTCACCGACGATGACTCCATCGGTGGTCACTTCCTGCACCTGTTGCACGGCAAACCGGCTCCCGAGTCATGGGTCAAGGCGATGCACATATCGTTGATTCTGTACGCCGAGCATGAATTCAACGCCTCGACTTTTACCGGTCGGGTCGTGGCCGGTACCGGCTCCGACATGTACTCCTGCCTGACCGCCGCGATCGGCGCTTTGCGCGGACCCAAGCACGGTGGCGCCAACGAGGAGGCATTCAGGATCCAGTCGCGCTATGCCTCCGCTGACGAAGCCGAGAGCGATATTCGCGATCGCGTCGCCAACAAGGAAATCGTCATCGGCTTCGGACACCCGGTATATACCGTCAGCGATCCGCGTAACGAGGTAATCAAGCGCGTCGCCGAGAATCTGTCGCGGGAAAACGATGACATGCTGATGTACGACGTCGCCGAACGTCTCGAAAGCGTGATGTGGGAACTGAAGAATATGTTTCCCAACCTCGACTGGTTCTCCGCCGTCTCCTACCACCAGATGGGCGTACCCACTGATATGTTCACGCCGCTGTTCGTCATCGCACGTACTTCCGGCTGGGGTGCGCACGTGGTCGAACAACGCGAGGACGGCAAGATAATCCGCCCGTCGGCTAACTATACCGGTCCGGAAAACCTGGCCTTCGTACCGATCGAGGAACGCAGCTGAGATTAGGTGAGAGATGAACAAGGAATACCGTAAACCCTTGCCCGGCACCGGGCTGGATTACTTCGATACCCGCGCCGCGGTCGATGCAATCGCCGCCGGTGCCTATGACCGCCTGCCCTATACCTCGCGCGTGCTGGCTGAAAATCTGGTGCGCCGCTGCGACCCGGCTGAGCTTGAGGCCGCACTACGACAAATCGCCGAACATCGCAGCGATCTGGATTTTCCCTGGTACCCGGCACGAGTGGTCTGCCACGACATTCTCGGCCAGACCGCACTGGTCGATCTCGCCGGACTGCGCGACGCGATCGCCGAGCAGGGCGGCGACCCGGCTCGCGTCAACCCGGTGGTGCCGACCCAGCTAATCGTCGATCATTCGCTCGCCGTCGAGCACGCAGGCTTCGACCCGGAAGCCTTCAACAAGAACCGCGCGATCGAGGACCGCCGCAACGCGGACCGCTTCGATTTCATCGACTGGACCCGCACCGCGTTCGAGAATGTCGACGTGATCCCGGCCGGTAACGGCATCATGCACCAGATCAACCTGGAGAAGATGTCGCCGGTGATCCAGGCGCGCGATGGCCTGGCCTTTCCGGACACCTGCGTTGGCACCGACAGTCACACGCCGCACATCGATTGTCTCGGCGTAATCGCTATCGGCGTCGGCGGCCTCGAGGCCGAAAACGTCATGCTCGGCCGGCCATCGATGATGCGCCTGCCCGATATTGTCGGTGTCCGCCTCAGCGGCCAGCGCCAACCCGGCATCACCGCGACCGATATCGTACTCGCGCTCACCGAGTTCCTGCGCGAAGCGCGTGTGGTATCCGCATATCTCGAATTTTTCGGCGATGGCGCCGCGGGCCTGACCATCGGTGATCGCGCGACAATTTCCAACATGGCGCCGGAGTTCGGTGCCTCGGCAGCAATGTTTTACATCGACGAACAAACCATCGACTACCTGAGACTGACCGGCCGCGAAGCCGAACAGGTGGCGCTGGTGGAAAACTACGCACGCACCACCGGCCTGTGGGCCGACGGCCTGCGGACCGCCGAATACGAGCGTGTGCTCGAGTTCGATCTCAGCAAAGTCGAACGCAACCTCGCCGGACCCTCCAACCCGCACCGACGCCTGCCGACCGCCGAGCTCGCCAAACGCGGCGTTTCCGGCGAATGGCAGGAAACCGCAGGCGAAATGCCCGACGGCGCGGTCATCATCGCCGCCATCACCAGCTGCACCAATACCAGCAACCCGCGCAACGTCGTCGCCGCCGGACTGATCGCGCAAAAGGCCAACGCGCTGGGTCTCACACGCAAACCCTGGGTCAAGTCATCGTTCGCACCGGGCTCGAAGGTAGCGCGACTATACCTCGAGGAAGCCGGCCTGCTGTCCGAGATGGAAAAACTCGGATTCGGTATCGTCGCCTACGCCTGCACCACCTGTAACGGTATGAGCGGCGCGCTCGATCCCGCAATCCAGCAGGAAATCATCGAGCGCGATTTGTACTCAACGGCGGTTTTGTCCGGCAACCGTAATTTCGACGGTCGCATTCATCCCTACGCCAAACAGGCATTCCTCGCATCTCCGCCGCTGGTCGTCGCCTACGCGATCGCCGGCACCATACGCTTCGACATCGAGCGAGACACGCTTGGTTACGACACCGACGGCAATCCGGTTACGTTGCAGGACATCTGGCCGAGCGACGCCGAAATAGACGCGATCGTCGCCGCGCACGTGCGCCCTGAGCAATTCAACCAGGTCTATAATCCGATGTTCGACCTGGGACAGGTCGAGGCGGCAGAGAGTCCTCTATACGACTGGCAGCCACAGTCGACCTATATTCGCCGACCACCCTACTGGGAAGGCGCGCTCGCCGGGGAACGTTCGCTCAGCGGCATGCGTCCGTTGGCAGTGCTCGGTGACAACATCACCACCGACCACCTGTCACCGTCCAACGCGATCCTCGCGTCGAGCGCGGCCGGTGAGTATCTCGCCAAAATGGGCCTGCCCGAGGAAGACTTCAATTCCTACGCAACCCATCGCGGCGACCATCTGACCGCGCAACGCGCGACCTTCGCCAACCCCAAACTGCTGAACGAAATGGTGAGCGATAACGGTGAAGTCCGGCAGGGCTCATTGGCGCGAATTGAGCCGGAGGGTGAGGTGACCCGCATGTGGGAAGCGATCGAAACCTACATGGCGCGCGCGCAACCGCTTATCATAGTTGCCGGCGCCGATTACGGACAGGGTTCATCGCGCGACTGGGCCGCCAAGGGCGTTCGTCTCGCCGGCGTCGAGGCCATCATCGCCGAGGGTTTCGAGCGCATCCATCGCACCAACCTGGTCGGCATGGGCGTGCTACCGCTGGAGTTCAAGGTCGGTGAAACGCGCAAAACCTACGCCATCGACGGTAGCGAAACCTTCGACATAGTCGGCGAACGCATGCCCGGCGCCGAACTTTGCGTGATCATGCACCGGCGTGACGGCGAACGCGTCGAATTTCCCGTTACCTGCCGCCTCGATACCGCAGACGAGTTACTGGTTTACGAAGCGGGCGGCGTGCTGCAGCGCTTCGCCCAGGATTTCCTCGAAGCCGGGACCGCGGCATGACGGCACCGGCGCAGATTCGTATTCCCGCGGCCTATATACGCGGCGGCACCAGCAAGGGTGTATTCTTCCGCCTCGACGACCTGCCCGCAGTGGCGCAAGTGCCCGGCACGGCCCGCGACAACCTGCTGCTGCGCGTCATCGGCAGCCCCGACCCTTACGGCAAGCACACCGACGGTATGGGCGGTGCGACCTCGAGCACCAGCAAGACCGTGATCCTGTCCAGGAGCGCACAAAAGGATCACGACGTCGACTACCTGTTCGGTCAGGTTGCGATCGACCGGGCCTTCGTCGACTGGAGCGGCAACTGCGGTAATCTCACCGCCGCGGTCGGCGCGTTTGCGATCTCCGGCGGACTCATCGACGCGGATCGGGTGCCGTGCGACGGCATTGCCGAGGTGCGCATCTGGCAGGCCAATATCGGCAAGACCATCATCGCCCACGTGCCAATGACCGCAGGCGAGGTGCAGGAAACTGGTGATTTCGAGCTCGACGGCGTGACTTTCCCGGCGGCGGAAGTGCGCATCGAGTTTCTCGACCCGGCCGATGCAGGGGGCGCGATGTTCCCGACCGGCGCGCTCGTGGATGCGCTCGAACTCCCGCAAGACCTGGTATCAGCAGGCAAGCTGCAGGCGACCCTGATCAACGCCGGCATTCCGACGATCTTTTTGAACGCCGCCGACCTCGGTTACAGCGGCTGCGAATTGCAGGAGGCAATAAATGGCGACCCGGCAGCGCTTGATCGCTTCGAGCAAATTCGCGCCCACGGCGCGCTACGCATGGGCCTGATCAACGATCTCGCAGAAGCCGCAGAGCGTCAACACACGCCCAAGATCGCCTTCGTTGCAGCACCCGCCGACTATATCGCATCCAGCGGCAAGTCGATCGCCGCCACGGATATTGATCTCAACGTGCGTGCCATGTCGATGGGCAAGCTACATCACGCCATGATGGGTACCGCTGCGGTCGCGATCGCCACCGCGGCCGCGATTCCGGGCACTCTGGTGAGCCAGGCTGCCGGTGGCGGTGAGCGCAACACCGTGCGCTTCGGTCATCCGTCGGGCACGCTTAAGGTAGGCGCCGAGGCTGCACGGCACGACGGCGAATGGGTCGTCGAGAAAGTCGTCATGAGCCGCAGTGCGCGTGTATTGATGGAAGGTCAGGTACGTATCCCGGGCGACGCCTTTTAATAAAAATTAGCAGGTTATTCCTCGATGCGACGGTCCGACGCATCGGGGAATGACGCCATCAGACTGTCAAGGCCGGTTGAATGCGAAGCAAAGGAAAATATACAACCGCCCAGGCTGGTGGAGGAGATTTGCGAGTCGTCTCGTATAGTCAAAGGAAGGGATTAGCTTTACTGACTCCGTTGCTCGATAAAACGGACGATGATCGCGATCAGGTCATCGGGCTCGAAGGGCTTGGAAATATGGTAATCCATACCGGCCTCGAAACTCTTGCTGCTATCACCTTCAAGTGCGTGCGCGGTCATCGCGATAATCGGGATCGATTTGAATTCCCCACCCAGGGCACGGATTCTGCGGGTAGCTTCATAGCCATCCATGATCGGCATTTGAATATCCATCAAAATTAACTCATATTGTTGCTGTTGCGCCTGTGCTATCGCTTCGATGCCATTAACCGCAACATCGACATCGACGCCGGTTTCCTCGAGCATTTCCAGCGCGATCATCTTGTTGATATCGTTGTCCTCGACCAGCAGGATACGGTGACCAGCGAGAATTCCCGGCGCCCCGGGCGCGACGCCATCCTGTGCCGGGGCATACTCCGAATTAAAAGCGAGCTTGTAAACTATATCCAGCACCGTTGTGTACAGGCGTGAATGCGACAGGGGTTTGTAAAGACGTACATCGGCGCTGCCGTCTTCACTTTCCCGGTTCTGTGGAACCAGGTGCACAAACCGCGTCTCCCTCCAGTCACTTTGATTACGCAGACGGTCGATCAATTCATTGACTGCCTGTTCGGATTCGGTCTGATCGATAATCAACACGTCGCAGGGCGAAATATCCGGCAAATTCGGGGATTGATCGGCGTCGTAATCGATTTGCTGGACCGCGTTGATGTTCCAGTGGCCCAGCATGTTGCAGATCGAACTGCGTTGCAGCTCCAGCGGACTCAGTATGGCGATACTAAGATCCTGCAATGCCTGTGGCGGTTTCCAGTCGTAGACCGCTCGGTGCTCAGCATCGATAGCCAGCTCGAAGAAAAAGCGACTACCCTCGCCGGGACTGCTCTCGACCTGCAAGCTGCTGCCCATGGCTTCAAGCAGCCGGCGACTGGTCTTCAAACCAAGCCCCATACCACCGGGTTCCTGGATATACCGGTTATCCATTTCACTGAAAGGCAGCAGCAGTAATCGTTGCTGCTTGAGCTCAATACCTGCACCGCTATCCTTGACCCCAATTTCAATGCTGTCATCTTTACTGACGGCATAAACGGCGACCACCCCGTTTTCGGTATACTTGATCGCGTTGTTCAGCAGGTTGTTCAATACCTGGCGCAAACGTAGCGCGTCACCCTTGATCCGGTGCGGAATATTGGGGTCAATATCGCTTACCAGCTCTAGCCCCTTGTTAATTGCCTCGGGAGCAAGAATACTGGTTACATCCTCGATTACCTCGGCAAGATCGAGGCTTTCCAGCTCGATCGGAACCCAGGCCGAATCCATGCGTGTATAGGCGAGCACGTCATTGATAATAGTAAGCAGCATGTTGGCGGAGTTGGATGCGGTATCGACATAACGTTGCTGGTTACGGTCGAGCTGGGTGCGCCGCAACAGGTGCATTACACCGAGAATGCCGCTTAAGGGAGTTCGAATTTCATGGCTTACGTTGGCCGCAAACTCATCCCTGGCAAGATCAAACCGGTGTTCAGCTTCGCTGCCCTGCTTAATGCCTGCATCTTGCCGAAGCAGGTAAAACAAAGCGATGGCGGTCAATATGCCAAGCACAACGCTTATCGATAAACGTTGCCCGGCAGTCAGTGCAGTAGGGTCAGAGTTGGCCCAGAATATACCCAGGCCAAGAAAAATCAGGAAACTGGCAGCACAGGTTATTAATCTCTTCTTCGTGTGCATTGTGACAGGAAAGCGCGACTACTCGAATAAGTCAAGAATATTACCGAGATCTTTTTTGCCCCCGGCTATTTCGCGAGATTCGAGACCTGCGAGCTCATGCGGAAACACCAGCCAATCGGCACTTTCATGCAGATAGTAGTCCGGCTCGAATTTGACACTATTTTTGGATGGCTTGTACCAGGGACAGGCGACGCGAATTTCAGCAGGCGTGTTAAGGCGTGACTGCTTCCTGATCGCCTTGATCAACGCATCGACGCTGCGTCCGGAATCAAATACATCATCGACGATCAACAAACGATCGTCGGCATTCGCGTTCTCGATCAGGTAGTGCAAACCGTGTACCCGGATTTTCTTGGCCTGCTTGTTGATGCCATAGTAAGACGAGGTGCGCACCGAGATATGATCGGTTTCGTGATGCTTGTATTCGAAGTACTCCTGCACCGCGATGCCAACCGGGGTGCCGCCACGCCAGATACCGATGATAAACTGTGGATGAAACCCGTCCTCATAAATCAGATGCGCGAGTCGAAATGAATCCTCGAGTAGCTGTTGAGCAGTTATAAATATCTTATCCACGATAATCCACCAGCCGGGAATCAAACCCCGATTTTGTCATAAGCGCGCAATCACAACCAGTCTCCATCACATGACCAACCAGGCCCCACGATGATGTCGTCCGATCATTGTCATTCATATATCGCGGCTCTCAAAGGTTCCAGCTGTTCTTCATATTGTTTCCAGAGCTGCACAGAATTGTTATAGATCGGGCGACGGACCTGGGCATTGCTCGCCGTTTTGACTTTTCGCCGGGTCTTGTGAAAATCAAGACAGGCATCGTCCCAGTCAAGACCGCAATGCTGTAGTAACTTGCTCACCTGCTCTTGCTGGGAACCGACCAGTTCTTCATAACTTTGATCGTAGACAAACCCGGGCAGGGTATCCTTCCAGTAATCCATCAGATCGAGATACATTCTGTAATATTGTCCCAGTTCGGACATGTTATTGGCATACCCATGACTATGCTTTAAATGAGTCTTAAAAATAGACAGGCAATTGTCCATCGGATCCCTGGT
>Ga0265306_10000745_pt1 | contig 15697 bp, 9 predicted proteins | sample Helome_3_FD_192493 | JGI IMG/M metagenome (GOLD analysis project Ga0265306, IMG submission 192493) | Marine sediment microbial communities from subtidal zone of North Sea - Hel_20160420 (Illumina Assembly) | ecosystem: Environmental > Aquatic > Marine > Subtidal zone > Sediment ...
TCAATTTGTTAAAGATTACAATTCAAAATCAAAGCCGTTTATCTGGACAGCGACGGCCGATTCAATATTGATTAAAATAAAGCGAATTTTAGAATCTATTTCTGGGACACAACACTAGTGAAATGCAAAATAGAAATTACGCGGACTTAGCGAGCTAAAAAGGCATCCGAAGACGAGGACGAGTAGCATTTATAAAATGGTTCTTGTCATCGAGAACCGCAAGCCACCTGAAAGCTATTGATTTTCAAGCAACTGGTTCACGACTTTCTGAAGTTCCACAGCGTTATCGGAAAAAATCCACTCCACTCCCCTATTCAGTTCACGAAACAAACAATTCTTGGAGTTCACATAACCGGTCGCCAAATTCTGCATGAATGCTTTATGCCTTTTTAGGCGTGACCGGGTTAGCAGAACGTAATGACCGGCAAATCCGCTGTAGTTTTGTTCTATTGCCAATTTGCTGAGTTGGAAGAAGTTAAAATGGGCAACCGGCAGAAATGCGGTTCTGGGGACACATTCGATTACGTTAAACATCCGCGGCGTCATCGTGAGGAGGTGATAATCTTGCACCGGCTGCAAAGGGGAAAACAGTTTTTCTAAAATCCGGTTCTGACGAGCCGGATCCGGATACACCTCTGCCTTGATCTCAATCATCAGATGAATCGTTTTGCCATATCTGGAGATCAGTTCGGCCAGCATGGGGACCACAGGGCATTCGGATTTTAGTTCCGCCAGGGTGGCCTGGTGGATGTCTAAATCGGCACCGAACACCCTGCGCAGATTTGTATCATGCAGGACCACCGGATAAAGATCCTTTGTCCAGCGCAAATCAAACTCGATTCCCCAAACACCGGCAGCGCTGGCCCTGTCAAATGCCGCAACCGTATTTTCAAAAATACGCTGATTGTCGTAAGCTCCCCGATGAGATATAATTTTACATTGCTGCAGACGATCTGCAGTAGGCATTGTCTGCGGCCAGCGGGCATAGAAATGGTCCAGCATGTGACGAAAATGGGTCTCGATGTTTTGAAAAATTTTCATTTTGTATGATAGTCTTGCAATAAACAGCTCCAAGGGCATACAGGTTCAAAATTAACATTAATTCAGAAGGTTATATAAATATTGTGTTTATTCTGGCCCCAAAATAACAAATATTGTCAGATTTTGCGACAAAATAACGTGCATCACACCGGCAGCATCTGCGGGTCCAACAGCGATCTGAAAATAAAAATGAATTACATAAAAAGCGGTTATTGGGTTAAAGCCTTTCTGGAAAATGCCGATAAAAAACATATACCTGGAGCATACAAATTCACCATAATTTCTGCTGATTGCGGTCCACGATGCTAAGACCGCAAAAAAAGACTGAGTGGTCCATGTTTAAACTAGTTCAAAAATCGAATCCACAAAAATATCACGAAACCCGAAAGACAAGTTTCCTGGTTGGAAATTCAAAACAGTGTGAAATCGTAATCGGTGACCCTCAAGTTTCAGACGTTCAGGCCAAGGTCGGCACAAAAGACAACCGCTATTTCATCAAAAACCTCGGCCCCGAACCGATTTCTGTAAACGGGCACCCAACCGAAGGTCAATTTATAAATAACGGAGACGAACTCGCACTTGGCAAATCCAAATTTGTCATTCAGTTAGCGCAGAAAGGGCGCCCAGGATCCGAACAAACACCGACGGAAGATAAAACAATGGTGTTGGACACCCCGAGCGATGAATCGCTGGGGCCGCGATTGGTGTGCACCACCGCTGGCGGCAAAAGTAAAATCATTCCTTTGAAGTTGGAAAAACTGATCATCGGAAGATCTAACGAAGTCACCCTAAAATTGATGCACCCGTCGATCTCCCGTAAACACTGCGTTATCGAAAAGCACGACAATAGTTTTGTTGCCCGAAATATCAGTACCACCAACCCCCTTTACCTAAATGATCAGATGATATCCGAACAACGCCTTTATTCGGGAGACCAGCTCCGCATGGGAACGTTTTCGATCACCTTTATTTCTGATCAACCATCCGATGCCCGTCAGGCGACCCAAAAAATTATGACCCCCGCGAAACGATCGAGCCGGGGCCTATGGCTTGCAGCGATGCTGATTTTCACTTTTTCGGGATACTTGCTCTATATGCACGCCTATATGCCCTGGAGAGCCCAGCAAAAACTTGCCGAGATTGCGGGTCAGATTGAATTGGGTGATTACCTGCCAGCCAGGGATGCAATCAAAGAACTGCTGCTCAACGATCTTTCTACGGACAATGCCCAGACTGCAAAGCACATGCTGGCACAAATAACCCTGGCCATCACACAGCAAAAAGCCGAAAAGGGAAAAATAGAAGCCGCCAAGGTAATTTTAAAAAACTACCTGGCGGAATATGGCCACGGGAAAGAAGCCGAAGCACTCTGGGATCGTTTGGATTATTATCGCTTAACCCTCGGCGAACAGCGGGAATCTATCAATCAACATCAATCCGCCTTGAGGGAATATTCTTCCATTAGGGAAGACAGTTTGTACTTCGAAGAGGCCCAGAAAGCCATACGACGAATCTGGTTGGCTTATCAGCAGAAAAATCGTCAAAAACAGAATGTCGCCCAGCTGCTTAAAGAAGCCGAGACGCATTTTCTAGCCAAAAGGTATCTAACACCGGTCAATAAAAATGCCTTTGCTGCATACCAAGCCGTTCTTGCGCTCAATCCCAAACATGAATTGGCGCTTCAGCGTATTGAACAAATTAAAACGTTCTACCGGGAGCATGGAGAAGGGTATTTTAAAAAACGCATCTGGTCCAAAGCTCTTTTTTATTTTGAACGCTACAGCATCATTGACCCTGAAGCCAAGGGTGTTAAAGCAAAAATAACGGCCTGCCGTCAGAAAATTGTTTCTGCCCAAAAAGATCGCCGCGCATCCGACACCCGTGGCAACAAGCTCGCAACGAATGAAGAAAAAGAAAAACGCGAAGAAATCCAGCGCCTTCTGGAAGAATCCGGAACCGAAAGTTCCAGGATTATGAAATATCTATTTGAAGAAAAAGAGGGCGAAACAGACCCCGACACCCCCTGGTAATTCTTTAAAAAAATGAGACTGGCTAAATGGAAGTAAAAAAAGCAGCTATTATCGTTTTGACCATCGTTTGTCTGGCACCGGGCATAAATTCCTGTGCCCTCAAAAATATGTTGCTGCCCGAGCCCGAGCCGGCCGTTCTGGAAAAAGACCAACTACCGCACAAAGTCGCCATTGTGCCGTTTGTCAACAAGACATCTAATCCTGAAGCCGGCAGCATCGTTCGTAAAATGTTTTACAACTTTTTCAGTTCGTTGAACTACCTGGATCTGGAGCCGTTTGTCATTGACGATAACCTGAAACGAAACGAACTCTATCAGGCAATCGTATCGGGTGAAGCCGTTTCAGCAGCGCAACTGGGGGAATTGCTGGGTGTTGACGCGGTCATATTCGGCGAGGTTCTCAGCTTAGGCAAAACCTATGCGCTGGTTTACTCGGATAATTCTGCGGGACTCAAAGCCAAAATGGTGCGTTGTGATTCAGAGCAAACCATCTGGGAACTTGAACACAACATTCATATTCAGGATGGCGATGTCCCCCTGAGTCTGACCGGACTGGCGGCAACGATTGTCAAGACAGCCATCACGCATCACAACGCCTCTCACCTTCAGGCCGCTGCCGAACTGTGCATGCAAATGGTGGCCACGATCCCGGACCGCGAAGGGGTAAGCGAACCGCCCCCCAAAATCGTCGCCCTGGTTCACAACGCGGGGGGCAAACTCTTGCGCCCGGGAGATCTGCTGAAAGTCGCCATGATCGGGGAAAAAAACCAAAAGGCCAGCTGGAGTATTCCCCCGCTGGCTAAAAATCTGCTATTAAAAGAAAAAGAGCCCGGCGTCTACATCGGGGCCTATCGGATCCGGCGCAAAGATCGCCTGCCCCATGGAGTGATCATCGGATATTTACGATCTCAAACCGGCACGGCAAGCCAGTGGGTGGATACCCTGGGTCCCATTAAAATAGGCGAGCCGACGGTGCTGCCACCTAAAATCACCAAAAATACAGTGCTGACCGCCGCTAAAAGCCCTTACCTGGTTGAGAACGCGCTGGTGGTGTTACCCGGGGCAAAGCTCACCGTGCAACCCGGCACGGTCATCTGGTTTCTCAATCTGGGCTTGATTGTAAAAGGCGAACTTCAGATCAACGGTACCGAAGCAGAACCTGTGCGCTTTGCCAGCTTGGGCGCCGGCAGTTGGAAAGGCATTTTTTTAGATAAAACCAAAAACGGCACCAATATCAATTACTGTCAAATTTCCGATGCCGAATTTGGCCTCCGGGTGACGGATGCGACGGTCAATTTGCAAAATTGCATATTTCAAAATAATGTCTGGGGAATCGTTCTCGAGCAGAGCAAGGCCGAAATCCATCACACGCTTGTGCGCACCTCCGGCAAAATTGGGATTGCCGCCCGCAAAGCGCAATTGCTCGTGCAAAACTCGGTCATTACAGAAAATAACGCTGGCGGATTTATTCTGGAGAAATCAAAAGCCAAAATTGAGCAAAACAATATCGTAAACAACGGCAACTGGGCAATTAAGGTCGCCGACACTGCCAGCAATGTTAATGCCAAGCATAATTGGTGGGGCGTTGAGGATCCTGAACAAACCGAAATTGTCGGCCAATTCAAAATCCAGCCGATCCTGGAAAAACCCATCAATTTTAAAATTGATCGTTAGGGCCATTCGAAAATGAAATTGTTGCAATGGATGGCACTAATGGCTTTCCCGATCGTTCGATGACGGGCTTTTTTTTATCACAATGCTTTGTATTTTTTGGCCGATATTTTTCCCCAGCAACTTGCGTATTTTTCCAGAACCGCTCTCCACGCCATAACTGATCTGAATACAACCGGCTTTTCTCATCCAATAAAGAATATCTTCATCGATTCGGATCAAATGCAAAAAGGAATATTCGCCTTCGCCGATAACGACAAAATCCACATCCGCGAAATGGACCAAAAAATGTTCCCACAAAAAAGTGGCGCCAATGCCGCCGAAAACAATTTTTACGTCCTGATTAACTTGTTTGGCAATCCGTGCAATATCAATTCCTCCCCATCGGTTGGCATGCAGGATGGAAAAACCGATAACATATAGTATTTTTAAGGCTGAAACCCAGAATTGTCAAAGATGTCGCGGATCCACAAGGCAGTGGCAAGGCAGGCAATTTGACTTTTCAATCGCATTCTGTCATGCAAATAATTTTATGTGTATCGAATGGTTCTAATTTAATTTAAAAGTTTTATGAAAAATCGATCGTTTCATATAAAGGCCGTTCTATTTTACTGGGATGGAACCCTTATCCAGCAAAGTCAACGGACAATCAAGAAGCTTAAGGCAGCTATCAACTGCCCGTTGGAGAAAACCTTGCTGGAATTTATTCAAAGTGTTCCGGATTCGCCTGAAAAAAACCGCATTCTGTCGGAGCTCAACGCTCAAGAAGAGGCGGCAGCGCTTAATCTTAAACCGCATTCTGCGGTGCTGGAAACCCTTCAATATATTATTGCAAAGGATCTGCGGATAGGCGTGATCAGCCACTCAGCGCTAAACACCATTCGCCGGAGTTTGCAGGAGTTCGGGAAGATCGGTGAAGGCGATTTCGATTTTATCATCAGCCGGGATAATATCGTGCACCAAACGCCGCGGACGAACTTGATTCGTCTGGCAGCAAAACGATTAAACGTGGCTGTTGAAAATATGTTGATCATCACAGCCAATGCATCTGAAATTGAAAACGCTCGACACAAAGGCGCCCCAACAATCTATCTGAACGCCCGGCTTAATTCCGACCCCACAGGCGTTAATGCTGATTTTGAGATTGAACATATTCGGGAAATTAAAGACATCGTTCGCATGGGCATCCCGCTTCCGGCGGGCAAATTGCCGAAACAATTGTTACGCGATTTTCTGAATCAGTTTATTTTTGAAGACCCGAGCGTCTTGATCAATCCGGGTGTCGGAGAAGATATTGCAGCAGTCGATATCGAATCTCAGGAGGTCTTGGTTCTGAAATCAGATCCAATTACTTTTGCCACCAATTCCATCGGACAATATGCCGTTTTGATCAATGCCAATGACATTGCCACTTCCGGTGCGATTCCCAGGTGGTTCTTAACCACCCTATTTTTCCCCTGCGGCACCACGCCGTCACAAATAAAAGAGGTGTTCGAAGAACTCAAACACTACTGCCAGCATTGGGGCATTACGCTATGCGGCGGACACACAGAGATTACAGAGGCGGTCGCCAGGCCCATTGTTGCCGGAATGATGGCCGGTACGGTTGCCCGCATCGATCTGATTGATAAACGCAGGATGCAACCCGGTGACCGCGTGCTATTGACCAAGGCGGTGGCCGTCGAAGGAACGGCCATTATTGCCAGAGAATTTGGCGCTCGTCTAGAACAAATGGGCGTTTCCGCGAACGAGACGGATCACTGCCGCCAGTTTTTAGATCATATCAGCATTATGCCCGAAGCAAAAATGGCAGCTGCAAACGCGGGTACCAGTGCCATGCATGATGTAACCGAGGGCGGGTTGGCGGCAGCTTTGGAAGAATTGAGCATTGCCGGGGAACATCTGATCAGGGTAGATATGGATCAGATTCCAGTCTATCCGGAAACACAAAAAATATGTGACCTGTTGGGTATTGATCCGCTGGGGTTGATTGGTTCCGGCAGTCTTTTAATATGCTGCCGCAGCAAGGAAAGCCGGGAGCTGATGCAACGTCTTGCTGCCGCTGAAATCGAGATTACCTGTATCGGTGATGTAATGGCCAGGGGTCAGGGGATCAACGCTTACAAAGGTAAAAAGCGGGTGCCCTGGCCAAGTTTTGAAGCGGATGAAATTACCAAGTTATTTTAGAGGTTGAGCCCGTTTGCCGGTAAAAAATAAATTTAGATATTATTCCTTTATGAACAGTCTCAACCGACTAAACGGGTAACCGACAAACCTGATTAAATGAGCTACTATTTATTGGACAGCACTCAGCAAAATTTCAGGAAGATATTGTCACATGGTTAACCGAGGTCATTTCTTGAGTCCGCGGCAGAATATTTCAAAGCCAACATCCATGGTTTGTTTTAGATAATCTTTTCTCTCATCGATAATCTTTTTACTGGTCAGCCATAACACAACACCGGAAAATAAGGCCCAGAAAGTGTCCGCCAGGGCCACCGGGTGCTTGTCGATAAAAATGTCCTTTTCCACGCCTTCTTTGAATATCTGGGCAATGGAACCGAGGGATTTGCGCGACAACAATTTAATTTCTTCCATGAGCTGCGGCGATAGATTTTTCAGGGTCTCACTGGATTGAAGATGAAACATGTTGATAATGATCAGGGGATCAAATTCATAAACATCGTACATTGCATCCACCAAAGACTTTAGCTTTTCTTCAGGCCCGGAGTCTTTTTCTTCATTGACATGTTCAACTCGAATTAAAAGATATTGAAGGATTCGGAGCGATAGGGAGGCATAAAGCTCTTCCTTGTTTTTAAAATAGAGATACAGGGTACCCGGGCTGAGTTCAGCTTCCTGAGCAATGTCCTCCATGGTGGCTTTGTTAAAACCTTTGTTGGAGAAAACCCGTTTGGCGGCAACCATGATCTGCTGCCGCCGCCTTTCCTTTTCTCTTTCTTTCCTTTCCTGGATACCCATAGCTCAGACCCTTCCTGAATAATATTTATTTATAATATGACTATATAATTATTATTTATTATTTAGTCAAGAAAATTATTTATAACCGCGATCCGGCAACATCGGTCAGAACTAATTTAAGTACCTATGTTAATTATAATTATTTATTATTTCGAAAGGGGCTAAAATCAATTTAAAAATCGAAATTGAAAGGCATTCATAAAATTGATAAGAACTTAGTTTGCTTCGCGCATGTGCCGGCGGCGGGGGAAAATGGAGTGCTGGAATGATAGAATCAACATCCCATATTCCGGTGGCCCAAGGCAATCGAATACTGCAAAGCCGGCAGTCACTGACCCCCGCAATGCGGGATCTTTGATGGGTGCAGCGGACAGTGTTTTTGGTGTTGCAATAAAAACTTGCCTGCTTAAGATTTATAGTGTTTGTTAAAAAAACGTTCCGGTATTCAAACGTTTTTTTCTACAACCCCTTATGCCACACTTCCGTATTCCGGAACATTATTATGGAAAACGGTATAAATGCCATTGTGTTTAAAGTCCGAAATGGAGGAAAGATGAACACAAAACTAAAACCCAGTGCCCAAAAAGTTCAGGAAGCGCTGAAGGCCCATAACCTGACCTGTGAAGTTGTCGAAATGAAGGAGACCGCCCGAAGTGCGGCGGATGCCGCTCGGGCCGTTGGATGTGAAGTGGGGCAGATCGTAAAATCACTTATTTTTGAGGGCAAACAGTCCCACCAGCCAATTTTAGTGGCCACCAGCGGAGCCAACCGGGTAAATGAACGGGCTATCCAGCAAAAGGTGGCTGAACCCGTCAAAATCGCCAAACCCGAATATGTCCGCCTGATGACCGGCTTTGCAATTGGCGGGGTTCCGCCGGTTGGTCATGACCATCCGCTAAACATCTTTATTGACGAAGATCTACTCCAGTATGATGAAATCTGGGCGGCAGCCGGGACACCCCACGCTGTTTTCAGATTGAGCCCGGCGGAATTGAAAATGATCACCAGCGGTACCGTTATATCAGTTAAGTAGTTGAGAGATCGGGGATTTTTTTTATTCCAAGCTTGTCATTCCCGCCCCTGACTGCGCAGGGACAGGCTGCAGCGGGAATCCAGAAATGCTAGGATGAAAAGCTGGATCCCCGCCTCGCGCGGGCATGACGGTAAAACTCCAGACTCCTCAAGTAGTTATAAATAGAGTTTAATTTCCCTATCATAAATGAGCAATTTTTGGGGTGGGCTCGGCCGCACAAGGGTTTTTGCCAAGGCGTACTAATAGTACGTCGCCCCGCTGTAACGGGACAAGCCGGCGAAAAACCCGCGGAGAACACAGCCCAGCGAAAAAAAGGCCCTTTATAAAGGGAAATGATTACCTGAACTTTGCACGAGTCGGAGGCTTTCATATGCAAGGCACTTAAGGGCGAAGCTATAGTGAACTATGCTTTGCCCTTAATAACGCAGCAGATGGAAGCCTCCGGCTCGCCCAAAGGGTGAAAATTAATGAGATAAAATGATTTTCATCCTTTATACCTGTTCGGTATTTTACCTTACTTCTATAATTTGCTTAATTTGATGTCTATTAGGTGAGCTTAACTTCTCATTAATTTTCATGCAAAATTTAGGTATTAGCCGATGGCTACCTGCACAACATCCTGCCTGGCACTGACCCGTTGAATGGTAACTTGAATCAAATCTTCCGGCTTTAATTCGATACCGCTCGATATGGGCAAATCGCACTCCAGCATATACTGCGTTAAAAGAATCTGGTAATTTCTGCGGGCCCGATGCAGGACGATGGCTTCTTCCTTTTGCCCGATCTGATGTTCAAGGTATTTTAGCAGCCAATAGCGATGGCGGGTGTATTGAAATCGGCCGACATAGCTCATTGGTAACTCAAGGGATTTTATTATGTCAGCGATCTGATCGGCGGTATAAGCTGTTTCCAACCCCAGTGAGGCTCTGATCTGGCGCTGGTTGATTAAATCCGAATATTTCCGGATGGGCGAGGTAGCGGTGATATATGCATCCAGCCCCAAACCCGAATGCCAGCCGGGCTTGGCGCTTAATACGAATCGGCTGAGGAGCCGACGTTGCATCCAGTTCTGAAACAGCGTACCGGCGTTATTTTTGTATAACCGTTCCCGGGGCTCGCGTTGCGATCTGAAAATGGCCGGTATCTGGCGATCTTTTAAATGTTTGGCCATTAACCAGTTGGCCATGATCATTAGCTCTGAAACCAGCATCCTGCCCGGACTTTCCCGGTTTACTTGATTTACAGAGACTTCCTGATATTCATTAACCCAGACACTGATCTCCGGCACTGTAATTTGAACAGCCCCCTCATTCAGCCTTTTCTGGCGAAATTTTTTGGCAATATCTATCAGAATGCGTATCTGTTGATTTTCATCTGCAACATTATTGACATCGTAATAGGTCAACTGGTGTTTGACTTTAATCAGGCTCTGTAAAATTTCATAATTCACGACCTCAGCCAGCGGGTTCAGATCGATCATAATGCTGATTGCCGGTCGCAGCTCGCCGGCTTTAAGGCTGCAAAGACCTTCGGCCAGAACTGGCGGCAACATTGAAATTTTTTGATCCGGCATATAAATGGAGCTGCCGCGCACGCTCGCCTCTTGATCAACACCATCATTTTTTTGAATGAAGTGGCCCACATCGACAATATGGACACCCAGCCGAAATGAATCGCCTGTTTCTTCAATGCTGATGGCATCATCGAAATCCAACGTTCCCTGGCCATCAATGGTCATCAAGGGCATTTGGGTCAAGTCACTGCATGTGGTAGCGGCAGAATCTATGAGGTTTGAGCTGGCAATTTGCGCCGCATCGGCTAGAACCCTGTCCTTAAAATCAGCCGATAACGCGCAGCGCAGCAGTTCGATGTTTTCATTTTCATGAAACACCCCAAGCTTCACCAGGACTCGAAAAATAGCCTGCGTACTTTCAACACCGGCTCTGGCCGCCATGGTTTTGGCAATTTTATAATCTTTACTATCTTTTCCAAAAAGGTAATAAGACTTCAGGATTTCGCTAAACTCCTGGATATCCGGGCTAAGCGTTTTGGGGTCAACGGATCCGGCGGAATTCAGCATGCTCTTGAGCCAGCTTCCACCGGTTTCAATCAGTTTGTGTTGACGTTCCGCCTGTCTGAGCTGGGCAGCAAGCAATTCAACCTGTTTTTCAGAGTTGGGGCGGAAACCGTCAGGATTAAATTTGAAATACAACCGATCATTAAAAAGTGCACGCATAACAGCCGCTTCATGATCTCCTGATGGACTGTCCGGAAAACAAAATTCGGTCATGGTCGCCAGGTCGATCCAATTTTGTTCTGCGTTCAGCAGTTCCCATAGATCCCGGATATCAATATTTTTGATCAACTCCTCACGCTTGCGGACAACCTGTTTTAAGGCCTCAACCATCTGATCTCTTCCCATTGTAAGATCGAGCCTTATGTTGTCCTTGTGCAACAATCGCTTGTGGGAAAGGTTGACCTCTCGATTATTTTCCGTTAACAACCGTAGCCGCTGATTCTTGACTTCAAGAACCACGGCGCACATTATTTTATGGCGATCAATATATTCTACAATACATCCTGATTCCATAAAAATTACAATAACAACCGACTTCGGTGAAGTCAACGAAAGAAAGAATATTGTTTATTTTCAAATTGTTATAAAAACTGATACGTTGGCACCGCACCCCATGAAATCCATAGCCCTGATCAAGCCTTATTTTAAAGAAAACCGCTGGAAAATCGCAATCGGTCTACTCAGCTTAATTGTGGTTGACGTGCTGCAACTTTTCATACCGCGCATCATCAAGTGGACGGTTGATGGTTTGACCGCCTTGCAAATCGAACGGGGCCAACTGCTGCGTTATGCGATTTACATAGCCGGCATTGCCATATTGATTGGTATATTTCGATATGTTTGGCGGCGCTGTTTGCTGGGCACGTCGCGGCGTGTTGAGGAAGGGTTGCGCAACCGCCTGTTTGCCCATATTCAGACCCTGTCGGCATCTTTTTTCGACAACACCCGGACCGGCGATTTAATGGCCCATGCCACCAATGATATTCAGCAGATCCGCATGGCAACAGGAATGGGAATGGTGGCCTTGAATGATGCCATCGTATTGGGCGCCGCCGCCATCGGTTTCATGCTTTATATCAATGTCACCCTGACCCTTTTTGTATTGATTCCGATGCCGCTGATTACCATCAGTACGAAATTTTTCAGCAAACATATGCACCAGCGGTATCAACGTGTTCAGGCCACCTTTTCAGATTTAACCGAAATCATCCGGGAACGTTTCGCCGGAATTCGCATCATCAAGGCCCATGACCACAAAGAAAAAGCAGCGGCCCGGGTTGAGGCCGTCTCCAAAGATTATGTTAAAGAAAATCTGGGTCTGGTAAAAATTGTGGGATCTTTTTTCCCGCTGATGCTGCTGTTTACCAATTTAAGCCTGGCAATTGTGCTCTATCTAGGCGGACGCCAGACCATCACCCAGACCATAACGCCCGGAGACTTTGTGGCCTTCATCAGCTATCTGGGGTTATTGACATGGCCCATGATGGCACTCGGCTGGGTGACCAACTTGATCCAGCGCGGACGGGCGTCACTGGATCGTATTAATCGAATCCTGGCAACCCGCCCGGAAATAAAAAATCAAAAGCACGCGCAGACGCTGGATCGTTTAGAGGGCCGGATCGTCTTTGAAAACGTTGACTTCGTTTATGGACCGAATGGTAACGGCGGCTCAAGGGCACTTTCAGGGATCAATCTGACGGTGGAACCGGGCACCGTTCTCGGTATCGTTGGCCCCCCGGGCAGTGGCAAAACGACACTTCTGAACCTGATACCTAGACGATATGAGGTGTCCTGCGGCAATATCCGCATCGACGGCAAAGGCATTCGGTCGTTGAAAATTGACAATTTGAGATCACAGATTGCCTTCATGCCCCAGGAGCCGTTCTTGTTTGCCGGAACCATCAGGGAAAACATCACTTTCGACAATCCATTAATCGCAGAATCCCAACTGCAGATGGTTACCCAAAAAGCCGCGCTTTACGATACGCTCCGGGCTTTTCCGAATCACTATGATACCATTGTCGGTGAAAAAGGGGTGATCCTATCCGGCGGTCAAAAACAGCGTATCGCTCTGGCCCGCGCATTTAACCAGGACGCCGGGATATTAATTCTGGATGACCCCATCAGCCAGGTGGATCTGGCAACCGGAAACGCCATTATCGAAACGCTCAAATCCATGATCGGCCAAAAAACGATCATCATCGTATCCCATCGCATTTCCGCCGTTCGTTTTGCGGACCAGATCATCACCCTGGAGCAGGGAAAAATTATTGAACAGGGCACGCACCGGGAGCTGATCGCAACCGATCGATATTACGCCAGAGCATTTCACCTGCAAGAATTGGAAGAAGACCTGAATGCATCCTAATTATGGATATTTTGAGGAAACGCAGCTGGGCAAACCCTATGACCTCAGGCTGTTGAAAAGATTGTTGCCGTTCGTTAGTGCGTACAGGCACCTCATACTCTATTCAATCCTTTTGGTTTTAGGCATAACCGCTCTGGATCTGGCGCTGCCCTACGTTACCAAAATCGCCATTGACCGTTACATCGTTCCGCAAGCAACACTTGCGAAAGCAGCAGATTCGCAGATCGACGGAATGAAGAAACGGTATCTGAAGGCGGATCTGAACGACGCCCGGCAACGCGAGGTTGTTGAAAAATATGGTGCTTTGTTTCAATTGGAGGGCCAAACGGCCCTGATTTCATTTGATGCGCTGGTGAAGCTTGAGAAATCCGATCTCAAAATATTGCGTCAGAAGGATGTTATCGGTCTGGGGAAAATAGCGCTCATCTTTTTAGCCATCGTCTTTTTAGATTTCATTCTCAATTTTAGCCAGAAAATGATTATGGAGTACTGCGGTCACATGATCATGCATGATTTAAGGATGAAGCTTTTTAGGCACGTACAGAACCTGGCCATTGAATTTTTTACGCGCAACCCGGTCGGTCGCCTGGTCACCCGGTTGACCAATGATATCCAGAACATGCATGAATTATTTACCTCGGTCATTTCGCTGGTTTTCAAAGATATTTTCCTGTTGGTGGGGATTGCAACAATCATGCTGTTGCTGAACTGGAAGCTCGCCCTGGCATCGTTTACGGTTCTGCCCATCGTGTTTTACGCTTCGGCCGTATTTTCCGTAAAGGCCCGGGATGTTTTTCGGACGCTGAGAATAAAATTGGCCGAAATCAACACCCGTTTTGCTGAAACCATCGAAGGTATCGGCGTTATCCAGCTGTTTGTGCAGGAATCGAAAAACTACAAAAAATTTCGTCGACTCAACCATGATAACTATCTGGCGGGCATGCGACAGATCCATGTCCTGGCCATCTTTATGCCTATCATTGAACTGATGGCGGTGGTTGCCATAGCCGTTGTAATTTTCTATGGCGGCAGTCGGGTGCTCGATGAAGCGCTCAGTCTGGGGACTCTGGTGGCGTTCATTTCATACATCAAGATGTTCTTCAGGCCCATCAGAGATCTGGCTGAAAAATATAACATTTTGCAAAATGCGATGTCCTCGGCTGAACGGATATTGTTGATCCTGGACACCCAACATTCACTGCCAAAAGCCCGCGTAAGATCGGATTTGCCGGATTTGGACCGTATCCAGGAGGTTCGGCTAGAAAATGTCTCCTTCAGTTATATCGGTGATGAAAAAGTGCTTAAAAACATATCCCTGCAAATTAATGCCGGGGATACTGTGGCGGTGGTCGGCCCCACCGGAGCCGGCAAAACCTCACTGGTGAACCTCATCCCTCGGTTTTATGACCCGACGGCCGGTCGCATCCTGATCAACAATGCCGATATCAGAGAATTAGATACCGCTGCGTTTCGGAATAAGATGGCCCTGGTGATGCAGGAGCCGTTTCTATTTTCCGACACCATCCGGGATAACATTTTCGAAAACACTCAGCACTTAACCGAGGAGAAGATGCAGAGCATAATTGAAGCCGCCAACTGCAGCAATTTACTCGAACGGTTGCCTGATGGACTCGACACCCTTCTTTCCGGCGGGGGGGTATCTCTTTCAAGCGGCGAGCGACAACTCATTTCAATTGCCCGGGCGTTTGCCAGAGATCCACAGTTGATCTTGTTTGACGAAGCCACCTCATATATTGATTCCCAAACAGAATTATGGATTCAGCAGGCCCTTGAAAAACTGATGCAAAACAGAACCGCTCTGGTGGTTGCCCATCGGCTGTCTACCGTGCGCCATGCGGATCGAATCATCGTTATGAACAGAGGCCGTATTGTCGAAACCGGCACCCATGCGGAATTAATGGCGCGCAACGGTTTTTATTATCAACTCAATCAGCTTCAGAATTGAAAACTGACACCCGAAACCTGACACCTGAAACATACTGTTAACTGACAGCTGAACCCCAAAATCTTTAATAGAAAATCTCTTGCCAAAAGATTAGCCAAATGTTACACGCATGGTGTTTTTTTTGACGACCACTATAAATGCGGTGTTCGGCTGTTTACAGCAAAACGAGTCAGGAAGGGTTCACCGATACGATTTCGCAACAGCTCTATCAACAAATGGAAAGGAGGGTTAAGTAGATGGCTTATGATGCAGTAAAGATGGCAGACTGGCAGATTTCCGAAGCGGCAGAAAAGAACATGCCGACACCGGAAGAATGGAGAGAGAAATTGGGTCTTGAGAAGGCTGAGATTCTTCCGATGGGCAGGCTGGCCAAGCTTGATTTTCTCAAAATCATCGAACGCCTCAAAGACAAACCGGACGGGAAATACATTGAGGTGACCGCCATTACACCGACGCCATTGGGAGAAGGCAAAAGCACCACTTCCTGCGGTTTGATGGAAGGCCTCGGTAAACGCGGTAAAAACGTGGGT
>Ga0265306_10000746_pt1 | contig 15685 bp, 17 predicted proteins | sample Helome_3_FD_192493 | JGI IMG/M metagenome (GOLD analysis project Ga0265306, IMG submission 192493) | Marine sediment microbial communities from subtidal zone of North Sea - Hel_20160420 (Illumina Assembly) | ecosystem: Environmental > Aquatic > Marine > Subtidal zone > Sediment ...
TGAGGAAACCTACAAGAACTATTTGACCCAGATTGCCGAACTGGACTTTGCACGGATTGCCGAACGGCTCGGGGCTGAAATGAGGGGTGCTGAATTGATCATTCCCTTTTTCGGGAATCCCCACCGAGTATCCACTCAGGGACTCAGCGATCCTTCCGGCAACCGGCCTGACTTTTCAGTAAGTGTCGTGCTGTTTAAATACCTGCTGTTGTGCCCGGACGATGATCCCATTGAAGATAACTGGGTCTCCTTCAAGGATTTTAAGGACGCGGCACCGTTCGCCGGGTCATTTGTTAATTATACCGAAGCTCCGCTGGCCAAATATTTTTCAGGGCGGCTGAAATACCTGGAAGAGGCCTGCAGAGGAAACCATGGTCATCCACCTGCCTCAATTTTCTCCTATGACCTGAGTATGCAGTTCAATGCGTTGCCGAAAATTCCGGTTTTGATGCTTTTCAATGATGCCGATGAGGAATTTGCAGCCCGCTGTGCGGTGCTGTTTGAAAGACGGGCTGAAAAGTATCTGGATATGGAATGCCTGGCCATGGTGGGGATGCAGCTGTCTGAACGTTTATACCGCTTTCCATAATACCTGAATCTTGCATGAAAATTAATGCGAAGTTGAGAATGAATTTTCACCGCTTTCCATAATAATTTTTCGAATGATGGAATTGCGGTATAAGTGGTTGTAGAAAAAAACGTTTGAATACCACAATGTTTTTTTGACAACCCCTATAATATCACAGAATCTTCGGATGCGCCTGTCCATCTTCAACCTTGAAATTCTCCGGGCAGTGTGCCAACTATTCCCAGTCCAGCAGCCGCTGTTGGCCTTCCAGTTTGCGGATGTGGGTCAGGTCCTGACTGACCTCCAGGCATCCCCGGTAATAACCACTCGTATCCCGAACGGCAAAGTAGCGGATGTAGATGAATTTACCGCCCAGTTCAATCCAGAATTCGGCTGTGTCCCGTGAACCGGACTTGAAGGCATCCAGGATCTGGTTGACCAGATGGACGCTTTTGGGCGGGTGGCAGTTGCGGACCTCGCGGCCGATGATCGCGGGACTGCGGGGAAAAATCCGCTCCGGCCCCTCGGAGTAATAGGCGACCCGGTCGTTTTCATCGACAAAGGTTAAGTCCACCGGCAGGTGGGTGAGCATCAGGTTGATCTGCTCCAGGGTCATGTGTCCGGTGTCCAGACCCAGGGCTCCGGCCACATCCTGCACGACCGCTTCGGGTTCGGGCGGTGCCTCCTCGGGCTGCTGGATGATATTTTCGGGCCAGCCCGAATCCGGAACGACCCAGGCAAAACCGATATCGGCCTCACCCTCCTTGACTTTGACCCACTCCGGATCGGATAGCATATCCAGGCTGGCGGGAAACAGGATGTGCTCTTCCTTGTAGATCATATCCCGAATCGCCTGGATGGCTTCTTTCAGCGGTGCTATGGTGCCCTCTGGATCGGATTTGGCAAACGCCTCCCGGGCTTGCTTGAGGCTGGCGCGGATATCATCGTGGATCGACCACATCACCTGAGAGGGCCCGGTAAAATGGTGGGCTTCCAGCATCGGAAAAAGCTGATTCTCCTTACGGGTATAATGGGTATCGACATCGCATAATCGTTCAACAAGAGACTTTAGTGCCTGGCTGTTTTCTGTGAAGGCCTCGGGTTTGGGAGGTTGTCCGACGCGCCCCAGGAGCATGCTGGTCTCGCTCATGATCTTTTCAGAAGCGCGGTTTTCCTTCATGAAGGTGTGAATCGGATGCCCCATCGGGGGCTCCGGTCGGTCCTGCTCCTCGAGCGCCTCTTTAAATATTTCAACATGGACGTCGCACAGGCGCTTGATTTCTTCAGCGGGCAGGCCCTCGTCCATCAGGGCTTGCTCCATCTTGGCGATCTCTGTTGCTTGTACACCCTTGACCAGTTGACTGAATCTTTGTTTGAGGACCGCCATGTCTTCGCCCGCATGCAGAGCTTTGATAATTTCCTTGAGTGCCGCCTGCTTCTCCACCGGGTCGCTGATAACGCTGTTGGCCCCGTTGGATGTCGATTCATCCGGTGTTGCGGCTTTACCCGCTTGTCGGTCTATTTCCTTTGTCAGGGCTGCTAAGATATCGTCAAGGTCCAGCCCGCCGATACCGGCGATTTTGCCGAGGGTGGCTACCTTGCCGATGGTTTTGCGCATAATCGGATTCTTGAGGCCCTTAAATTTGGGAGACAAGTTGATCAAAAAATCTTTCAAAAAAGGGTATTCTTTCAACAGATCGTCGATTTTGGTGTTGGCGCTAATTTCCATGACGAAATCTCCTTCCCAGGATTTCTTTGGTTGGTTATTTTGAAAAAAGCATAGAGAAGATTCTGTTATAAGTCAAATATGTGCTGTCTTCAAATATAAAAAAATAATTCCTTGACAGGCGTGAAACCCGAGTACAATATTTATGCGCCCATGGTGGCCCAATCAGAACCGGGACAGGCATTCATAAAAAAACTTGGGCAACTAAATAATAACGGCCTAAGTTGAGAATCCCTGCACGGCAGTCAATAAAACTATAAAATAAGCAGTTGACAAGATTTTATTCGGTTTTGTAGTATGACACTGCGTGGTAATCCTGATCAGGTGCTGAATATGCCTGTGAACCTGAAGTCACTTTTAATTCACGCTCATAGCCGATTAGCCCCTGTTCTTATCAGATTGTTATTTGATGCTATTCATAATTAGAAACCCGAATCGCTGACGCTCATTTACAGCCCCTATTTCGCCACGCGCACATGAATTCAAATCTTCTTTTCATTGCCACATCTCGCAGTCCAAAGGCCTGCTTGTATTTTTGAAAACTTATTGTGCCTTAAGGGAGGATAAGCTTGGGAAAAGATTTTCAACCAACCTCAAGAAATGCCCCTTCTGAAGAGAACCCTTCCGAAAAATTACGGACCAAACGGTTTGGCGCCACCTTTATTCTTTCGTTTGGGATTCTTTTTATATTATGGATCATATTCTCCGGCAGATTCGATGGATTTCATATCATCTTGGGCCTCATATCCAGTGCCATCGTGGCCGCCTTTTCGGGTGACCTGATGTTTACCTCACACGAGCCCCGGGGCATATTTAGGCTGTGGATTCGGCTGTTCGCATACATCCCCTGGCTGCTTTACCAGATATTTTTAGCAAACCTGCACGTCATGTATCTGGTGTTCCATCCTAAGATGATGGAACTCATCAACCCACAGATCATCGAGTTTGATAGTGAGTTAAAAAGCGATTACGCGCGTACGACTTTTGCCAACTCCATCACCCTGACCCCCGGTACGATTACCGTGAATGTGACGGTGCTGGGTCGGTTTTCGGTTCATTGCATTGACGACAAATCCGGTCAAGCCCTTCCAGGTGACATGGAATCAAAAATAGTCAAGGTCTTCCCAGAATAAGCAGATAATGGACACCGTATTCTATTACAGTGGCTTCTACCTGAGCCTGATTATGTTGCTGTCCCTTTACCGGGCGATTTTCGGTCCGACCGTTCTGGATCGCCTCATCGGCGTGAATGCCATCGGCAGTAAAACAACTGTCCTGCTGGTACTGGTCGGTTTGATCTACGGTCGGGTGGACATGTTTGTTGATATCGCACTGGCGTATGCATTGCTGAACTTTATTGCCGTGCTGGCGGCTTCACGTTATTTCCAGAAAAAAAGGGGCTTATTTGAGGAAAAACCACCTGTTTGATCATCAAACAAGGCGGTAAGGCGGCAAGGAGGCAGAATCAATGAAAATTATTGTGATGATTCTTTTGTTCAGCGGTCTGGCTTTTTTTACGGGTGGCTCTATCGGTATTCTGCGATTGCCCGATTTTTACTCCCGGCTGCATCCGGCCGGAAAACTGGATACCGCCGGTCAGTTGCTGACGTTGTCGGCAATTGCCCTGTTTGTGCTTCAAGATTTCTCTTTACATAATTTTTTAACGGCAACCAAGATCGTTTTAATCGTTATTATCGTTTATATCACCAGCCCGACAGCCACGCATGCCATTGTGGACGCCGGGGTGCGGGCCGGTCTCAAACCCTGGACAAAGGAAGATCAATCATGATCTGGCAGATTGAACTCGTGGTTTTATTGATCGTTATCATTTGCGGCATCGGCGCCATCACGGTCAAAGACCTGCTGGGAGCCGCCATACTTTTCGGCGCCTACAGCTTTATGATGTGCCTGCTGTGGGCCATCATGGGGGCGGTCGATGTGGCCTTCACCGAAGCTTCCGTTGGTGCCGGCATCAGCACCGTGCTTTTCGTTGCGACGGTTTTTCGCACCTCAAGGAGGACAAAAGATTGAAGACACTGGCCATATTCATTGTGCTTCTGTTCGGGGGTCTTCTGATTTATTGTACTCTGGACTTTCCTTCCTGGGGTGATCCGCAGGCACCGGCCAGTATGCATGTGTCGCCCCGTTATATCGAACGCACCATGGAGGAAACCTCGGTCCCCAATATTGTCACGGCCGTACTGGCGGATTACCGGGGATACGATACGATGTTTGAAACCATTGTAATTTTTTCCGCCGGCGTTGCCTGCCTCTTCCTGCTGCGGATTTTCAAACGGATTGAACCCGAAACGCAGCTGTATCGACACATTCCCACCGGGATCACCCTTCGTATCGCAAAAGGGGCCGAGCCCCCCCGGGAGTCCAGGGAATTTGAGAGAATCGATCTGATGTGGGTCCCTTATGATTTGATTATCAAAACCAGCGCGCGTCTCATCGTTCCATTCAGCCAGATATTTGCCCTGTATGTCATTGCGCACGGTCATCACAGTCCGGGCGGCGGATTTCAGGGCGGCGTCATCCTGGGCGCTTCGATAATTTTGTTTGCCATATCCCACAACCTGCGATCGAGTTTTACCCGCATCAGTGAAAAGTTTGCCGTTCTGCTTTGTGGTCTGGGGGTTTTCATCTATGCTGGAACCGGGGCCTTGAGTATCTTTTTGGGATCAAACTATCTGGATTATGGCGCATTATCAAAGATTTTCGGCGTGGACCCGGTCACGGCAAGATCCCATGGGATCTTAATGGTGGAAATTGGAGTCGGTATCTGTGTGATGGCGGTCATGGTCCATCTTTACTATAACCTGGCTTCGGCAGGCAGGCATGACGAGGGATTATAAAGGTGAACGAGCTGATCTCGATTATCATGTCCAAGTTAAATTACTGGATCTACATTGTGCTGATGATGATCGGCCTGTATGCCATGATTGCCAAGAAAAACCTGGTGAAAAAAATTATCGGGATGAACATACTTCAAACCGCTGTCATTTTATTCTTTATATCTCTGGGTGCCAAAAATAAGGCCACCATACCCATTATCATACACGGCCATGCAGCTGAAAGCCACGCTATCCAGGCGACAGATTATATTAATCCGCTGCCGCATGTGCTGATGCTTACCGCGATTGTCGTAGCCGTAGCAACCCTGGGGGTCGCACTGGCACTCGTGATTAAGGTATTCCAACAATACCAAACGCTTGAAGAGGATGAAATTCTGGCCCAGCTGAAGGATGAATGATTCATGGAGGACAGGGGGATGATAACCAAAGAAGATTTAAAACAAATCGTCATGCTGACTTACCTGACGGATCCCATGCTGGATAATTTAGCTCAAATTATCGATATTTTGAAATTCGATCGGGACGAAATACTATTCCGAGAGAATGATCCCGCCGAACGATTCTACATGATGAGATCGGGCAATGTACTGCTGGAGCAAAGAATTTCCGACAAGGTTACAGCATGCATTGGGTCCATTAAACCCGGGTATTCTTTCGGCTGGTCGGCAATGAGCGAGGACGGTTTATATACCGTCGATGCCGTCTGCGTGGAGCCATCTGAAATTTACTCTTTTAAAAGAGACAGGATACAAAAACTTTTTGGGCAGGATCCGGAGATGGGATTGCGCATGTACCAGCGACTTTTGGTGATCATTAAAAAGCGACTCGATTATCGCACGGGTCAGTTTCGACAGGCAATTCAGAATCATCCGGACATGCAGAATTTGTTCAGCACGTGATATCGATGTGATGAAGATATGAGCCACCAGTTACCAGCCATTATTGTTGTCCTTCCGCTTGTCGTGTCTTTTTTCATATTTTTTTCGGGGTGGTGGGTGCAGCGGGCCGGCTTTCCCCTGGCAATCGGCGCTCTGATCTGCTGCGTTTTGCTTTCCATTGGTATTCTTAAGTCGGTGACTACCGGGGGTGCCATCCATTACTGGATGGGAGGCTGGGAGCCCCCGTGGGGTATCGAATACTATGTGGACCACCTCAATGCCTTTATGCTGGTACTGGTATCCTCGCTTTGCCTGTTTACCGCCATTTACGCCAAAAGAACCGTCGAAGCCGAGATGCCGGGGTATGTCGCACTGTTCTGGTGTCTTTACCTCCTGCTGAATACCGGAATCCTGGGAATCATTGTTACCGGAGATCTGTTTAATCTTTTTGTGCTGCTGGAGGTTGCATCCCTTACCGGATATTCGCTGGTAGCCATCGGTAAAGGACGCGCAAGGTTTGCCAGCATAAGGTATCTGATCATTGGAACCATCGGCGCCAGCTTTTATCTGATCGGGATCGGCTATCTGTATATCATGACGGGATCGCTAAACATGGCAGATCTGCGCATGATTCTTCCGCCTCTGTATGAGACCAAAGTCATTCAAGCCGCTTTCGTATTTATCTTTATCGGATTCGGAATTAAAATCGCCCTGTTTCCCCTGCACACCTGGCAGCCGGATGCCTATACCTATGCCCCTTCGGCGGTGAGCGTGATCATATCCACGGCGGTGGCCAAAACATCCGTCTATGCGCTCATCCGGGTGATCTTCTCGGTTTTCACTCTGGATTTTATCAAAGGCTTTCTGCCGGTATTCGACATTCTGTGCTGGATGGCCGCCATCGCCATGATCGCCGGATCCATCTTTGCCATCGTTCAAAATAATTTCAAGAAAATGCTGGCCTATTCGAGCATTGCTAATGTCGGATATATCGTGTTGGCCATCGGTTTGGCGCCGTTTTGCACGCAGGGTTTAAGCCCGGCACTGATACATATATTGAATCATGCCGTGATCAAAGCCTGTATGTTCATGGCTGCCTGTGCGTTTATTTATAAATTCGATTTATGGGATATTCGAAAATTTGCAGGTCTCGGCCGGCGAATGCCTTTCACCTGTTTTGCGCTTTTGTTAGCCATTCTGGCGATGATTGGAATGCCGCCCAGTGCGGGGTTTGTCACCAAATGGTATCTTATTCTGGCAATACTCGATGCCCAAAAGTACCCGTTCCTTATTTTTATCTTTGTCAGCACTCTGCTGATGATCGTCTACTTTTGGCGATTGATTGAGATCATTTATATACGCACAACACCGGTTAGCAACCCATCGGATCTCCAGATTGCCGAGGCCCCGTTGAGCATGCTGATCCCGAGTCTTATTTTTGGGGGCCTAACGTTTGCGGTCGGTATTGTTTGGATGACCGGAATAATCACGCCTGTTCTTGATGCAGTAAATTCAACATTCGGTTTGGGGTCCCGATGACGGAAATGGTACCATCCATTAAGCCGTTGCTGGCCGTTATCTGTCCGATGATTGCGGCGCCTGGTATTTTTTTACTGCGCAAACATGCTAATATCCGGGAAGGCACCACCATCCTTGCCGCGGTAATTCAATTTGCGATTATTATCTCAATGGCACCGGCCATCTTGGAAAGGGGTTTCCTTACCTTCCGTATCATCGATATCGGAGCCGGCATCGAGCTGGGATATCGGGTGGATGCATTCGGCCTGATTTTTGCCATCACCTCTTCTTTCCTGTGGATACTGGTTTCGCTGTTTTCCATCGGCTACATGCGATCATTAGAAGAACATGCTCAAACGCGCTATTATTTTATGTTTGCCCTGGCCATTTTTTCTGCGGTCAGTATTGCCCTGTCTGAAAATCTGGTTACTTTTTATATTTTTTATGAAGCCCTGACCCTGTCAACCTATTGGCTGGTGGCGCATCATGAAGACAAAGAAGCATTCGCCGCCACCCGCAAATACCTCGTATATTTGCTCTCCTCGGGCTGGTTTCTGTTTGCGGCGGTGGTGTTGACATACGCGATTACCGGAACGACGCGCTTTGCCGATGGGGGGATTTTAGGCTCTGCTTCAGCTTCCGGATCGACCCTCATTGTATTGTTCGTTCTTTTCGCTTTGGGCTCCATAAAAGCGGCCTGGATGCCTTTTCATTCCTGGCTTCCCAGTGCGATGGTGGCGCCAACCCCGGTCAGCGCATTGTTGCACGCCGTCGCAGTTGTCAAAGCGGGGGTGTTCGGATTTGTCAGAATTGTATGTCATGTGTTTGGAATCGAGTTGATCGGCGAACTCGGCATCGGCCTTTGGCTGGGAGCCGTTGCCTCCATAACGATGATCCTGGGGTCATTTTTTGCCATCGGCGAAGACAATCTGAAGCGTCGGCTGGCATACTCCACGATAAGTCAATTGTCGTATATTCTTTTCGGTGTGGCCCTGTTGAGTCCTTTCGGCATCAAGGGCGCCATGGTCCACATTCCGTTTCATGGATTTATGAAGATCACCCTCTTTCTCTGCGCTGGGGCTATCATGGTGGTAACCGGCAAAAAAGAAATCAGCCAAATGGCCGGCGTCGGCAAACAAATGCCGGTGACCATGCTGGCGTTTACCATTGGTGCCCTCGGTATGTGCGGGGCACCGCCCGTGTCCGGTTTCATCAGCAAATGGTTTCTCGGTTTAGGAACCATCCAGGCCGGAGCTATTATTTTTCTGATCGTCATCCTGGTCAGTTCTTTGCTGGATGTTGTCTATTTTTTTCCGATCGTTAAAACCGCCTTTTTCGATACCCCCGCCGAAGCTTCCGTGGCCGACGGCGGTAAAATTCGATTTCTGGAAATGGAAAGACCCTTGTATCTCTTCATGATCGTGCCCCTGGCGCTGACGGCCCTTTTTTCAGTGATTTTCTTCTTCTTCCCGGATGCATTTCATCTGCTGGGTCTGGCTGAAATGGCTGTTAAAAATCTATTTTAATACAACTTCTCATTAGTTTTCATGCAAGATTGAAGTAATGACATAAGAGGCTTAAATGGGAAAGATTGAAAAAAAAGGAGAAGCATTCGTCTACAGACAGGATGATGGGGAAATTACGGCACGATTCAATAATGTCGTGGAAAAAATGGTCCTAGCGCACGAAGGCAGTCCGACATATAAAAAGGTGTTCTACCTTCTGGTTTTGGCCGGCGTGCTTTACCTGGCATTTATTTTTCATTAAGGACATCCGCTATGAAAACGCAACGTGAAATTACACTTTTGGACTCACCCAAAAATAGAGCCAGAGTCAGGAAATACTTTTATATTTCATTGCTCATACTTCTGGTCATCGAGTTTTTCACTCCCAAACATGGCCATTTTCCATGGGAGGAGGCCTACGGGTTTTACGCGGTTTACGGATTTATCGGTTGCGTCAGCTTAATATTTATCGCCAAGGGGCTGCGGTGGCTGGTGAAACGAAAGGAAGATTACTATGATTAAACCGGTGCCGCCGGCTGCGATTCTCATCGCCGGAGCGCTTCTGGTTCCTTTTTTAAAGGGGAGACTCAAAAAGGCTTATTTGCTCGTGCTGCCGACCCTTGCTTTCCTGAATCTGCTCCATATGCCCGCAGGTAGGTACTGGATTGTCGAATTTCTCAGTTATGATCTGATTTTCGGCAGGGTCGACAAACTGAGCATGGCTTTTGGCTATGTGTTCGTTCTGATCACCTTCATCGGCATCCTTTATGCGCTGCATACCGAGGATGATTCTCAGCACATGGCCAGTTTGATGTACGCCGGTGGCGCCTTGGGGGTCACTTTTGCCGGAGATCTTTTCTCGCTTTACATATTCTGGGAAATATTGGCGATTGCTTCGGTGTTTTTAATCCTGGCGCGCAAAATTTCAACATCTTCCGCCGCCGCTTTCCGGTATTTTACCTGGCATTTTTTCGGTGGTCTGTGTTTGCTGGCCGGAATCATTCTATATGTGATGAATCGCGGCACCCCGGAATTTGCTTATATCGGCCTGAACGATGGGGCGTCCATTCTTATTTTTACCGGATTTTGTTTGAATGCAGCCGTTTTTCCGCTGCACGCCTGGCTGCCGGACGCCTATCCCCGGGCCACCGTCACCGGTGCCGTATTTATGAGTGCCCTGACCACCAAAAGCGCTGTTTATATTCTGGCACGAACCTTTCCGGGCACCGAGCTGTTAATCTGGGCCGGCGCCTTTATGACCTGTTTTCCCATCTTCTACGCGGTTATTGTGAATGATATACGACGTGTGCTGGCCTACAGCCTCATCAATCAGGTGGGTTTTATGGTATGCGGAATCGGGATCGGAACCCAGCTGGCTATAAACGGGGTGGTCGCCCATGCCTTCAGCCACATCATCTACAAGGCGTTGCTGTTTATGTCAACGGGGGCGGTGCTTCATATGACCGGCAGAATCCGGGCAACCGATCTCGGTGGGCTTCATAAAACCATGCCATTCACGGCAATCTGCTGCATGATCGGGGCCGCTTCCATTTCGGCGTTCCCGCTTTTCAGTGGATTTGTCAGCAAGTCGATGACGGTTGCCGCTGCCGCCGAAGAGCATCTGACCATCATCTGGCTTATGCTGATGTTCGCCTCCGCAGGTGTTTTCCATCATGCTGGAATCAAAGTTCCCTTTTTTGTTTTTTTCGGTCACGATTCCGGCATTCGCGCTAAAGAGCCGCCGATCAACATGCGCCTTGCCATGGGAATCGCTGCCTTTATCTGTATTTTTTTAGGGATCTATCCGCAACCGCTTTATCGCATTTTACCTCATGCTGTTCATTATGTGCCCTATACGGCTTTTCACGTTGTCGGCATGCTCCAGTTGCTGATGTTCGGTGCGCTGGCCTTTACCGTGCTGGTTCTTTCCGGATATTATCCGCCGGAAATGCGTGCGGTGAATTTAGACACCGACTGGTTTGCACGTGTTGCGGGCAGAAAATTTATCTGGTTTTGCAATTCACCCCTCAAGCGGATCGGCGTCCTCATCAAGGGCTGTGTCTCCCGGATAGTCGGTCTGTTGAAAACTGTTCCCGATCGCTCCGTGATTCTGGAAAATGGGACCGACAGCTTTTTCCATTCCGGACTGACGTCCTTACCGAACCTGTTGTTTGTCTGGGGCAGGCACCTGAGAACCGAAATCAAACAATTATCCTGGAATTTGGCCTATATTTTGATGCCCTTCTTTGCCCTGCTGGCCCTTATGCTGCTCTGGTTATCGTAATACCTGAATCTTGCATGAAAATTAATGAGAAGTTAAGGTTATATTTAATGACAGCAAGTTAAGCAAATTATAGAAGTAAAACAAAATACCGATCAGGTATAAAGGATGAAAATCATTTGATCTCATTACTTTTCACCCTTCGGGCGAGCCGGAGGCTTCCATCGGTCCGCCTCAGGCGGATTATTAAGGCCGAGGCATAGTATACTATAGCCTCAGCCTTAAGTACCTTGCATATGAAAGCCTCCGACTCGTGCAAAATCCAGGTAATATGATGCATTATATTCTTCTTCAAATCGTAGCGGTTCCGCTGGTTGCTTCATGGGCGGCATTTCTGATTCGACCGCGTAAAAACCGAAGGCCCGCCTGGATCGCTGTAGCTGCGCTTTGCTATACGATGCTGCTGCTGGTGCTGGCCGGCTTGCAAATCTATGAAGGAAAAATTCTACACGAGCAATATGTTATCGGCCCGCAGGTCAGCTTTAATCTTCTGGCTGACGGTCTGAGCCTGCCGGTGGCTTTGATCATCAATTTAATCTGTTTGGCGCTGGCGCTTTATTCGATCCACTATGTTGAGCATCGAATCGAGCTGATTTACGGCGACATCGACGATAAAACTTATGGCATCTATTATCGTCGCTTTTTCATGCTGTATTTATATTTTCCCACCGGATTTATGGGCGTCGCCTTTGCCACCAACACATTGGCGGTCTATTTCTTTTTAGAGTTGCTTACCATCATACCGCTTTATTTCATCATGGCCCAGTTCGGCTACTCGGACTTTATAACCCGATACAAAGTCGCGCTGATGTGTCTTTACTGGGGCATTGCCGGAGCCACTTTTTTTCTTATCGGAATTATCTGGGGCTATATCCAGATCGGCAGTTTCGAGATTGGTCAGATCCACAATCTTTCCGGAAATCCATTCGTTTTATGGATCGCGGTGGTCATTCTGGTAGGGCTGGCTACCAAACTGGCGATTATTCCGCTGCATGTATGGATGCCCTGGGTTCACGCCGAGCACCCCACATGTATTGCCGGGTTGCTGGCGATTTACGCCAATATTGCCGCCTATGTGGCTGTACGCGTTCTGATCCTTCCTTTGCGGCTGGATCTTTACCCACTATCATTACCGCTCATGATATTCGCTTTGTTGACCATGGTATATGGCGCTTTGCTCACGCTGGCGCAGACCGACGCCAAACGGTTTTGCGCCTGCTCAACGATCAGCCAGATATCTTATTCGGTTTTCGGCATTGCCGCTATGACCGCCTGGGGTATACAGGGCGGGATGTTCTATTTTCTGAGCCACATACTCGGTAAAGCCATCCTGTTCTCAACCGCTGGCATACTGGTATATCAGCTTGAAACCCGCAACCTGAAAAATATGGGTGGTTTGTGGCCGCGGATGCCGCTGACCGCCGTTTTATGGCTCTCGGCGTCGCTTATTCTTTCCGCGCTTCCACCCACCAGCGGCTTTGTCGGCAAATGGCTTCTTTTTACCGGCGCCTTCAAAGGTTTCAATTCAAATCTACCCGGGTTGCTGGTGACGATCGCGGCAATCATGTCAACGCTGTTGACGCTGGTTTATACGTTTTTAACCGGCATTCGTATTTTTTTCGGTCAGCAGAAAACCAATGACCTTGAGCACCCGGCCACCGACCCGCCGCTGACAATGAGCTTACCGCTGCTGGCACTTGCCGGCGTGGCTTTTGCGATGGGAATTTTTCCCAAGCCGCTTCTCAGACTGCTCGATTCTGTTATTGGAACTTTTTAGGCTTAGTTTTTTGTTGAACTTTTTGTGAAAATTAAATAATAGATATTCTATCTTCAGCGATTTTTTGAGTTGATTTTCATTTTCCTGCCTGAAATTGTGAGTTGTTTTTTTTACCGAAGCTTTCATTTTATTCCGAATGCGCGATTCAAAAATTATCAAACTCAAGAATCGCTCTCAATTGGAACCTTTCCAGCTTGAGTTTGCTCCTTATGATCCATGGATGGGTCGCCAGGCGATAAGTACGATAGACCCACCATGATCACAAACTTAGAACAAGGAGGGACCGAACCATGCCAGTCAAATTCAATCAATATTGGTCCGTTGACTTTGATAAAACCAGGGAATACGAAAAGTTTATCATCCGTAAATTCATCCCCGGAATGAACAAACTGGGGCTTCATATCGTCGCCGGCTGGACGGTGCTGATTGGCGGCTACAGTGATATATTTTTAGAAGGCATCAGCAATGATCTGCACCTTCTTGAAAAGGCGCTGCGAGACAAAAAATACAGGGAGCTGAACGACGCCTTGCAAAACTACGTCCGGAATTACAAAACCAAAGTTCTGGTCGGCACTGGAAAAAAAGATGATTATTCGAAGGACGTCAAAGCCAATACGATTAAATTTAACCAGGCGTGGAATATTATCAGTAAAACCAAAGATCAATATGAAGAATATGTCATCCAGACCTTCTATCCCTGTTTGGAGGATCTGGGTATTAGAGTGGCCAGCGAATGGGAGGTTTTTATCGGAGAAGGGCCGCGGATTTTGTGCGAGGGCCGGGCCCAGGATATTGATACCAACACCTTGATCGGCAATCTCAGGAGTGAGAAGTTCCAAAAAGCCAAACACGGTCTGAGGCAATTTATTGAAAATTACGAAAGCCGCATTTTCATCTTTCACATTCAAAAGATTGTCGGTTACAAATCCGCCAGCTACGAGATGATCTCCGTTTAAAAAGCGGTATATAGTGGTTGTCAAAAAAACATTCCGATATTCAATGTTTTTTTCTACAACCACTTATGCCCCACTTCCGTATATCGAAACACTATTATGGAAAGCGGTATAAAAATTCATTGCCTTAAATAATAAAAAAAGCCCATGATTTAAAATAATGATTCAAAATCATGGGCTTTTAAAGTTTAACTTATTTGGAATGGTTGAAATATCTAAACCAATCTTGCCTTATTGCCCTTGCTCTGCTTCGTAGCGCTGCTCGATCATCAGCGCCGGTTTGAGCAGCACCGAGACCACGAAAATTCCCAGAGCCAGGATGCCGAGCGTAATGCTGACCTCCACCCAGCTGGGCGCATAGTCGACCACTTCCCCGAGAGGCGACGGGACCAGACCGGGCACAATCAGGCCGATGCCTTTTTCGATCCAGATGCCCAAAAAGAGCAGCATACAGGCCGGCACCAGTACTTTCGGATTGTTTTTGCCCGGGTTAAACGCCATTGTCAGGGTGCCGATGACGTTCATGACGATCGCGGTCCAGATCCACGGGACCAGGGCCGTATGGCCTTTGAGGCCGAAATACAGGTAAATGGCCGGCTGGCTGTGATGGGTGGGCAGGTAAAATTCCTTGAACACCTCGGAAAAGAGCATGATCAGGTTGATAATGGCGGCAACGACGCTGATGCGCCGGATTTTATTAAAGACCTGCTCCTCGACCCGAAAAGACGTCGTGGTTTGAATGATCACTAGTACAACAATGATCAGGGCCGGACCGGCTGCAAAGGCGGATGCCAGAAAGCGGGGGCCCATCAGGGGATTGTTCCAGAAGGGCCGGGCGGGCAGCCCCTGATACAAAAAGGCCGTCACCAGGTGGATGCCAAAAGCCCAGAAGATGGAGATAAAAACCAAGGGCAGATACAATTTTTCATTGGGTTTGCGGTGGTAATAATGGCAGTACAGGATATAGGCCGGCACCAGCAGGTTCAAAACCAGGTAGCCGTTTAACACCAGTACATCCCAGGTGAGCAGCGATGTCGGCCAGTTAAACAATCCGATGATCGGCATCATGTGCCACGCGTTCCAGGGGGCGCCCAGATCCACAAAAACAAACATCAAACACATCACCAAAGCGCCGATGGCGACGACCTCTCCGATGATAACCACCTTGTGCAGGTCTTTATCCTTGAAGATATAAGACGGCAAAATGATCATTACCGCGGCTGCGGCCACGCCGACCAGAAAAGTGAAATTGGCGATATAAAATCCCCAGCTGACGATATCCGACATGTTGGTGGCGGCTAAACCGACTTTTATTTGAACAAAGTAGGCATAAACGCCCAGCACCATCAAAGCGGCCAGAATGCACAGATAGATCTGGTAGACCAGACCGCCGGACAGGCTCCATACGGTGGTATCTCTAAAGAAGGAGACAAATTCCTTCATCGTTTCTATTTTTTTCATAACGGCTCTCTCACAATGTGTTAACCATATGGTTTTTATTTACCTAAAACTGGTTTCAAAATTACAGATCATGTTCGAGGGCAAGGCGCAAGCCGGTTTAAAAACGGAGCGTACACGATAGTACGCGAGTATTTTGAACCGGTTTGTAACACAGCCATCG
>Ga0265306_10000748_pt1 | contig 15664 bp, 13 predicted proteins | sample Helome_3_FD_192493 | JGI IMG/M metagenome (GOLD analysis project Ga0265306, IMG submission 192493) | Marine sediment microbial communities from subtidal zone of North Sea - Hel_20160420 (Illumina Assembly) | ecosystem: Environmental > Aquatic > Marine > Subtidal zone > Sediment ...
CGGCAACACCGCAGCTAACCGTGCAGGTCGCAGTACCCTCCAGGCACAGGTGATTTAACAGCGGCTAGCGGCGCTTCCTGCCAATATGGATGGCGCGGCCGTCGACTGCCAGCGCCGCCTCATGCAGCGCCTCGGACAGGGTGGGATGGGTGAAGACCGTGCGTGCGATGTCTTCACTGCTGGCGGAAAATTCCATCGCCAGCACGGCCTGGCCGATCAGTTCGGAGGCATGCGGGCCTATTATGTGGACACCCAGCACCTCGTCGGTGGCGGCATCACTGAGGACCTTTACCATGCCGTCGGTCTGCTGCATGGCGCGTGCCCGGCCGCTGGCGGCGAACGGGAACACGCCGCTGCGGTAATCCACGCCGGACTGGCGCAGCGATTCCTCTGTTTTCCCGACCCAGGCGATCTCCGGCTGGGTGTAGATGACCGAGGCAATGGCCTCGTAGTTCACTTCGCCGGCCTGGCCGGCAATGTGCTCCGCCACCGCAACACCTTCTTCCGAGCCCTTGTGCGCCAGCATCGGACCGCGCACCAGGTCACCGATCGCATAAACACCCGGCAGGCTGGTGCTGCAGTCGCCGTTGACATGCACATAACCGCGCTCATCCAGCACCAGTTCAGCCTCGGGCGAGGCCAGACCCTCGCTGTTCGGCCGCCGCCCGACCGCAACGATCAGCCGGTCGAATGACAGGGTGTATTCACCATTGCCGTCATGGACATCGAGCTCGACTGCATCCCCGTCGACGCGGCTTGCCATCACCCGCGCGCCGAGACGGATATCGAGTCCCTGTCCGGTATACAGTTTCAGTGCCGACCGTGCGATCTGCTGGTCGACCATGGCCAGGAACAGGTCCTGCGCTTCCAGCATTGTCACCTGAGCACCCAGTCGACGCCAGACGCTGCCCAGTTCCAGGCCGATGACACCGGCACCGATAACGCCGAGACGTTCCGGCACCCGGGTCCAGTTCAGTGCACCCGAGGAATCGACGATGATATCGCCTTGCAAGGGGGCGGCATCGATTGCAATCGGCACGGAACCGGTCGCCAGGATGATGTATTCGGCCGACACGGTGTTGCGACTGCCGTCGTGTGCCGTCACCGTGACCTGGCGGTCCGGCAACAACTGGCCACGGCCGGGCAGCCAGTCGATACCGTTTGACTTGAACAGGCCTACGATCCCGCCGGTCAGGTCACGGACCACCTGGTCCTTGTTGGCAACCATCGCCGCAACGTCCAGCGTCAGGTCACCTGCCCGTATACCGTGCCGCCCCAGATCGCTGGCCGCACGTTCGTACAGCTCGGAGCTTTCCAGCAGGGCCTTGGAGGGGATACAGCCCGCGTTCAGGCAGGTACCGCCCGGTACGGGATTTCCGTCCTTGTCGCACCAGTCATCGATACAGGCGGTTTTCATACCGAGCTGTGCGCAGCGAATCGCCGCGACATAACCCGCGGGTCCGGCACCGATGACGATTACGTCGTAGTCAGTATTCACAATTCTTTTTACCGGTTCACCCTCCCCCTCCGGGGGAGGGATGGGGAGAGGGAATCAAATCAGGATGTTTATTTATATCCCCTCTCCCTGGCCCTCTCCCGGAGGGAGAGGGGAATGTTTATTTGCCATTCACCTGGTATGAAATTAGTTCATACCTTTCTTATCTTACGGCAGTAAACAGCCCTTACAAATCCAGCAGCATCGCGGCCGGCTCTTCCAGCAGTTCCATGATCGTCTTCAGGAACGTCACGCCGCTCTTGCCGTCGACAATGCGGTGATCGTAGGTCAATGCCAGGTACATGATCGGGCGCACGACGACCTCGCCGTTTTCGACAACGGCACGATCCTTGATACTGTGCATGCCGAGGATAGCGCTTTGCGGCGGGTTCAGGATCGGCGTCGACAGCATGGAGCCGAACACACCGCCATTGGTAATGGAAAACGTGCCGCCGGTAATTTCTTCCATGGTGAGCTTGCCATCGCGGGCACGGGTTGCAAAGTCGACGATTTCGTTTTCGATCTCTGCCAGGCTCATGTATTCCGCATTGCGCAGGATCGGCACGACCAGACCACGGTCGGTGCTGATGGCGACGCCGATGTCGCAGAATCCGTGGTAAACGACGTCATCGCCATCGATCGAGGCGTTGATCTCGGGATGCCGTTTCAGTGCTTCGGCCGCGGCACGCACGAAGAAAGACATGTAGCCCAGCCGCACGCCGTGCTTTTTCTCGAACGCATCGCGGTGCCGTTCACGCAGTGCCTTGACGGGTTGCATGTTGACCTCGTTGAACGTGGTCAGCATGGCCGTGGTTTGCGTCGCCTGCAGCAGGCGTTCGGCAACGCGCGCACGCAGACGTGACATGGGTACCCGCTGCTGCGGGCGCTCTTCCTCGTATTCGGGCAGTGACGGGGCCGGTGGTGGAACGGCCCTGGCGGCCGGTTCGGGGGCCGGTGGCGGTGGAACGGCCCTGGCGGCCGGTTCGGGGGCAGGCGGCGCAGCCACGGGCTGCGCGGCGGCCTGTACCTGCGTGATACCGGCCAGCACGTCGGCCTTGGTGATCCGGCCACTCCGCCCGCTGCCGCTCAGGTGACGCGGATCGATGTCGTGCTCGGCCAGCAGGCGGCGCGCGGCGGGTCCCGGCGCCGGTACGGTGTCGTCACCCACCGCCGCCTGCAGTTCGACCACGGCTTCTTCAGTGTTGTCGGCAACCTGACTGAGACTGCCACTGGCGCTGATCACGCCGATGACCTGGTCCGCCACGACGGTACTGCCATCGACAACCAGGATCTTTTCCAGCACGCCGTCCTGCGGGGCCGGTACCTCGAGCACAACCTTGTCGGTCTCGATATCGACCAGCGGCTCGTCGCGCCTGATCGCATCGCCAGGCTGCTTGTGCCAGCAGACCAGCACACCGTCACTGACCGATTCCGGCAGGGCCGGCACCTTGAGTTCAGTCGTCATTACACATCACCCGTAGTCACTACTGGTCTGCCAGGCCCAGCGCCTGTGCTACCAGCTGCTGTTGCTGCTGCACGTGCAGGCCGGCATAGCCAACGGCCGGTGCCGATAATGCATCGCGGCCAGTATAAACAAAGTCGTTTTCAGTACCAATCACCTCTTCGAACTTGTGGCGCGTTGCATACCATGCACCCTGGTTCTGCGGTTCTTCCTGGCACCAGACGAATTCCTTTACGTTCGGAAAGCGCGCCAGTTCCTCGCGCAGCAGCCGCCAGGGGAACGGGTACAGTTGCTCCATACGGATCAGTCCGACCGTGTCGAGCCCGGCCTCGGCGCGCCGCTCGAGCAAATCGTAGTAGACGCGGCCACTGCATATCACCAGGCGCGTCACGGCCAGTGGATCCTCGATCAGCGTATCGCCCAGTACCGGATTGAACCTGCCCTGCGAGAGTTCCTCGAGGGTGGATGTCGCCAGTTTGTGCCTGAGCAGGCTTTTCGGTGACATGACGACCAGCGGGCGGCGCACCGGCCGGATCATCTGCCGGCGCAGCATGTGGAACATCTGTGCCGGCGTGGTTGGATTGCATACCTGGATATTATGGTCATTGCAGAGTTGCAGGAAGCGCTCCAGGCGTGCGGACGAATGTTCGGGCCCCTGCCCCTCGTAACCGTGCGGCAACAGCAGCGTCAGTCCGCACAGGCGGCCCCACTTGCCTTCGCCGGAAGTAATGAACTGGTCGACCACGACCTGGGCAACGTTCGCGAAGTCGCCGTATTGCGCCTCCCAGATCGTCAGTGTTTCCGGCTCTGTCGTCGCGTAGCCGTATTCAAACGCCAGCACGGCTTCCTCGGACAACATCGAATCGAAGATCAGGAAATGCGGCTGGTTCTCCGCAATGTTCTTCAACGGTATCCAGGTGCTGCCATCGCGCTGGTTGTGCAGCACGGCATGCCGGTGGAAGAATGTGCCGCGTTCGCTGTCCTGCCCGGAAATCCTGAGCGGAAAGCCATCGTTGATCAGGCTCGCGAATGCCAGCGATTCGGCAAAGCCCCAGTCGACCGGCAGTGCGCCGGCGGCCATCTTGCGCCGGTCATCCAGCACGCGCGCCACACGCGGGTGCGGCTCGAATCCCGTGGGCAGCTGTTGCAGACGCTCGGCCAGTCTGGCCAGTGTATCCTCGCTGACCCTGGTATCGCACGGCTCGTCCCAGGTATAGCCGACGTAGGATTTCCAGTTAACGGCCACTTGCTTGTCGACCGGCTTGTGCAGAATCACATTCGGGGTGACGCTCTTGCCGGCATCCAGCAGATCGCGGTATTCGTGCATCATTGCATCCGCCGCGTCGGCCGTGAGCGTATTGTGCGACTGCAGTTTTTTCGCATACAGCTCGCGCGTTGTCGGCAGGGATCGAATATCGCGATACATGATCGGCTGGGTAGCCGCCGGCTCGTCCGCCTCGTTGTGCCCGTGCCGCCGGTAGCAGACGAGGTCGATGACGACGTCCTTGCCGAACTGCATGCGGTAGTCAAGCGCCACGCGTGTAATGAACATGACGGCTTCCGGATCATCGCCGTTGACATGGAAAATCGGCGCACCGACCATCTTGGCCACGTCCGTGCAGTAGAGCGTGGAGCGCGCATCCTTGATCTGGCTGGTGGTGAAGCCGATCTGGTTATTGACCACGATATGCACGGTCCCGTGCGTGCTGTAACCACGCAACCCGGACAAATTGAAGGTTTCCATGACCACACCCTGTCCGGCAAACGCGGAATCACCGTGAATGACGACCGGCATGACATGCGTACCCTCGAAATCATTGTAACGCTGCTGGCGCGCCCGCACCGAACCCTCCACAACCGGTGAAACGATCTCGAGATGGGACGGATTGAAGGCCAGCGCCAGGTGGACCAGGCCACCGCCGGTGTGAATGTTCGACGAAAATCCCTGGTGGTACTTCACATCACCCGTGGCATGCTGACGGTCATGCTGGTCCTCGAACTCGGAAAACAGCGCCGATGGCAGCTTGCCGAGTATGTTGACCAGTACGTTCAGGCGACCGCGATGGGACATACCGATGACGATTTCCTTCATTCCCTGTTCGCCGGAGCGCTCGATCAGTTCGCCCATCAGCGGGATCAGGCTCTCGCCCCCCTCGAGCGAGAAGCGCTTCTGGCCTACATACTTCGCATGCAGGTAACGCTCGATCCCCTCGGCGGCAGTCAGTCGCTGCAACAACCACTGCTGTCTGTCAGGCGACACCTCGGGATGTGACTGTACACTCTCCAGTTGCTGCTGGATCCAGCGTTTTTCGTCTGTCGCCGAGATGTGCATGTACTCGGCACCGACGGTTCCGCAGTAGGTACGGTTGAGTGCAACCAGGATATCTTTCAGGGTTGCCTCTTCCGGACCGACCAGCGAACCGGTACGGAAGACCGTAGCTGCATCCGCATCCGACAACTCGTGGTAGGCGAGTTGCAGCTCACTGACGGGTTCGGAATCGACACGGCGTAACGGGTCGGTCCTGGCAAACTGGTGGCCCAGGAAGCGGTAGGCATTGATCAGCTGGAGCACGCGCACCTGCTTGCGCTCCTGGCTGAGTCGTGTGCCGCTGTCGCGTGCGATCCGGCGGCCATGCAGGTGGCCGGTCAGCCGGGAAAACTCCTCGCGTACGTCGGAATGGAAAACGGCGTCCACCTCCACACCGTTGACTTGCGGCAGGGCGTCGAAGTATGCGCGCCAGTTGTCGGAAACCGAGTCGGGATCGCGCTGCCAGGATTCATACTGTGCCTCGAGCCAGGCGCCATTCGCGCCGTCCAGCAACGAAGTCTGTTGCAGCGCTTTCATCATTGGCTTGCCCATACTCGAAAACTCCGGCAATCGGGGTAACCTGCACGGTACGGCGGGTGCCGTGTCCTTTAATATATAGACGGTATCGTTATGCTGGCAATAATCTTTAGACCCTGTGGATTTGCAGGCGTTTCAACGGGCATACCTGTCACACATGAGTCGGGGGGAGGTATGATCGTGAACCGATCCGGAAACCGGTCTGGACCATACCCGGGGCAACTTCCCTGCAGGGCGTCGCTCCCTGCATCCCTGCCTCCCGGCGACGATGGACAGGATGTCCGAGTGCCGTGTAGCACAGGGATGTGCGAGAACGGCCGTACCTACGTCCCTGCAGGGCGTCGCTCCCGGAATCCCTGCCTCCCGGCGACGATGGACAGGATGTCCGAGTGCCGTGTAGCACAGGGATGTGCGGGAACGGCCGTACCTACGTCCCTGCAGGCAAAAAAAAAGGCTGCCCGGAGGCAGCCCTGGTATTCAGTCGCAATGCCCGTTACTGGCTGTTGAGCACGATGTAGTCGATCGTCGCCATGATTTCGTCATCGCTGCAGTCCATGCACAGGCCCTTCGGCGGCATGGCGTTCAGACCGTTGATGGCATTGGCCATGAGTGAATCCGTGCCGGCGGCGACACGCGGCGCCCAGGCGGCAGCGTCACCCAGCTTGGGGGCACCGGCCGCACCGGTCGAGTGGCATGACATGCACTTGCTGTTGTAGATCATTTCGCCGGAACGGGGTTCGGCCGGGGCGGTATCGGCGGCCGCGACCGCCATTGGCGCTGCCGGTTCCGGCTCGGACTGACCGGCCACGCGGACATTGCCCACCGGCCTGATATTGCCGACGACGACCTCTTCCGGCTTGTACTCGGCCACCTCGGACGTCAGTTTGCTGGCCAGGATGATCAGGATGACACAGCCAACGGCCAGGCCACCCATGATGTAGAAAAATGTGGTGTAAAAACTCTTGTCGTCGCTCACTGTTATCTCCTGCTGAATCCGGCGAAGGCGCCTGGCGCCTGCCACTGAAAACGGGCGATTATACTGTATCAGGGGCGGCGCATGAAATTGCCCGCGACCCGCCCCCGTTCACCGGTGCCCGCCATAGACCTGCTCCGGCACAGACGTTATCCTACCGTCCTGCCTTCCGGTACCCCTGATATACGCCGGCGGGCAGTAAAAGCGCCCGTAGCTCAGTTGGATAGAGTGTCGGTTTCCGAAACCGAAGGTCACAGGTTCGATTCCTGTCGGGCGCGCCAGATTCAGGGTATTCGGGTCATTTTATTTGCAGGGGCGGCCCTGGCCGCCCCTGCACGATGTTGCACTCGTGCTCACCTGCCGCAGGAAGCAAGCATGAATCTCGACAGAGTCCCATCGGGCGAAAACGTGCCGGATGACATCAATGTCATCATTGGACATCCCCGCCCACAGCGATCCGGTAAAGTACGAGGTCGACAAGGCGACCGGCGCCATGTTCGTCGACCGTTTCATGAATACCTCAATGCATTACCCCTGCAACCACGGCTATATCCCCCATTCGCTGTCCGAGGATGGCGATCCGGTCGATGTGCTGGTGGTGACGCCGGTCCCGCTGATCAGCGGCTCGGTGATCCAGTGCCGCCCGATCAGCGTACTGAACATGACCGACGAGTCCGGGCCGGACGCGAAGATCCTGGCCGTGCCGATCGACCGGCTGTCCACGCAGTACCGGCATGTCGATACCCTGGATGAACTGCCACCCGGTTTGCCCGCCTCGATTGCGCATTTCTTCGACCATTACAAAGACCTCGAGGCCAACAAGTGGGTCAGGATCGATGGCTGGACGGCATCGATGCCGCCCGCGAGGAAATCCTGTCCAGCATCCAGCGCTTCAAGGACGCGCCGGTCAAGCCGCATTTCTAGGTGTTTCAGCTTCGCACCCGTCATCCCCGCGAAGGCGGGGATCCAGCCATAAACACAGGTACACACCCATAGACTGGATCCCCGCCTTCGCGGGGATGACGATATTTGTTTCGCGCACGCGGTGCGCTCCTACAGCTTACGTTTCACGACTCACGTTTCACATTTAACGTATTTGCGCCCGATCACGCTTCTATCCTTTTGATATTCAATTGAAATTCTTTATTAAAATATATGTGTTTGACCATATATATGTTTAGGCATATATTATCAACATGCACACCGATGCCGAGACCCTGTTCCGCATGCTGGCCGATCCCACCCGGCTGCGCATACTCATGCTGCTGACGTCCGAGGGCGAACTCTGCGTCTGCGAACTGACCCACGCGCTGGGACTGTCGCAACCGAAGATCTCGCGCCACCTGGCGCACCTGCGCGAATCCAGCCTGCTGCTGTCACACCGTGCGGGCCAGTGGATGTACTATCGCATCAATCCGTCACTGCCCGACTGGGCAGAAGCCATCCTGCAGCAAACGCTGGCCGGCAACCGGGACAGGCAACCCTTCGTCGAGGACCGGCAGGTCCTCACTGCCATGCCCAACCGTCCCGCGGCAACCTGCTGCGCCTGACACCCTGATTACGGAGAACCGTTATGAGCCGCCTGCACGTACACATTGCCGTCGATAATATCGAGGAAAACGTCCGCTTCTACACTGCCCTGTTTGACCATGCGCCCACGGTCCACAAGCAGGACTACGCCAAGTGGGAGCTTGCCGATCCCGCCGTGAATTTCGCCATCTCGACACACGGGGTGCGCACCGGGCTCGACCATGTCGGCCTGCAGGCGGACAGCGACGCTGAACTGCAGTCGATCCAGGCACGCCTGCAACAGGCCGGTATCGGGGGGCGCGAACAAAAAGACGCCAGCTGCTGCTATGCCCGCTCGGACAAGTACTGGACAGAAGATCCGCAGGGTATCGCCTGGGAAACCTTCCACACGCTCGATTCGATTCCGACCTTCAGCACGGCCGGCTCAGCGAAGTCCGCTCCCGGCTGCTGCCTGCCATCACTCAAAACAGGTTGCTGCTGACCATGGCCGTCCGCACCGCCATCAACGGCTTCGGCCGCATGGGCCGGCTCGCGCTGCGTGCCGCGTGGGGCTGTGATGAACTGGAGTTCGTGCACCTGAACGAGATAGCGGGTAACGCGGAATGCGCCGCACACCTGCTGAATTTCGATTCCGTGCATGGCCGCTGGGAGCGGGAGGCATCCGGCAGCGATAACCGGGTAACGGTCGACGCGACCGACATGAGCTATTCGCAGCACGATACGCCCGATGCGGTCGACTGGGCGGCGCACGGTGTCGACCTGGTGATCGAGTCGTCCGGGAGGTTTCGCACCCCGGAGTCCCTGCAGACCTACTTTGACCAGGGCGTGAAAAAGGTGGTGGTCGCCGCGCCGGTCAACGGCGCCCTCAATATCGTGGTCGGCATCAACGACGACCTGTACGATGCGAGCACACACGACATCGTCACAGCGGCCTCCTGTACCACCAATTGTCTCGCGCCGGTGGTCAAGGTCATGCATGAAGGGATCGGCATCCGCCACGGCACCATGACCACCATCCATGACATCACCAATACGCAGACCATCGTCGACCGCGGGCACAAGGACCTGCGCCGGGCGCGCGCCTGCGGGCAGTCACTGATCCCCACCAGCACCGGTTCGGCAAAGGCGATCACGCAGATCTTCCCTGAACTGGAAGGCAAGCTGAACGGGCTCGCGGTGCGCGTGCCGCTGCTGAATGCCTCGCTGACCGACCTCGTGTTCGAGGCGGAGCGCGCCACGACGGCAGCGGAAGTGAATGCCCTGCTGAAGGCCGCCGCCGACGGTCCGCTGGCCGGCATACTCGGTTACGAGGAACGGCCGCTGGTTTCGGTCGACTACCTCAACGACCCGCGTTCCTCGATCGTCGATGCGCCGTCCACCATGGTGATCGACGACACCCTGGTGAAGCTGCTGGCCTGGTACGACAACGAGTTCGGCTACGCACAGCGGCTGGCGGAACTGACACGCACGGTGGCCACCAGTCTCCTTTCCTGACATGACAGAGTCAGTCAAGGATCTGCGCAACTACCTGGTGGTCACCGCCGGTTACTGGGCGTTTACCATTACCGACGGCGCCATCCGCATGCTGGTGGTGCTGTACTTCCACTCGCTCGGCTATTCACCGCTGGAAATCGCCTTCCTGTTCCTGTTCTACGAGTTCTTCGGCGTAGTGACCAACCTGGTCGGTGGCTGGATCGGCGCGCGCGTCGGGTTGAACCTCACCATGCACGCCGGCATGGCACTGCAGGTCATGGCCCTGCTGATGCTGACGGTGCCGGACGCGTGGCTGTCGGTGCCCTATGTCATGACCGCCCAGGCGCTGTCCGGCATCGCCAAGGACCTGAACAAGATGAGCGCCAAGGCCAGTGTCAAGCTGATGCTGCCGGAAGATGCCGGTTCGCAGCTGTTCCGCTGGGTTGCCATCCTGACCGGTTCGAAGAACTCGCTCAAGGGCGCCGGCTTTTTCATCGGCGCGGCCCTGCTGGCAACGACCGGTTTTCGCAATGCGCTGTATATTCTCGCCGGCGGGCTGTTCCTGGTGCTCATCGTGACTGTGCTGCTGCTGCCGCACGAGCTCGGCAAGTCGAAGGCGAAGCCGAAATTCACCTCCGTTTTTTCCAAGAGCCGTCCGATCAACTGGCTGTCGGCCGCGCGATTTTTCCTGTTCGGCTCGCGTGATGTCTGGTTCGTGGTGGGCCTGCCGGTATTCCTGAGCAGTGTGCTCGGCTGGACGCATACGCAGGTGGGCGGCTTCCTGGCTCTGTGGATCATCGGCTACGGTATCGTGCAGGCCAGCGCGCCGCGCCTGCTGCGTCGTTCACATCACGCACACGGACCGGACGGCGGCACGGCCCGCCTGTGGGTCATACTGCTGGCGGTCATGCCGGCGGGTATTGCCATTGCGCTGCAGCAGGGCCTCGACCCGGCCCTGTCCCTGGTCATCGGCCTGGCACTGTTCGGCATCGTGTTTGCCATCAATTCCGCCGTGCATTCCTTCCTGATCCTCGACTACTCCGACAGTGACAGGGTCGCCATGAACGTCGGCTTCTACTACATGGCCAACGCCGGCGGCCGCCTCACCGGCACGGTGCTGTCCGGCCTGGTCTACCAGACCCACGGCCTGGGCGGCTGCCTGTGGTGGTCGGTGGCCTTCATCCTCATGGCGGGTCTGCTGAGCCTGGCACTGCCGACCAGATCGTAAATTTCACAATACCGTTCTTTCTGGATCTGCCAAACGGAACCCGCGGCCTTGCTGCACTGTCAATAATTGCTGTGGAGTGGTCTCATCGTCGCAACCGGCGTGATCACCACGTGATAATTACAGGCTACTCTGCCTGATAACAACAACTTGCAGATTATGCGGACTGTGCAGAGAGAAATATTGCTGGTCGAGGACAACACGGAGATCGCTCACCTGGTGATGCTCCACCTCGGCGATACCGGCATGCGTGTAACGCACGCCGCCGGTGGAAACGAAGGCCTGCAGAGGGCACTGCAGCAAACTTTCGACCTCGTCATCCTGGACCTGATGCTGCCCGACATCGACGGGATGGAAATATGCCGCGCCATTCGCAACAGTGACGACTACACGCCGGTCATGATGCTGACCGCACGCAGCTCGGAACTCGATCGCGTGCTGGGTCTCGAGATCGGCGCCGATGACTACATCAGTAAGCCGTTCAGCATCCGGGAACTGGTCGCCAGGGTAAAGGCGCTGTTGCGTCGCGTCGATTCCTGCACCAACCGTTCAAACACGGACCCGCCTCAGGCACTGAAGCTCGGTGAACTGGAAATCGACCCGGCCACGCGCGCGGTGCACCTGAACGACAGGGCCGTGGACCTGACGGCGCGCGAATTCGACCTTCTCTGGCACTTCGCAAGCCACCCCGGCCGGGTATTTACGCGCGGTCAGCTGCTCGATTACGTATGGGGTTACGGGCACGAGGGTTACGAACATACGGTCAATTCCCACATCAACCGCCTGCGCGCCAAGATAGAACACGACCCGTCCAGCCCGCAGTATGTCCTCACTGTCTGGGGAGTCGGCTACCGGTTTACCGAACCGGCGAATAACGTCCACGCGAACTGAAGCAGATGACGCTGTACAACAAACTCGCCGTAACCCTGTTCGTGCTGCTGGTGTTGTTCGGCCTGTTTATCGTGCACATGATGCGCATCAGCAATGAAATGTATCAGCAGGAAATCGCGCAAAAACTCAATACCGAGCTGGCCGCGCATATTGTCGATGAACAGCCGTTGATCAGCGACAACACCATCAACCATGATGCGCTCGAGCATTTATTTCATATGCTGATGGTGCACAACCCGAGTATCGAACTCTACCTGCTTGACCGGGACGGGCATGTTATCGGCCATGCTGCGCCGGATGACCGGATCAAGCGCACCCGGGTCGACCTGGCACCGGTCCGGCAATTTCTGTCGGATGCCACCGTGTTTCCACTGTCCGGCGACGATCCTCGCGACCATACGCGTACCAAGGTGTTTTCCGCCGCCAGGATACCTGCGACAGGCGATCTTCAGGGTTATCTCTATGTCATCCTCGGCGGCGAACACTACCAGGGCATGGTAGAGCTCCTGCGGGACAGTTACATCTTCCGCAGCAACAGCCTGGTCCTGCTTGCCGCAGTGGTTATCGCGTTACTCGCAGGCCTGCTTGTTTTCGCGCTGCTGACGCGACGGCTCAGGCGCCTGACATACGAAATCAGTAAATATTCCGACAAGGCCAGACCAGCGCTCGCCACACAAACAGACTTACAATCCAGTGGTAACGAGATAGCCATCCTGGAGCACACATTCAGACAAATGGCCGATCGCATCGACCACCAGTTTAAGGAGTTACAACAGACCGATAACCTGCGCCGGGAGCTGGTGGCCAATATTTCACACGACCTGCGTACACCCCTGACAACCCTGCAGGGCTACCTCGAAACACTCGCCCTCAAGAACAAGGCGCTGCCCGATGCAGACAGGAAGCAGTATCTGGATACAGCCCTCCGGCATTGCAATCGCCTGACCGAACTGGTCGATGAACTGTTCGAACTGGCGAAACTCGATTCATGCGAGCGCATCAGTTATTCGGAACCATTTTCACTGTCCGAACTGGTCCAGGATATCGTGCAGAAATACCGACTGAAAGCCAGCGAAAGGAAAATCGACCTGCAAATCGAAACCGGCAATTCCGCGCCCATGGTGTACGGGGACATCGGCATGCTTGAGCGCGTACTCGAAAACCTGATCGACAATGCATTGCGTCACACCGCTGACGGTGGCCGCGTCAGCGTCGACCTCAGCCCGCAAGGCGATCATGTCATGGTCATGGTATCGGATACCGGCTGCGGTATACCGGCAGACAAGCTTGAACATGTCTTCGACCGTTTTTATCGTGCCGACAGCAGCCCGCCGGACAATGGCCAGCATGCCGGCCTGGGGCTCGCCATTGCACGACGCATTGTCGAGCTGCATGGCAGTCATATCGAGGTATCGAGCGAGGAAGGGAAAGGCACCGAATTCTCGTTCAGCATAACCGCAGTGTCTGCCTGAGAGCCGCACCAGCCCTCACTATTGCGTGACACTTTTGTGATGTTTCCGTGACCTCTCTGTGATCCCCGTTCACTAATCTGCTGCTGTCCGGCTGACGGATACAACAGTCATAGTGAACACAGGAGATCATGCAATGAAACACTGGAAACAAATAATCAGTGCGTTACTGGTTGCACTGCCAGTCATATACGCGCCAAACCTGCTTGCGAGCGGCGGTGACAGGGCCTTCGCGGTCACAATTACCAACATCACCAAAGGCGAAATCTTCACGCCCATCATGGTCGCCTCGCATGGCCGTCATGTAAAACTCTTCAGCGAGGGGGCACCCGCCAGCCGGGAGCTGGCGATGCTGGCCGAAGGTGGCGATACCATGCCGTTGAGTGACAAGCTGCTCGATGGCGGTGCACTTGATGTAGTGACGACAGACAACGTGTTGCCACCCGGGGAGTCGGTGACGGTACATGTCAGGACGAACCATCGTAACGGTCATGTCAGCGTGGCGGCCATGCTGGTGCCGAGCAATGATGCCTTCTTTGCCGTCAACGGTGTGCAGGGACCGCGTCTTAACCGCAGCAAGATACGCATGTCACCTGCCTATGATGCCGGCTCTGAAACCAATGACGAGCTGTGTGTCAGCATCCCGGGCCCGCCCTTTATCTGCAACGGCGAAGGCTTCAATGAGGAGTCCGGCGAGGGCTATGTTTACATCCACTCCGGCATACACGGCATCGGTGATCTGCCCGCCTATACACATGACTGGCGCAACCCGGTCGCGAAAATAAAAATCAGACAAGTCCGTCACGAAGACTAGTCCTGCACTACCGGTGGCGGGGCACTTTGCCCCGCCCCGCTCATCCGCAACACGGGTGGCTGTCCCGGTGAACCCTGTCTCGCGCCATGCCAAATCCGTCAGGCCGCATACGTCAAGAATCGGAATTCCCTTCACACACGTATAACTGGTTTGCCGTTTTGAGGCAAAGCACTTTACAGTTCCGGCCGCATCGGGCAGCATGTGCGCCCCTGATAGCACCGCCTGAATACTCATGCCAGCACGATACTTTTCATTTTTGGCCCTGCTGACCGGTTTGCTCCTGTGTGCCCTGGGCAGTGCACGTTTGAAGCTGGCGTTCGGCAAGGCGTCCGACGGCTCGTTCTTCAAGGGCTGGTAGCGTATTTCCATGTCAACCGGGCTGGATCCAAAGTGGGGTACACCGGGACCGACACATGATCCCGCCATCCTCGCCGGTTTCAGTGCCCGGCCGACCGATGTCCTGATTACCACGGCACCGAAGGCCGGTACCACCTGGATGCAGCAGATCCTGCACCAGCTGCGCAGCGGCGGTGATCCGGACTTTTACTCAATCGATGCGGTCGTACCGTGGCTGGAGCTGCCACGTCCCGGCAAGACGGTGAGTGAAATACTGAACGGTTTCGAGGCCCTTGCAGACCCGCGTATTTTCAAGACGCATTGCACCTTTGAGCAGACGCCCGGCGTGGATACCGCGCGGATCATCATGACATCGCGCGATCCGCGCGATTGCTGCGTCAGCTTTTATCATCATGTCATGGACATGACCGAAACCGCACGCCGGCAGGCGGGACTGAAACAGTACCTGGACTTCGAGACATTCTTCGAGGACTGGCTGATACAGGCGTCCTGGTACCGCAACGTAGCCGGCTGGTGGCCGCAACGCGAACGCAACAACCTGCTATGGCTGCGCTTTGAAGACATGAAAGAGGACCTGCCCGGTGCCATCGACCGCATCATTGCATTCCTGGGCCGGGATATCAGTCAGTCGCAACGCGAAGCGGCAATTGAATACTCATCCTTCGACTGGATGAAGGCACATGCAGATAAATTTACCCGGCAACTGTCATCGGACGAACCCGTGTTCCGGCCCGGCGGCTTCATCCGCAAGGGTACGGTCGGCGATCACAAGGCGCGTCTGTCGGAGGAACAGGAAGAACGGATAATCGCAAAGGCGCGTGAGACACTGGCACCTGGATGTCTCGAATTCCTTGATCTCTAGCCGGTCTCTTCGAATACCTCAATCGCGCATGCGGTGCGCTCCTACCCCAATAGGTGTGCCTGCAGGAGCGGACGTTGTCCGCGAATACGCACCGCGCATACCAGTGCATTCGCGCATTCCTGCGCTCCTACCCCAATAGGTGCGCCTGCAGGAGCGGACGTTGTCCGCGAATACGCTCCGCGCATACCAGCACATTCGCGCATTCCTGCGCTCCTACCCCAATAGGTGCGCCTGTAGGAGCGGACGTTGTCCGCGAATACGCACCGCG
>Ga0265306_10000749_pt1 | contig 15662 bp, 36 predicted proteins | sample Helome_3_FD_192493 | JGI IMG/M metagenome (GOLD analysis project Ga0265306, IMG submission 192493) | Marine sediment microbial communities from subtidal zone of North Sea - Hel_20160420 (Illumina Assembly) | ecosystem: Environmental > Aquatic > Marine > Subtidal zone > Sediment ...
CTTAGATCTATAAGTCTTAAAGTTAAGCATACGACCAACAAAACCCTTGTTACAAACAAAACCCTTGCCGCTTGTATCCTGAATGTCAAGAACATTCTTACGACCACGAGGTTTGATACCGATGATCTTATAACGACCACCGTCAGTACCGATAAATTCCTTACCAAACCAGTCCAAAGGAATTCCCTTCTTAGTAGCGTGCTTCTCAAACTCTTCACGCTTACCAGCTTCACCGTCACCAATATAAGCCTTAGACGAAAAAGTAAAGTAGTTACTACGATAAGTGATAGTACCAATTTCCAATGTAACACCAGCTTCGGCAGCACACTTAACCATATGATTTCTAAAGCGTTGCAATTCTGTCTTAGTCATTTTTGCTCCTAAAAAGTAGACTTAAATTTTAATCCTTAATTGGATTTCTCAATTTCAATAAGATAATTATACAGAAAAATGGAAACTGTTTCAAGACGGAAATTTTTAACCTCTTTTAATATCTGGGGGCCGACCTCGACCCTAATTGTCAAGATAAAATTTTTAATGATTTTAAAAAATTTTGGGGGATTTTTTAACATTTTAAAAAATTTTGGGGGATTTTTTAGCATTACTAATGAAAGTCCGCTCATTTGCCCAATTTGGGTAGGATCATGCCCAAAATGGGTAGGTCTGTTCATTTTGAGCTCGCGTTCATTAATAATGTACAGAGCTAAAAAATGTACGCATGTGCCAACTAAATAGACTTCGCATTTGAACGGTGAACGGACTTTCGAAAATTTGGCCTTGACAAATATATGGCTACTATGGTAAAATGGGCGCTGCAACTGCGAAATTTTGATCGTGGACAAAATTAAGGCAAAAAAAGACCCGCTGCAGCGGGTCGACTTGTATTTTTAAGACCTATTGTATTTTTGTGCCTGGAAAGTCCGCTCATCGTATGTTTGTAGCAATCGCTAGGTTGGGAGAGTCCGACGTATCCAGTGCATCTCGCGAAAAAGTCCGCTCACCTGCTTTACAGTTCCCAGCGCGAGACATAGGTGTTCGAGCAAGTGAGCGGACGTTATTAATTAGTCGATATCCTCAATATCATCAAGGTTGAGTTCAGCGTGAAAAGCTTCGAAAGCATCCAGAACCTTCTTCAGAGCGTTCTTGGTAGCCTTCTCCATGCTGGAGCCCTCAGAGTCGGTGAAGTCAATCTGGCCAGTAGCGGCGATCAGATCAACCAGCTTGGACTTGGAAACAGTCGGCTCACCAGTCTTGGTCTTGTGGGTCTTGGCACGGTACACCTTTTCGCGTACCAGCTTTGCACGGACGGAAGCCTTGGGCTTGCCCAGCTCATCGGAGAGCTCGGCCACTACTTCGGCACGCTGCTCATCGGTGAATTCGTCACCTGCGACAGCCTTGTAGCGCTCTACCATATCGGCAACAGTGGCTTCATCTTCATATACGTCTTTTACAGTCTTGTCAGTCATTTCATTTTCCTTATTGGTTTGTCAGTTAATTTCTTCTCAAAGTGTAAATATATTATATAACCTTGAGCTTTTTAAATCAAGACGAAAATTTTGAATTTGCATCGCCGCATGTTTTATCCGCCTTTCTCATTTTACACATATATTATAACCCGTCGAGCTCGAAGTTTCAAGGCCAAAAATTTCGACTTGACAGCCGCAGGAGACTAGGCCAATATACCACTACTACACGCCTGGCACAAAATATCGCCACTAAAATTTTAAAAATGTGGCTACTAGGCGCAGGTAGCACCTGCGCATGAGAATACGCTGATATTATAATATTATTATATTCTAATATTATTATATTCTAATATTATTATATTCTAATATTACCAAATGCTTAATAAACTCAGTTTATGGGGACATCGAAAATATTTGCTTGACAGATTCGCCGGGCCATGGTAGAATGGATGGGTGGTTAGGGAGGGGATGTGGACGGCGCGCAGCGCCTGGTAATATTCTAATATTCGAATATTACCAAATTCTAATATTACCAGGAATTAAAATACCCGATACGGTTCGTAAGGTCCGAACCGCACCGGGGTTGATTGGAATCAGCGGTTAGCATATCCCAGAGATCCTTAATCTCTTGCCGTTTCTGAAAACGGTATCCCGGGATCACGCCTCACCCGGATGGCTGTATTCTTCTGACAGCGTCTGAATACCTTAGTAACTCTCACCACTTTAGCAGGTGACGCTTCCTAGGAATTTTGTTATTCCCTAAAATTGCTGATAATATTTTCCAAGTCGTATACCCTGTTTTCTTGACTAGGATTATCCGTTCCGGTATCCTTTGCGCGTTTTAGACCCCGTACCGCTAATTCATAAATAATTATAAAATCATCAGGTGAACCAGAAACCGTTACAATCGTTTCTATATCATCAATTTTCATTTTCAAGCTCCTTCATGCTTTCCTGTATACCCCGGAGTTCCGCTTTCAGAACCTCCAGGAATTTGTATCCTGTTCCGTTTCGATTATAAACTTCCTGAAAATAAGCGATATTTTTCTTCAGCTTCAGAACGTCGCGAAGTGAATCCATTTTGAGATCAAGATCGGTCATTTTCGTTTCCTCAGTTTGTTGTTTCAGTATGGTTATTATAGGGCAATCCGTTGCCTTTGTCAAGTGTTTTAGAAAGAAATTTTACCATCATTATGATTAGCAAATTCTTTGCAAGCATAGGCCATACCGTCTATATCATCGGCCAAAACAACCAAATTCATTGTTTTGTTAATACGAAAAAGAACCGCGTTCCTATCATAGAGGCGAACCGAAAAAACGCCTTTTTCATAAAATCCTTCATATGAACCCTTCGCAAAGTTCAGCAGATCCCAAATTCCGGGATAGGAACTGTTTTCCCTGCACAGGTCTTCAGCTTTGCCATGCGCGTAGGTCCAGGAAGCACGTTCATCGGCGAAAACACTGTCTTCGTGGACGAAAACCAAATTTGCTGACATTTTCTTTCTCCTGATTGGTTAGTGTAGGGATATTATAGGGCAATCCTTTGCCCTTGTCAAGTCCTTTTTAATTATATTTTCCGCAAGGGAATTTTCCGTTTTTCCAGAACCGCGTTCACGTCGTAATAAACTTCTGCAACGGGTTCACCATTGTACGCTATTTCATTGGTTTGCAGAACCCCATTCTTAGCACCCCAAGTTAGCTTTTTTTGCAAATGTATGCTAATCCAGCGCATAGCTTCGATTTCATCTTCCCAGTAATTACGATTCGGGACATTTTTATCAAAACCGCTCATTCCGCCTTCATTTAATTTGATTCTAAACATCGTGCTTTTCCTCTCGTTTCGTTTCAGTGTAGAGATAGTATAAGGGAATCCGTTCCCTTTGTCAAGCCCTAATTTACTTCATTTTCGAAATTTTCCAGTTTACGAATTTTTCTATAAGTTTCAGCATGTTGCCTCCAGGATTCTCGTTCGTCGGCGCCGGGGCCAGGATTTAAAGTTGTGGGAGCTAACTTCCTTGTTAGCTCTCACCCTTGCATTTAGGACTCTGGTTCACCCTCCGTCAGAACCTTGATTGTGTTCGCGTCTCCCGCGAATTTGTGGAGGATTGCTGTCAAAACCACCCGGTTAGCCTTGGCAAGCGATCCGGCCTGTTCTGCGGTCATATCCAAATAGGGAGCAATTTGTCCCGCAATGGTATCCTTTTTTGCCACTGCTTCGCCTGTCTTCCGCTTGTACACCTTTTTGATGTAATATTGTGCTCGCGTCATAACTCCACGAACGGAAGCGGGAGATACCCCAAGCTCGTCAGCAACGGCCTCGACGATTTCCATTCTTTCGGCCTCATTTTCAGCGGCCAAATAATCCGCCTTCATTTTAGCCTTTACTTCGTCAGTGTAAACTGATTTTTTCGCCATGCTTTTTTCCTCTATCGTTGAATGAGATATAATTATCTCAGAAATCAGGTTGCTTGTCAAGTCCTATTTTTACGATTTTCGAAATTTTTTCTATCTTCCTCCGAATTTACTGCCCATGAAAAGATTGCCAATCCCAAAATTCCCAGAATTAAAATATCCATCAAATAACCCCCATGCCGTTGAAGTTGATTCCCATCAGAATCATATTGACTATTATAATCCCTACACCTCCAGAAGTCAAGCGATAACCATGCATAATCCAAAATAAATTTGAAATCGCTCCGATTATAAAACCGTGCCCATTCCCTTCACTTACCAGATACAGGCCGACAATGGTTCCCGCTACCGCTAATGTTTCGATCAATTTTCCCATGATTTCCTCCAGTTGATATAGGTCATTCTACAGGACTTCGATTCAAAAGTCAACACTTATTTTTTAAATGTTTTTCTTGACATGCTGCCGCAAGTGTGATAAAATCGGCGCCGCCGGCCAGGCGTTTCGTTCGCCTGACCGGGATTGTGGTTAGATGTTGATTTCTACGTTAAGTTTTGCAATCAGTTTGTTAAGATCAACCGAAAGGTCCCGTTCCAGAACCGCAATCTTATGAATCCGCTTCCTGAGATTATTTGGAACGTCGATAAACTTTGTTTCATATCTGGCACCTCGACGAATGCCAACGGACAAAGCCTCCAAACTTTCAGCCCTATATTCTAGGCTAGTTACCAACATTGAAACGTCACGAACGGTCATTGTAGACATTATTCACCTCCACCAAGATTGACGACCACAACGGCATTTTCCAGAGCTTTCTGAATCCGTTCCTGTTCTTCGGACATTTTACGAAGTTCAGCCGCGATATTTTCGTCAATGTCATTCGCGCTAGCAGGTCCGCCCCAATATGATCTACGTGGTCCAATATAGCCACCGGCCAGATTATCTAGCGAACGTGATCTTTGCGCCAAACTCCGCGCAACTCGTCCAGCAGTTTTTACGTTCATTTTTTAGATTTCCTCTAAGTGTGTTTGTTGATTGAGTGTTAATAGTATCAGGTATCGACATCCATGTCAACACCTAATTTAGTTTTATTTCGGTATAAACCAATCCCTGACTTGTACCTTGCGCCAATCGAAAGCGAGTTCAGGATTTAAAAGCACCTTTTTAGGGGTATCCTTCGCAATCGCTACCAATATCGGTAATTCATAATATACTGCATCTTCCAATGCCGTGTGAGGTTCGTCCTCAAGTCTGGGATTTTTAGTCACATAGCGAGCCATCGTTTCCGCGTTCGTTTTGAATGACATATTGCCCAGATCGGTCGGAGCATTAAAAGCATGTAATGCTAGAATCATTTGCCGATATTCTTTGGTGTGGCCCCATTTGTTAAATGACGCGTACCACAAACAAAAGTTATTGTCAAACTGAACCAGATCAATTCCGGAATTAGCGCATTTTCCTTGATCGAAACTCAAATTGTAAGCTGTTAGGACAGGATTATATTTCTCCTTAACCTTCGCCAGCCAAACATTAATAGCTGCAACCGATGCTAGCATCCTAGTTCCGTTTTCCAGCATATTCTGATATACTGAATACCGCCGTTCCTGACCGGGTTTACTCCAAATTTCCTCCGAATCATTAGTACAGAAAAGTGGATGTTTGACGAAATCATCATAAATACCGCGTGTTAAAACCGCGCATTGATTATAGATTTTGCCCTTGCGATCTGTTACAATCGCGCCGAAATCCGCTACCAGTGATGTCTGGGTCGTTTCGGTATCCACCAGTAAAAAGTAATCACGTTTTGCCATTTAGTCTCCTGTTTTGCTTTAACGTGATACCCATTATACAGGAACCTATACCCATGTCAAGCGATTTCTGCAATTAATTTAATTTATTTTTCTTGCATTTACCCCTTGACGCCTAGCCTTGCGGCATGTTATAATTAGAGTAGCGCGTCGCGATTTTCGGCGCGCAGCGCCAGGACTTAAAGTCCTGACCCCGCTTGGATTTTTAATGCTCGAAAAGAAACAGGTAAATTAAAGCTGGCCAGCTAAACGCTGCAATCAGGTAAATAAGAATATTCGCAATCCTTTTTGACTGTTTGCTAAGATGAGAAAAATCATCATCTTTCAATAAACTAGATAAATCGTCAATATCTTGTTTTATTGCTTCAAACTGAAGGAAAACCAAGACCAGATTACCCATGATAAACCAGATAACAAATGCTAGCATTTTTTAATCCTCCCGAATTTCACATTCAGTTATATCTAACCAACTATCGGATTCTTCGGCTAATATTTCAGCTAATTCTTCAGATGCACAAACGTCAACAATTATGCCACTTATAGTCGTTAAGACCCAAACTTCCATTTTCGTTTCCTCTTTCGTTTCAGTGAGATAAGAGTATAACAGGGATTCCCTTCCCTGTCAACAGTTTAACCAAACTTTAGTGCGGTTGTAAATATTGCCAACATTATAAGCATTGCTAACCACGTTTTAAACGTATAAGCAATTGCTAATGCTGGGAAAAGTGTATTCATTGACCAAATTGTCACAAAGGGTAAAAATATAATCCCTAATACAATTGCTACAATAACCAAAAGTATAAGCCCTTCGTCATCCATTTTCGTTTCCTCTTTCGTTTCAGTGAGATAAGAGTATAACAGGGATTCCCTTCCCTGTCAACACTTTTTAATGCCCTTGTTTAGATGGGACGTAAATTCCTATTCCATCCAGTGTATCACACATTTTTTTGAGATAGGAAATATTATCTTCAAAAACCCGAACCTTAGCATTGACAAACTGTTTTAGGTTCAATAACGGTTTAATTCCCTTTAGTTTGAGTTCGGCACCGCCGCGGGTATCAGAACGCCCTTCCCGATGTATAAATTTATCGGGCAGGCCCAAATGTTTTTCAATAAACTGATAATTCGCGTCGCCATCCTCACAAGCTCGGGCAGTAGCAATTATAACATAAGTTTGCGGATCAATGCAAGCTTTTTTGTATTGCTCAGCCATGGGAAGTAAACTATCCCTAGCAATCATTTCGGGAATGTCGTTCTCAATCCAGTGGTCTAGATCAATCCTATCTCCGGATGGCATAGTTCTATAACGATGAGTCGAATCAATTACCGTTCCATCCATATCAAAAATATCTATCTTAGTTATCAAGCTTTTCTCCTATGTTTGTTTTAACTGTTACCCATTATACAGACTTCTAAATTAAAGTCAAGTCTTGTTTTTCATTTTTTTCTGTGTTATAATGAGAGTAGCCGATTGTCGCGGCGGCGCGGGTCCAGGCGTTAAAAGCCTGGGCCCACAATTTCATTCTTTTATGAAATATTTTAGATTCCCTTGTGTTTTATATTCTCTCAAATCCTCAGTTCCCGGTTTATATGTACCGTATATTTCAGACAATTTTTCAAATGTCTCATTTTGCATGTGAAAACATGTATTTTCTGCCGCTGCAACATAAGCGCAAAATGCCATATTTTCCAGTTCTTCAGCCGAAAAACTCCAAATTGTAAAAGTTGGTTCTTTCATTTCATCGCCAGGATTCTCGTTCCTGCCCTCCAGCCCATTGCCATAATGATTCGATTTATTCTTGCTAGATTATCTGACAAGAAAAGAGTTTTATTCGTTTTCTTGTCAATTACCTTATACCAAATTACAGTTTTCATTCTTAAACCTCCTCAATAACGTGGTAGAGATCATTGCCATACGCCAGAACCAGCCGACCGTGATCCCGCATAATATCGCCTAGATCGCGGATTGAGAAATAGGGGCCACCCCAGATTTTGAAGTCAGCACCGCCTTCCCAAGCTTCCAAAAGCTCGCCTTTAGTGTTGTAATGCTCGCCATATGCGCCGTGAGCGAAAAGAGGATTTGCCATGTTTCTTTCTCCGTGGTTGCTTGATCAATGTAATACATTATACAGGAATCTCTAACAGAATCAATACCTTTTAATTCCTATTTGCAATTTATTTTACTCTTTTTGCCATAAGATTGTTAGCCGATGCGCCGAGAAGAATAGCTTTCCTTTCAGCCATATATCTGATAGGAGCTACAACATTATAGCGTTTTCCGGTTATGTAATCGGTAACGACCCATTTTTTATCTTTGATGATCCCGCTAGGCTTTGCCATGTTGTTTTCCCTTTCCCTTAATCAATATATAGTATTATACAGACATTTTTCGTAATGTCAACCCTTGTATTTAAAATTTTTCTGTGTTATAATGATAGTAACGCGTTGCCGCGTCGGCGCGGGCCGCCAGGACTTTCGATCCTGGCCGCCATTGGATTTTACGCCTCGAAAAACGATGTCCAGATATTTCTCTCTGTATCAAGTTCTTCCAGAATACCTTGCCTGACATCATCATAGGTCAAGTTATTATATGCTAGGTGATCGTCAATCTCAACGCCATCATAGATTACATGCTGCTCATCAAAAATTTGCTCAATTATGAGAAAAACAGTTTGCTCTGTTCGATCAAAGAAATACAAAGTTCCTTCAATCGGTTTAGTGTAAACGGGCCAAATATTCATTTAATTACCTCCTTAGGTTAAATATGCCAGCATAGCGCACCATCCAAAACCCAATGCGCCGATTACCATTCCAACGTAAACTCTAATCATTTTATTCTCCAAATTTCACCAACTTCTTTGTAGTATTCTTTAAATTGATTCTTTTCTCTTAAGCATATTATAATTGGAGCAATAATTGGCCCAAATACATAAAGTATAACTGCTGTTGATTTATAAACCAAAGTATGTTTATTTCTCCATGAAGGTTTTAGGTCTGATTGATAAATCGCCATTTTTCGTCTCCCGTTGTTTCAGTGTATGGTTATTATAGGGCAATCCTTTGCCCTTTTCAACCTTTATTTTGCACATTCGTAAATTGTAAATTCAGGTTTTTTAGGTTTATTTTGAAACCCGTATGAAGGAATCCATTCTCTTACAGTCTTTTTAGGTAATAGGAAAAATTTGAAACCGTATTTTATCCATTGTCTGAAACACTCAAAAATAGTGGCGTCCGCATGGTTCCTTTCGTAAGCTATTTCAAACGAAACTTGAGTTTCAAATTTCTTTTTAGTGTATTTTATCCTCCCGGTAAAAATCCATATTTCAGGAATATCAAAACGTCCCTTAATTCTATAAATATCACATCCTTCAATCATTTGGACGGTCCTCTAATGTTTAGCATCATTATGTATGGGCCATCCTTGGCCCTACCAACTGCTTAGCTCCCTGAATAACCCTTTGCTTTCATCCCCTCAGCCCGAAATACTGCGAGATTGTAAACGGCAACATAATCGCCCGGATTTTTTCGCACCTGTCGCTCCATCTTAGCGAGCTTATTCCTGTACGTTCTGTTCTTCTTCAGCTCCAGATCATAAGCTGAAAGTATGACCTGCTTTTTCTTGCACTTAGTGTTCGCCATGATGTTTTCTCCAGTTGTTTAATGTAGACTTATTGTATCAGGTTGATTTGGATTTGTCAACCGCTAATTAGCGAAAGAACAATTCCGAACATGAATCCAATTCCTATGACGGTAACAATCGTTTCCATTTTCGTCTCTCCTTTAGGCTTTGTTTCTCTATTTGATGTGACTCATTATACAGACCCCGGTTGGATTTGTCAATGGATTTTTAGACTTATTTTATAAATAAAGTTGGATTTTTCGCTTGCATTACCACGCTTGGTGTGGTATAATCGGCGCCGCTGGCCAGGAAGGGCATTCCTGCCCTTCCCGGTTCTTTTTAGCTTTCGTCGAGCTTTTCCATTGCATCGGCAATATTCTGAAGTGCAACCTCATCGGGTTCGGTCGTGTCCAGAATCGCCTGAAGCACAACCTTAGTGGTCATTTTCAGGGATTTGCCCTCACCGGGTTCCAGCCCGAGACGAGGTTCGATCACCTCAATCATTTCGGCCTTGCTAACCGAATCGGCCTTGCTTTCGGTCTTTTCACCCGCTCCCGGTTTGACATATACCTTAAGCTGGCTCAGCTTGGTTCGAACCGAAGGAACGGATCGGCCGATTTTTTCCGCAATCTCAGTCAGTGCAGATTTACGTTCCGCATCGGTTTCAGCCGCCTGATACATAGTGGTCATTACAGTAACCATTTCATCAGTGTAGTTTACTTTCTTTGCCATTTTCAATTTCCTCTATTGTTGAATGAGATTATATTATCTCAGGTTTTGGCTCGATTGTCAAGCCCAAATTTCACATCTTCGTCGGAAGGATTGAAATATTCCACACATGTTACCACAGTGTTAAAAGCCTGTATGCAAGTATTTGTCCAATCATCAGCTTCCACTAATACAGAATGATCTTTAAATTCGCAAGTTCCGGTTTCTTTATCCTTGTGGATACAATTTCCAAGTGTTTCCATTTTAATCTCCTTCGTTTCAGTGTAAGAGTATTGTCTCATATCTGGATTGAAATGTCAATACTTATTTTTGCACTATATTTGCACTATATATAGTTTATCCACTATAGTGCATACTCGCCTTCCTGGTTATATTCTAATATTCGAATATTCGAATATTAGCATATTAGCATTTTAGTATATTCGAATATTAGCATATTAGCATTTTAGTATATTCGAATATTAGCATATTAGCATATTCGAATATTAGCATATTAGTATTTCAGCATATTCGAATATTAGCATATTAGTATATTAGCATCTCCTTATGGCACGTTTCTTGCTAGGCAAAATTCGTGCCAAATCCGTGTGGCAATTTTCATGCCAGTTTTTCCAGTCCGAAGATTATAGCAAATTCTGTGCCAAAAAGATAATCAATTATTTTTATAACCCCATAAAAAGATTTTGCTTGACAAGCACCTGGCACGTTTCTTGCTAGGCAAAATTCGTGCCAAATTATTTCAAATTAACCCTTGTATTCTGCCCATGTTTCGTGTTATAATTAGAGTAGCGTGTCGCCGCTCGGCGCCCATAAGCAATTCATTATATTAGAATATGCTAATGTGCCGCTGGCGCGGCGACGGCCAGGCGTTTAAATATATTTTTGTAACATTTGCATATAACCCTTGTATTCTTTAACCATTCTGTTAATATAAGTATATGGATAGTTTATTTTTAAATCGTTTTCTTCCCAAGGGGGTCGCCATGTCCGATTTGTTCCGTAACGAATTTATTTCCCGTTGTGAGTCCGAAGGTATTGAACCTAACACTCGCCGTAGTTCTGCCGATTGGAATAACCCGATTTATTCGATTGAGGGCGAAAAAAGAGATTCTATCTCTAAAGAATTAGAATCCGATCATTATTTGGGTTATGCTCGCAGTTCGGTTTATTCATCCATTTACACTTCTTAATCCTAGGAGCAAAAAGCATGAAAGAATTCGCTAATAAACTGAAAGAACGTTTTTCCTACAAGGGCCGTATGGCTGGCAGGAAGCCGATTCCCAGCCGCCGTAGGAACCCAAATCCTGACCTGATTGGACGGTAAAATATATGTATAACATGATATTAGAATATACTGATGGAAGCAAGGAAAAGTATGCTTCCGAAATTACGCTTTCAGACGCTACGAGAATTTCTGAGGAACTGCGTTCCTCAGAAGAAGGTTCCCAGATTTGGGAAATCACCCTAGAAGTCGTTTAAATCCTAACACAGGAGTTTTGCCATGAGTAGTTTATTTCCTTACCTAGTTTTTTCCGCCGATTCCCGTCGCATTGTTTCGGAGGATATTGAGGAAGCTATTTCCTTAGCTGAGATTTTTCGTGGCTCGCGGTTAGAAGCCCGAGTATACATTGGGAGTTTTAATCTTAAAGGTGAAAATTTGGCCGCTTTTCCGCCATCACTCATTAAGATTTTAGATCCCGAAGATAGGGCTTTCGATAGAGAATTTAACCTAGATTTTAAGTAAGGGTTGAAGTCGTTTAAATCCTAACCCGGTGAAAGCCGGGTTTTTTATTGCCTGCTAATATTAGAATATGCTAATGGTATGATCTATGCTATTAGCAATTTCCATGCCAACCAGACCTGGCATGATTATTGCCTATGCAATTTCCATGCCATCACCATATTAGTATATAATAATATGCTTATGGACCGTCGGTGCGAACGTAAGTAATTTAGTATATAATAATATGCTAATGGTCGACGGTGCGGCGGTGGCCAGGATTTAGAGTATATAAATGTAACAATGTTGAATTAACCCTTGTATTATTCTCTGATTTTGATAGTATAGAGGTATGGATAGTTTATTGTTAAGTAGTTTAGTTCCCAGCCACAGCGGAGTCTATCATGTTCGTTAGTACATTAAATCCTAAAGCAGCCATTACCGTTCTTAAGAATGCTAGGAATGAAACGATTGCTCGTCGTCGAAGTGGTCGATGGTTGTCTTCTGATAATCGTCCAATCGCAGAAACTACCATTAAGACTTTAAGTAGTAAACCCGGATATAAATTATCATGAAACTGAAGGAGTTTAAATCTTATGATGTTATCTCTTATGATCGCTTTGGGAATCGGAATCTTGTTGCTGGCCGCATTGGTGGCCGTGAAGCCGATAGGATTCTAAGTAATATGCAGGCGTTTTATTCCCGTCTTGTGGTGGAAGAATCTAAGGAATAAAACGCCTGAAAATAAATGCGAAATAGGAACCGAAATCCCTTGTGGGTTTCGGTTTCTCGTGCTATACTGAACGTACGTTCAGTAAATAGGGTAGGATTTAAAATGTTTATTAGCCTTTTCGTTCTCTCTACCATAGCAGGCGTTTTCACCGGTCTGAAGATTCGCGCATGGGCCAAGACACTTCCCATAGTCGAGGAACAAACGTATTACGCTCCTTCGATGGAGCGACAGATGTATCTCCGCTCCATCGGCAGGATGTAAAAGCCTAAGATCGCCCTTCTTAGGAAGGGCGGTCCTAGGGCGGTTAGCAGACCCCCAGGCATTTAGATCCTGGCGACCCATTTTCATGTAAACCACAACAAAAAATCAAATATTTCATTAAGGTGTCTATATTTCATTAAGGTGTCTAATTAAGGTGTCTAATAACACATGTTACACATGTTACACATGTTACACAAACACACACAATTCCACGCCCCCTGAGCCCAACCAGCCCAAATCCACTGCATAGTGCAGAAAAATAAAAAAGTTCTTGACATCTGCGAAAAAACTTGCTATAATACAACAATGACACAAGAAATTTTAAATCCACAAGAATCATTTGCACTAAGCCCAGAAGCACTTGAATTCACTAATGTGTATTTATCAAATTTGAATATTGAAGAAACTTGTAAGACTTTAAACATTAGCGTAGAAGAAGGAAGCAAATTCCTCAGAAAGAAAGAAGTCAAACGTTTCTTAGACACTGTATTCCTAGAACAAGGTTACACATCACGTTTTAAATTAAAAAACGTTTTAACCTCTGCAATAGAAAGTAAATTAGAAGAAGCAGAAGAATCTGGAGTATATTCTAACAAAGACTTATTTGACCTAATCAAACTAATGATGGACTTTAGAAAACAAGAAGCACAGTTAATAGCTGTAGAAAATGAACTAAAGGGACCATCAAAACAAACTAACGTACAAGTAAATAACTATAATAACAGTCTTAGTGATTTAATAACAGATTTGGTGAGTACTCAAGGGCCTGATGAGAAATAATCATGCTTACAGTAAGTAGACCAGATATAGAAACAGACTATATCGTTGATTTCCCGGTTTCCGACCGTTTTATAAAAATCCCAATTGATAGATACCTTTCAAAATTAACTGACCTCCAGAACAATCCCATTACGGCCATTGCACCCCAAGTAGCACTGATAAATGCGATCAATGATCCGCAGTATCGTGCTGTGGTGGCTGCCCTTTCACGCCGAACTGGGAAAACTTTTATCGCTAATGTAATCGCACAATTGATTACATTTATGCCAAATGCCAACGTTTTAATTATCTCACCTAATTATGCTTTGTCGCAAATTAGTTGGGATTTACAGCGTTCGTTGTTTAAGCGTTTCGACATTAAATTAATACGATCTAATGCTAAAGATAAAGTAATGGAATTAGAAAATGGATCTACCATACGAATGGGATCAGTTTCTCAAGCTGACTCGGTTGTCGGACGTTCATACGATTTAATACTATTTGACGAAGCTGCTTTAGATGATCGAGGTATAGACGTTTACAATATTCAGTTACGTCCTACTTTAGATAAACTAAATTCTAAAGTGGTATTTATTTCTACACCACGTGGAAATAATTATTTTCACGACCTTTATAAACGTGGCTTTTCTGATGATTTTCCAGAATGGGTATCTATTCACTCTGATTATAAAGAAAATCCTAGAGTAAGTTTGAAGGACATAGATCAAGCGCGTAAGTCCATGAGTATCGCCGAATTCGATCAAGAATATATGGCGGACTTTATAGCTCTGCAAGGACGCATATTTAATTTCAATCCTGCAAATATTATAGATGGGATTGATGTAAGTACCATTGACATCTTTGATACTATAGGTGGTCTAGATATTGGATTCAAAGACGACACAGCCTTTTGTGTAGGCATTACAGATGGTGTTAATTGGTACATTGTAGATGAGTATAAAAAATCTCAGCAAACAACTGCTTCACATGCTCGTGCTATACGCACAATAATGGATAAATGGAGTATAGACTTCGTTTATATTGATAGTGCAGCTGCGCAAACTAAATTTGATTTTGCGATGAATTTTGATATATCTTGTGTAAAAGCTAATAAATCAGTACTAGACGGGATAGGATACTTATCGTCTTTAGTTGAACAAGATAGATTATTTGTTGATAAATCTTGTACTCATGTTTTAGAAACCCTTGATAGTTATGTATGGGATGATAGGGAAGGTTTATTAAAAGAAAGACCTAAAAATAATGGAGCGCAACATATGGCTGATGCCATGAGATATGCGTTCTACAGTCACTCATACAATATGGAACCTGTATAATGGATGCAATTTTACTGTGGTTAACAGCCAATTTTGGAAAGTTTGGTGTATTGCTTGTAATCTTGGTAGCCATAGTTGTAAAATACGATAAGTATTTACTTACTAAATTGCGTAAATATTTTGGCAAGGGGATGTTACCAAAAGACATACTTAAAGCTAAGTTGTCTTATTGGTTGAATTTTAAAATACCAAATATGCATATGCAAGATAAAGCTAGAAAGCTTATCTTTAGAGACTTGTTAACAATTAGATTTAAATCGTTAGAAAATTCTGTAGGTATGCTAGAGACAAAGTCAGGCTTTAGTAAGTTGTCTGGTCAAGAACTTTATAAAAACTTTCTTGATTGTATGGCTCAAACTAACCAGACTTTTAAGAAAGAAGTTGAAATAGCTGGCATACCTGAGATAGTTAGAATCAAATATGAAGAATGGACTGCTCGTACAATGGAATATTTGTTAATTAGCGGACAGATGGTTCTTCAATCTAATATTTACGATAGTAATGAAGAAAAAGTACAAGCTTTATATATGTTAATTACTTCATTATTAGAGATTACAATTGCAGAAGCGGAGTATACCTTAGATACTTTAAATGGGGAGCTTACTGGGTTAGAGTATAGGGGACAAATTTGTGAATAAAGAAGAAACTTGTGATTATATAGTAGATTCATCCCCCGACTCTTACTATAATAAGTTACGAGCAAAAGCTGAAGAATTTAATAAGCATTTCCGTGTAAGTTGTGATAGAGGTAAATTTATAAAAAATAAAACCTTTAGTATATGGAATAAACTTAGAAAAGATTCAATGCATAATTACGATA
>Ga0265306_10000751_pt1 | contig 15649 bp, 11 predicted proteins | sample Helome_3_FD_192493 | JGI IMG/M metagenome (GOLD analysis project Ga0265306, IMG submission 192493) | Marine sediment microbial communities from subtidal zone of North Sea - Hel_20160420 (Illumina Assembly) | ecosystem: Environmental > Aquatic > Marine > Subtidal zone > Sediment ...
GAGGCCCTCATAGTCGCCGCTGTCCTGCAGGTAACGATCGAGGAAACGATAGGCCAGATCGGTGCGCCCACGTTCCTGCAGATCCATGGTCATGAAGGCGATATCGTTTGTCGTATCGATCCAGCGCAGGCCCGGGTTGAATTCGATCGCATCGAACATCACAGGCTCTTCGTCGATCAGTGCAACATTGCCCAGGTGCAGATCACCGTGGCACTCGCGGATATGGCCAAGTAATTTTCTTTGCTGCAGCGAAGATTCCAGACTTTGCCGCTGCGCGGCCGACCAATCCGCCACAGGTTCGATATCGGAGGCAAACTGCGGCGTGCGTTCGGCGATCTGCGCAAGGTTCTGCTGCATGGGCGCATAGGCCGCATCGGGACTGCCATAGGGTTCAGCCGGATCGCATTTGGCAGTGTCGGCATGGAAGCGGGCAACACGCTGGGCCAGCAAATCGATCAGCTTCGCGTCTAGCCTGTGCATAAGCTTCGACAGGATCGCATCGGGATCGAAACGCCGCATACGAACTGTCCAGTCGACAATCTCGCCATCACCATCTATCTGTGGCCGGTCGATGCTGCCGGTGACGGCGCATACGGCCTGGTAGATGTGCGGAGCCAGCCGACTGTTCAGGCGCAGCTCTTCTATACAGGCACGGTGACGGGCTTCAATAGAGAAAAAATCGAGAAACCCGAGATCGAGCGGTTTCTTCAACTTATAGGCCACATCACCTGCGAGAATGACGGTCGAGATATGCGTATCGATACGCTTTCGGTTACCGCCACCCTCGGGCCAGCAGACGGGATCCATCAGGGACTGGATCAGTGCCTCGTGCTGAGCCGTCGTCTCGACAGTCACACACTATCTCCTGTAGCGATCGCCATACCGCGCCCAGTGCGGTTTACCAGGCCGCACAAACCAGACGAATTTCATGATCTGCGATCAGTGCAGGCAGCTTTTCGCGCAGGTGCTTCGTATCAACATCACGGCCGGCCTGCGCCAGGGCAGCTTGGATCATCGCATATTTTTTTGGCGCGATTAGGCGTTCGGGGATCACCGGCTCACCGGCCTCGATCAGCTGCACCAGTTGATCGCTGATCTCAAGCAGGGTGCGTCCGCATTGCGCGCTGATCGCTTCGAGGTCCAGGCCCTGACATGCCGCATTTAGTATTTCGCGCTGAACTGCGCTCAGTTTTGCCGCGCTGTCGTCGGTTGCAACACAGTACTCGGCGATCTCATCAAGGAAATCGGCACCATATTTCTGCAGCTTGTGCTGCCCCACCCCACTGACTGCCAACAGATCCTGCTCATCCATCGGTTTCTCCCGCGCCATCTGCGCCAGAGTGGCATCGCCGAACACCACATAGGGCGGCACTCCCTGCTCATCGGCAAGCCGTTTGCGCAGCACACGCAATTGCTCGAACAGCGCATCATCGGCAGGTGATGAGAAGACCTCGCCGGCACGCTTTTTCCTTGCCTTGCCCTTCAGGCGCGGTCGCGCCAGCTCCAGGGATTCCTCTCCACGCAGGAGTGGTCGTGAGGCCTCGGTGAGTTTCAACGCAGAATAGGCGGCGATATCCTGTTCCAGGTATCCCCGGTGGATCAGCTGGCGAATGATCGACTGCCACTCCGGCTCGCTCTTGTCGCTGCCGATACCATAGGTGGAAAGACCCGTATGATTGAACAGGCGGATACGCTCGGTATCGGCGCCCCGCAAAACGTCAATGACCTGTTTGATGCCGAAGCGCTGACCTACACGGTAGACGCAGGACAGCGCCTTCTGCGCATCCACGGTGGCATCAAAGCGCCGCGGCGGATCCTCGCAGACATCGCAGTTGCCGCAGTCCTCGGCCAGACGCTCGCCGAAGTAGTTGAGCAACACGCGACGGCGGCAGGTGACGCTCTCGGCCATCGCCACCATTGCATTGAGTTTATGCGTCTCGATGCGCTGCTGATCCGGATTTCCATTGCCCTCGATCAGGCGCCGGGCGGTCACCGTGTCCTGCGCCCCAAACAGCAGCAGCGCATCCGACGGCAGGCCGTCACGGCCCGCCCGGCCGGTCTCCTGATAGTAGCCCTCGATATGCTTTGGCAGATCGTGGTGTACGACGAAGCGCACATTCGGTTTGTCGATGCCCATGCCGAAGGCAACGGTGGCGACGACCACCTTGACATCGTCGCGAAGAAAGCCCTCCTGTACCTTCCTTCGCGTTTCGGCCGGCAGACCCGCGTGATACGCGGCGGCGGAGATCCCCTCGGCGGCAAGACGGCCGGCGATTTCCTCGACGCGTTTGCGACTGAGTGCGTAAACGATCCCCGACTGCGCCCGCCTTCCGTCGAGAAAGCGCATCAACTGCTCGGCGGGCTTGTGTTTCTCCAGCACCGTGTAGCGGATGTTTGGCCGGTCGAAGCCGCTGATATGCACCCGCGCATGCTCGATCTGCAGCACACGAAGTATGTCGGTCCGGGTCTGTTTATCGGCGGTGGCAGTCAGCGCAACCAGGGGCGTTCCTGCAAAGCGTTCGCGCAGTTGGCCTAGCGCGGCATACTCAGGTCGAAAATCATGCCCCCATTGTGATACACAATGGGCCTCGTCGATCGCAAACAGACTCACCTCGAGCTCATCCAGACGATCCAGAAAGCCACCGCTGATCAGCCTTTCCGGGCTGATGTACAACAGATCCAGTTCGCCCCGGTGGAGTTGCGCCAACAATCGACGCGCCTCGTCGGTATGCAGTGCCGAATTGTAGGCCGCGGCAGCCACGCCATTTGCCTTGAGTGCATCGACCTGGTCTTTCATCAGCGAAATGAGGGGCGAGACCACGATGCCCACACCCGGGCGTAGCAGTGCTGGCACCTGGTAACACAATGACTTGCCAAACCCTGTTGGCATAAGGGCTAGAGCGTCATTTCCGCTCAGGATGTCTGCGATTATCGGCTCCTGAAATGGCCGAAATGCATCGAAGCCGAAGACCTCTCGCAGAATTGTTCTGGAATCTGTTGTCACGTTGCCTTTTTGGCTGCCTTGCGCAGCTTCTCGGCGTAATTCTTGCGTCGCTGGACCGGTTTCTCAGGCACCCACACAGAGACTCTCTTCAGGCCGCGCTTACTTTGCTGCTGCCGGTAGTTCTCGTATTTATACACGGTGAAGGCTACTTATGGGGACACCAATGATTAAGATCAAGACTCTACCCGCACTCGACCGGACCGTCGAGCTGCTGACCCACGTTCACAACAATTTACGGCAGCAATGGGTCGGTCCTTTTGTGGCACCTACCGGTTCGCGAGCGAATAATCAATCTCAATCAGAACTCCTCACGAAACCTTTAATCCGGCGCCCGCAGCCTCTGTCGCAACTCGACAAGTTCCGCCTCCATTTCCTCACCTGTGTAATAGAGGACTGCGCCCGTTTCACCCCCTATCACCTTTTCCAGATAAGGAGTTGGGGTTTGACATTTCTCACCTACGAGATTTTCCATGCGTTCCAGGTTCTCGTGGCTCGGTTGTTGAATGATCTGTATGACAGAGCTTAGCCCTAGTTCATTGACACGGCTGACCGCATTTACAGTGTTCTCGGTCACGACTCCATCCTGAGTTGGGACGAATAAATGAAACAGATTTTGATCCACGGCTGTGCGGTTTGTCCTCGAAGTGGCAGGGTTAGACATGTCATCGTGTGGCTCTTCCAGTACATTACGGATACCACGCACGAAACCCGCCGTCTTTGTTTGGGATTGGCTATTAATCGCTGCCAGATAAAGCGCTTGGCGATTGGAAGCACGCAGGGTCTTTTTGATCATGCCTTCCAAGTTCGGCCGCTTACCGTCGGGTTCATTGGCGCCACCGATCCCGCCACCGAATTCAATGATCATTTTGATACCATCACCGAATGCCGTTTGAAGATTCGAATTCCACAGCACTGGATGGAATAACTGAAAGAACAAACTTGCCCTGATGTCTACTGGATCGGATTTGTGATAGCCGCCTGTGAAATTGGACAAAACCCGCACTTCAGATAGATCAAACTCGGCCGCCTCCAGGACAGACCGAAAATGTTGCGCGGCCTTGACCATATAATAGGTGTGGAAGGCACCTTCGGTTTTCAAACGCACTGGACGCTTCCTCTTAAAACGTGCTTGAACCTCCTGCTCCACCGATGCCAGATCTTCGCTCCGACCGCCAATGACTGTCTGATCGGGCAGATTGCAGCCAGCGACCGCGCAGTGGTAACGCTCGGCAATAGGTCGAATAGTATCGAGATCCAAAGGGAAAGCGGTCATCTCACCTTCGCCATGGGTGCCCATCAACTCCCCACGCTTTTGCACCAGTTTTAGCGCGCTTTCGAAACTGAGGGCCTCCGCCGCAACAAGTGCTGAGTACTCGCCAAGACTGTGTCCTGCAGCCATAGTCGGCCTCAGGCGATCATCGGTCCGATCCCTGAAGACCTCCAAGCAGGCGATCGAGTGGGTAAGAAGGGCAGGTTGTGTAAACCGAGTCTTATTGAGCTGTTCCTCTGGGTCATTAAAGGAAAGCTCCGCAACATCGTAACCAAGGACGCCACTAGCCTGCTCATAGACTCTTCTGGCGATTGCATATTCCTGATACAGGTCACTACCCATACCCCTGTACTGTGACCCCTGCCCGGGGAAAACATACAAGACGTGTTGTTCGCAAGAAAGCATAGCCCTCGCACCCGAAGTTTTGGCGACTGCGCAGCCTAACCAGCGGTACCCGGGAAAGCAAGCCCAGCAATGGAGCGACCGCGAGTATTACGCTAATCGCTCAAACGCCTCACGTACTTCCGGCGGCGCCTGGACCAGCTCGATCAACACGCCCTCCCCTCCGATGGGAGACGCTTCGTTACCTTTCGGATGAATGAAACAGATGTCGAAGCCGGATGCTCCCTTGCGAATACCGCCTGGTGTAAAACGCACTCCGCGAACCTGCAACCATGCTACTGCCGCCGGCAGATCGTCGATCCATAACCCCACGTGGTTGAGTGGCGGATCCTGCACCTTGGGTTTCTTGTCGGGATCGATCGGCTGCATCAGATCGACTTCCACCTTGAGGGGCCCGGATCCGGCAACCGCTATGTCTTCGTCGACATTTTCCGACGCACTCTGGTAGTTGCCACTCGGACTGAGGCCGAGTGTATCCACCCATAGGGCGCGCAAGCGATGCTTGTCCAGACCTCCCACCGCGATCTGTTGAATACCGAGAACTTTGAAAGGTCGTTCGCTCATATGTACCTCCGGGGTTGGTTATCTAACTGGCCTCCGAATTGCCTTTTCCTGGGCCATATCCGGACGGGTACTGTCATGTCCTATTGTTTATGCTGTTTGAGAAAAATCTCCAGCAGTTGCATTGCAGCAATGCTCGGCGGGATCCGACCGTCGCTGGCAGCAGCCTCCAGGGCTGGGATCTGCTTGCGCACCTCCGGATCACTTTGCAGCGCGGCAATGAGGCTGTCGTTAACCTCCGACCACATCCAAGCCCGGGCCTGGGCGGCACGGCGTACCATGAAGCGGCCGCTGGCTTCGAGGGCATCACGGTAGTGCAGCACGGTCTCCCAAGCCTCGGCGATACCCACACCGTCCCGGGCGGAACACGTGCGAACCGCGACCTTCCAATCCGCCAAACGGGGGTGGAGCAGCCGCAGCGCATTGCGATACTCCGCCACGGACCGCCCGGCTGCCGCCTGCAGGTCGCCGTCGGCCTTGTTGATAAGGATCAGGTCGGCCAGCTCAACAATGCCGCGCTTGATGCCCTGGAGCTCGTCGCCACCGCCGGGCAAGAGCAGCAGTACGAACATGTCGGTCATCTCCGCGACCTTGGTCTCGGATTGCCCGACACCGACCGTCTCGACGATGATCACGTCGAAGCCGGCCGCCTCGCAAACGATCATTGCCTCGCGGCTGCGCCGCGTAACACCCCCCAAGGTCTTGCCGGAAGGCGACGGTCGTATGTAGGCCTCGCGGCGGCGTGAAAGCAACTCCATTCGGGTCTTGTCACCCAATATGGAGCCGCCGCTGATGGCGGACGAGGGATCCACGGTGAGTACGGCCACCCGATGACCCGCATCTATCAGGTGGTTGCCAAGCGCCTCTACAAAGGTCGATTTGCCGACCCCCGGCACGCCGGAGATCCCCAGCCGAATCGATTTGCCCGCATACGGCGTCAGCCGCTGGAGAAGAGCGCCGGCAGCGGCTCGGTGATCGCCGCGAGTGGACTCCACCAAAGTGATGGCACGCGCCAGCGCGCGCCGTTTACCTTCGAGAACACCGGTGGCCAGTACCTCCGGATCGGAAGCGAACTCTTGTCTCGGCGACACTGCCAACGTCACTCAAACTCGATGATCTTGTCATCCACGGCCAAGCTGGCACCGGGCTCGTAGTTGATCTTGGCTACCACACCATCGCGTTCGGCACGCAGCGTGTTCTCCATTTTCATGGCCTCGAGCACCGCCAGCTCTGCGCCTGTCTTGACCGCATCGCCTTCCTTGACCGCCAGTGACACCAACAGCCCCGGCATGGGCGAAAGCAGGTATTTGGACATATCCGGTGGGGCCTTCACCGGCATGTAGCGCATAAGTTCAGCCGCCCGTGGAGTGATCACACTGACATCGGCCTGGGACCCACCATGAAACAAGCGATAGATCTGCTGGTTACGCTCCACCTGAACGTAGATCTCCTGACCGTCGATGGTGCCACTGAACAGGTGTTGCCCGAACTCCCAATCGCTGCGTACGGCATAGATATGGCCTTCGTACTCCACATCGTGACCGCCTTCCGCGGAAACTACGCGGACCGGATGATGTTCGTTGTTCATCACAACCACCCACTCACTGGGTACGCGCCGTTCATGCCCGCGCAGCTGACCGTCGATCTCAGCCGCCCGATCTCGGTAACCGCGAACCATAGCGGCGGCCACGGAGATGAGAATGGCCGGATCGTCGTGCGGCACATCCGCCGGATGGAAACCTTCCGGGTACTCCTCACCGATCATATTGGTGCTCATGTCGCCTTTTACGAAACGCGGATGCACCATGAGCGCCGACAGGAAGCTGAGGTTGCTGGAGACGCCGCGGATAAGAAAGCGATCCAGCGCCGAACGCATGTGGGCACAGGCCTCTTCGCGGCCGGCGCCATGGGTGATGAGCTTGGCGATCATCGGATCGTAATACATGGAGACTTCGCCGCCTTCGAAGACGCCGGTATCAACCCGCACATGATCATTCTCTTGCGGTGGCTGGTAATAAACCAGACGCCCGATGGAGGGCAAAAAGTTGCGGAATGGATCTTCGGCGTACACGCGCGATTCGATGGCCCAGCCGTTGATGACCACATCCGCCTGGGTGATGGGCAGCTCTTCGCCGTTCGCCACGCGGATCATCAGTTCCACCAGGTCGACGCCGGTGATCAACTCGGTGACCGGGTGCTCCACCTGCAGGCGGGTGTTCATCTCCAGGAAGTAGAAATCGCGCCGGGCATCGACGATGAACTCTACGGTACCGGCGGATTGGTAATCCACCGCCTTGGCCAGGGCCACCGACTGTTCACCCATCGCTTTGCGGGTAGCCTCGTCGAGAAACGGTGACGGTGCCTCTTCGATCACCTTTTGGTGACGGCGCTGCAGGGAACATTCACGTTCGTTGAGGTAGACCACGTTGCCGTGGCTGTCGGCCATAATCTGGATCTCGATGTGGCGTGGTTCTTCGACGAATTTCTCCACGAACATGCGATCGTCGCCAAAGCTGGAGCGCGCTTCGTTGGCGGCCCGTTCGAAGCCATCCCGACACTCTTCATCGTTGCGCGCAACACGCATGCCCTTGCCGCCGCCACCGGCAGTGGCCTTGAGCATCACCGGGTAACCGAGCTTATTGGCGATTTCCACGGCGTGCTCGCCATCGCGCAGCACACCCGGAAAGCCGGGAATGGTGTTTACCCCCGCCTCGTCCGCCAACTTCTTGGAAGTGATCTTGTCGCCCATGGCCTCGATGGCGCGGGTCTTCGGGCCAATAAAGGCGATACCCGCTTGCGCCAGCGCCTCGCAAAACTCGGAGTTCTCGGAGAGGAATCCGTAGCCCGGATGCACCGCCTGCGCACCGGTGTCCAAGCAGGCCTGAAGGAGCTTGTCCTTTAACAGGTAGCTTTGCGCCGCAGGCGGCGGGCCAACATGGACCGCCTCATCGGCCATTTGCACATGCAGCGCATCGCGATCGGCATCGGAATAGACGGCAACGGTTTTGATGCCCATTTTGCGCGCGGACTTGATGACGCGGCACGCAATCTCGCCACGGTTTGCAATCAGAATTTTGTCAAACACTTAGAAAGCCCCTATAGCGGGATGTTGTCATGCTTGCGCCACGGGTTCTCGAGTTGCTTGTCCCGCAACATGGCAAGCGAGCGACAGATGCGCTTGCGGGTTGCATGCGGTGCAATAACATCATCGATATAGCCGCGGCTACCGGCGATAAACGGATTGGCGAATTTGCGCCGGTACTCTTCGGTGCGCTCGGCGATCTTCTCTTTATCACCGAGGTCGCCGCGGAAGATAATCTCCACCGCACCCTTGGGACCCATTACCGCGATTTCCGCACTGGGCCAGGCCAGGTTGACGTCGCCGCGCAGATGCTTGGAGCTCATCACGTCATAAGCGCCGCCGTAGGCCTTACGGGTGATGACGGTAATCTTGGGGACCGTGGCTTCGGCGAAGGCAAATAGCAACTTGGCACCATGCTTGATGATGCCGCCGTATTCCTGTGCCGTGCCCGGCATGAAGCCCGGAACATCGACAAAGGTGAGGATGGGAATGTTGAATGCGTCGCAGAAGCGCACGAAACGTCCCGCCTTGATAGAGGATCTGATGTCCAGGCAGCCCGCCAGCACCATGGGCTGATTGGCCACGATGCCCACCGGATAACCAGCCATGCGGGTGAAGCCGATGATGATGTTCTGCGCATGCTCGGGTTGCAGTTCCCAGAACTCGTTGTCGTCCGACACCTTGTGGATCAACTCCTTCATATCGTAAGGCATGTTGGGGTTGTCCGGAATCAGGGTGTCGAGCGACATCTCCATTCGGTCGGCGCGGTCGGGAGTGGGACGGAACGGGGGTTTCTCGCGATTGTTGGCGGGCAAATAATTGATGAACCGCCGCACCATCAAAAGCGCTTCCACATCGTTCTCGTAGGCGCGGTCGCAGACGCCGGAGACGGTGGAATGGGTCTTCGCGCCGCCCAGCTGTTCCGCTGTCACTTCTTCGTGAGTCACGGTTTTGACTACATCCGGACCAGTGACGAACATGTACGAGCTATCTTTGACCATGAAGATGAAGTCGGTCATGGCCGGAGAGTAAACGGCACCGCCAGCGCAGGGACCCATGATGACGGAGATCTGCGGCACCACGCCGGAGGCCATCACGTTGCGCTGGAACACCTCGGCGTAGCCGCCCAGAGAGGCCACGCCCTCCTGGATGCGGGCACCGCCCGAGTCGTTGAGGCCGATGACGGGCGCGCCCACCTTCATCGCGTGGTCCATTACCTTGCAGATCTTTTCGGCATGCGCCTCGGAGAGCGAGCCGCCGAAGACGGTGAAATCCTGGCTGAAGACGAACACCACCCGACCGTTGATGGTACCGTAGCCGGTGACCACACCGTCACCCGGGATCTTCCTGTCTCCCATGCCGAAATCGGTGCAGCGGTGCTCGACGAAGATATCCCACTCTTCGAAACTGCCCTCGTCCAGAAGCAGTTCGATGCGCTCGCGTGCGGTCAGCTTCCCACGGGCGTGCTGGGCGTCGATGCGGCCCTGACCACCCCCAAGGGCGGCAGCGTTACGTTTCTCTTCCAGTTGTTCGACAATCTCTTGCATTCATGACCCCCTGTTCGCGCCACACGCCCCCTGCGACGTTCGCCAATTGTAATCTTTACACGGACGCCCTACTGGACTTGCCGGCGCTCCTGGATAATTCCGAGAACCTCATGGGCGGCAAGCAGGATGTTGGTGCCCGGTCCGTAAACGGCCGACACGCCGAAACCGAGCACTTCGTCGTAATCCTGCGGCGGAATCACGCCACCACAGATGACGATGATGTCGTCCGCCCCTTCCTGCTTAAGGCCATCAATGACCTGCGGGACCAGCGTTTTGTGGCCCGCGGCCTGGGAGGAGATGCCTATCACATGAACATCGTTCTCAATGGCGTCGCGCACCGCCTCCTCCGGGGTTTGAAACAGTGGTCCGATATCGACGTCGAAGCCAATATCAGCGAAAGCAGTGGCAATCACCTTGGCGCCGCGATCATGTCCATCCTGACCCAGCTTGCAGACCAGCATGCGCGGTCGACGTCCCTCGGCCTGGGCAAACTTTTCCACTTCTTGCTGAATGGAGGCATAATCCGCGTCGCCTTCATACGCCGAACCGTACACGCCAGCGATGGAGTGGGTCACGGCCCGGTAGCGGCTGTAGACTTTCTCCAGGGCATCGGAAATCTCGCCGACCGTCGCCCGCGCGCGTGCGGCGTCGACGGCCAATGCCAGCAGATTGCCGGTCCCCTCTTTCGCTGCCTGGGTCAGTGCATCCAGGGCCTTGCTGCAGGCCGCCTCGACACGCCCGTCGCGCACTTCCTTGATGCGCCGAATCTGGGCCTCGCGCACGGCCGTGTTGTCGATATCGCGAATATCGACCGCCGGCTCTTCCGCCAGCTGATACTTGTTCACACCCACGATGACCTCTTCGCCGCGATCGATGCGCGCCTGGCGCAGTGCCGAGGCCTCTTCGATACGCATCTTGGGCGTGCCGGACTCGACCGCCTTGGTCATGCCGCCCATCTCCTCCGCCTCGTCGATCAGTTTGCGCGCCTCGGCAACCAGGTCATTGGTCAGGCTTTCGACATAGTAGGAACCGGCCAGCGGGTCCACAACCCTGGTGATGCCGGTCTCCTCCTGCAGCACCAACTGGGTATTACGCGCGATGCGGGCCGCGAACTCGGTGGGCAGGGCCAGCGCCTCGTCGAAGGAATTGGTGTGCAGGGACTGAGTGCCCCCGAGGGCGGCGGCCATCGCCTCGACAGTGGTTCGCATGATGTTGTTGTAGGGGTCCTTGGCGGTGAGGCTGACACCGGACGTCTGACAGTGCGTACGCAGCATCAGCGAACGGGGGTCTTTCGGGGCGAATTTCTCCGCCATGAGCGTGGACCAGAGCAAGCGCGCGGCGCGCAGTTTGGCCACCTCCATGAAGAAGTTCATGCCGATGGCGAAAAAGAACGACAGTCGCGGTGCAAACGCATCCACATCGAGACCACTGGCTATTGCGGCGCGTACATACTCGATACCGTCGGCGATGGTATACGCCAATTCCTGCGCGCAGGTCGCGCCGGCTTCCTGCATGTGATAGCCGGAAATGGAAATGGAATTGAACTTGGGCATGTTGGCGGAGGTATAACCGATAATATCGGACACGATCCGCATGGATGGTGCGGGGGGATAGATATAGGTGTTGCGGACCATGAACTCCTTCAGGATATCGTTCTGCAGGGTCCCGGCCAGTTTGTCCAGCGGCACACCCTGCTCTTCGGCGGTGACGATGTACATCGCCATGACCGGCAATACCGCGCCGTTCATGGTCATCGAGACCGACATCTTGTCCAGCGGGATGCCGTCGAAAAGGATTTTCATGTCCGCGACGCTGTCGATAGCCACGCCGGCCTTGCCTACATCACCCACCACGCGCTCGTGGTCCGAGTCGTAGCCACGATGGGTGGCAAGATCGAAGGCCACCGAAAGACCGGTCTGCCCCGCCTCCAGATTCTTGCGGTAGAAGGCGTTGGATTCCTCGGCGGTGGAAAAACCCGCGTACTGGCGCACGGTCCAGGGGCGACCCGCATACATGGTCGCCTTGGGCCCGCGGACAAAAGGCGCCATGCCGGGCAGCGAATCCAAATGGTTCAGACCCTCGAGGTCTTCGGCCGTGTACAAGGGCTTGACCGCGATACCTTCGGGGGTGTCCCAGATCAACTCCTGTACCGGTCTGCCCTTGCGCTCTTTGGTGGCGAGCGCTTGCCAGTCGTCAAGTGTTTTCTTCGGGAACTTTGTCATCGCTTTAACCACCTTTCGTTATCGCTGAGCAAGCTGCACCAATCCAGCTCATATTTTTCTACCGTGTCACTTTACCCGCTAGTGTCCTGAATCAGAACCTTTTGGACAGCTGATAACGAAATCGATCATTCACGTCCGCCTTCGTGCAACATGCGGGCTACACTGGACCGATTGGATTACTGGAGTCTGACATCTTGAAAATAGCACGCGACGGCGATCTGCCGCTCTCCTCTGACTATGAACAGATCGGCGAGCTGCTGCCACTCGAAGACGCTCGTTTGCTTGAACTGGGATGCGGCACGGCCTTTACCACCCGGCGCCTGGCCGAGACCTTTCCGGTTCGTAAAATCGTGGCCATGGAGGTCGACCAGATCCAGCATGAAAAAAACCTTCTGATACCCGATCTGCCGAATGTCACCTTTCAGTTTGGTGGCGCTCAGGACATAGCGCTGCCCGACGACGCGGTAGACGCGGTGATCATGCTGAAATCACTGCACCACGTGCCCTTGAGCGACATGGACGCGGCATTTTCCGAGATCGCGCGGGTTTTGAGCCCCGGCGGACTGGTCTATATCTCCGAACCGGTTTACGCAGGTGCGTTCAACGAGATCCTGCGATTGTTCAACGATGAAAAGGTCGTGCGCGAGGCCGCGTTCGAGGCGATTCGGCGGGCGGTCGACAGTGGACAGCTCAGGCTCGAAAAGGAAGTGCATTTTCACAGCACCACTCGTTTTGAGGGTTTCAACGAATTCGAGCACCGAATCCTCGGTGCCACGCACTCCAGCTTCGATATCGACGAGGCGCTGCATGCGCAGGTCAGGGAAAAATTCATGCCGCATGTCGAGGACAACGGTGTGGCCGAATTTCTTAGCCCCCTGCGGGTGGATCTCTTGCGCAAACCCGGCTGACGGCGGCCGCCGTTGCCGGGTGTTCCATAGGCACCCTGGCCGTTCGGTCAATTCGCGCATGTCGTGCTGAATTTGGGGATTCGCATACAGAATCCCCATGAAAGGTGGGTGCCTTTCATTCTGTTCGTCGTTCGGTTCTCATGTTAGTTTGGAGCGCTGATCATTCCGCATATCGGAGAGCCATGCGTAGCCTGATTCTGTTTCGGCACGGAAAATCCGATTGGGACGCCCAATTTACGTCCGACCACGAGCGCCCCCTGGCCCATCGTGGCAAGGAAGCGGCAATCTGCATGGGCAGGATGCTCAGCCAGGCCGGGCAGACCCCGCAACTTGCAGTCAGCTCATCTGCATTGCGTGCACGTGCCACGCTCCAGCTGGCGGTCCGTGCCGGCCGCTGGCACTGCCCGATACGCATTGAAGACCTGCTTTACGGCAGCTCTGCGGAAGGCGTACTCAGCTGGATCCGGAGCCTGGACGAAAATCCGGAATGCCTTCTGCTGACCGGACACGAGCCGAACTGGTCTGAACTGGCCGGACGCCTGATCGGGGAAGGGGCCATTCGCATGCCGACGGGCGCCATGCTGAAGATCGACTTCGAATTCGGCAGCTGGAAGCAGATCAAATTCGGTCGGGGCGAACTGAAGTGGCTGATGCCACCGAAACTCATCTGCAGATCAAAGGCCGGAAAATAACCCTGGTGGGCAGTCTTCCAGGAGACACCCGCAGGCAACCCGATCAGCGCTGGCGCCAGCTTCCCCCGGCCTGGTACCAATACCCCGGCAGGGCTTCCTGTACCCATACTTTTGCAAAGGTGGCACGCACATCGCCTTCCCATTCAGGATGGCCGTTGGCCCGCGCAATCTCTTTATAAAGTCTGCTGCGGTCTGCATTCTCATCCGCGACCAGTTTTTTGAGCCGATTGCGCTCCTTTAGCGGAGCCGCAGCGAGGTCACGTACCCCCACAGAGCCGTTGCTGTCGAAGCCGATCGCACCGCTGTTATAGAACGGCGCAAGGCTGGCCTGGCGGCTTTGCATACTCGAGCGGATCGCCCTGATAGCCGGGGTATTGATGTCGATGTCGGCCTGGGCGGCCTGGGCCTCGGGAACCAGTTGTTCCAGCACCATGCCGAAGGCTACCAGCAGGGGATTCGGCTGTGTTCGTTGCGACTGCCTGTCACCCTCATTTGGTGAGGGTACCGGCTCGGATTGTTCACTCTTCAGTACGTCGCGGACGATGGTGCGGGCCGCCTCTTCTGCAGCCGCCGCCGGAAAATAGATATTGATGGTGACACAGGCAGTGAGTGCCAGCGCCATCAAGGGATACCCGAGAATTTTGTTCATCATGACCAGTCCTGGTGCTTTCACTGAATCCTTGCCTGTTCGACCTGGATCCGCTGTAAGCGTTCAACCAGATCTTTCCAGGCCACACTGCGGTTGCGCCCGATCACATCGATTCTCGGCAGGCCCGCTCCCTTGACAAGGTAGTAGCCACCGTCGGCGCGCGCAAGGCCGTCCAGTTCGGCGACCGCCCCCTGCAACTTTACCTTGAGATCGATCCTGTCATAACGAAAATCATCGAATATGCGCAGAAAAGTGGTGGACAGTCCGGCGGATATTCCATTGCCGATTTCGGTCAGATTTTCGACCGCACGTTGACTGATGCGGTGTTTCAAGTCGTCGTCCTTCGGCGTGTAAAGGTGCATGTCAAAACCGTCCGGCTGCCACGCGAGCAGGCGCATACCGCTGATCTCGCCATCCAGCCGTCCCTCGATACGCCCGAAGGAGAAGGTCTGCGTCAATGCAAGCAGGCTCAGCCGCCGAAGCTCCGCATCGGCTAGTAGGATCGGTACCGGGCTCAGGGGTTCCTTTATCTGCAGATTCCGCACCATGACGGAACCGTCGAATGCCTCGACCTCCAGGCCGCCGCCGACGCTGAACACCCGATTTGCGTATCGCATATCGCGCAGCTGGCCTTCGAGGCGGCCCGCAAAGGGTGGCCAGTCCAGCGCCGTGGTCAATTGTTCCAGGGACACCGAACGCACCGAGGCATCCGCCTTCCATTGAGGCTCGGCGCCCGCAACCAGGGCACCGCTGAGTTCGAAGCTGTCCAGTCGCACCTCGCCGCCAGATACCGGGACCACGACAGGTTGCTCCAGTCTGACTCCGTCACCGGCAAATCGGGCCTCGATACTGAAACTGCCGGTGGGTATCTCGTAGACACTGGCGTCCTGTACGGTCAGGCGCGAGACCGGCGCCGAGCTATCGCGGTCCCAGGCGACGCTGCCGTCGGTGGTCCCGATCGAATAGCGCCCCTGACGATCAGCCAGAACCAGTTCGCTCAATTCGAGCCCCGCCTGTTCAATCCCCCTGGCATCGAAATGCAGTACCAGTCCGACACCACCCCGCACCTCCAGGTCATCGGCTGCAGAACCGATCAGAAAGGGTTGCAACAGGGTCTCGTAAAGAAGCGCGCCATGGTCACTGCGGGCCACGATGGTCAGGTCGTCGATCGCTATGTCAGCCCCGCGTAGACGTCCGGTGCCACTCAGGTCCACGACCCCGGGCAATTGAATGGACCAGGTATCAAACTGCACTACTTCACGCTGGACGTTCCAATAGCCTCTCGCGCTCGCTTTGACCGTGCCCGCCCCTG
>Ga0265306_10000752_pt1 | contig 15637 bp, 14 predicted proteins | sample Helome_3_FD_192493 | JGI IMG/M metagenome (GOLD analysis project Ga0265306, IMG submission 192493) | Marine sediment microbial communities from subtidal zone of North Sea - Hel_20160420 (Illumina Assembly) | ecosystem: Environmental > Aquatic > Marine > Subtidal zone > Sediment ...
CCGGTGCCGACACCTGCTGTACGGGTGATTTGGACACCCGGAATGTTTTCCAGAACCTCTGCCAGGTTCTGGTCAGGAAGCTTACCGATATCATCGGCATAAATTGCTTCAATCAGGTTATCCGAATTTCGCTTTGACGCAATTGAGTTAGCGATGGAATTTCTGATACTGGCAGTTACGATGACTTCCTCAAGCGTAAGCTCTTCTGTATCACCCTCTGCCGCAGATTCATCCTGCGCATAGAGTACCGGCGCAGAGGCCAACATCAGTGTTGACAGTGCCGAGATACCAATTATTTCTTGGATTTTCACTTTTTTCTCCCAAAATTTAGGTGCACTTCGGTAGTGACTTATTGGTTTTGTTTAGTGATTTTTAACCAATTATTCCACATTTGTCAACCATTGATCTATTCCAATAATGGAATTTTGGTATACAATTTTGGTAACACCTTGTGCCAGACCAATAAAATCAGCACTCAGGATTGAGGTCATTTCGGTTCAAATGCCAAATCGAACGAGCCAAAAGGCCCAAAATCGACACGTGCAACAGAACTCAGCTGAACATCGTGAACACCGGTCACAGCCCCGGATGAAACCAGTGTGCCCGCGGGAAGCTCTACATGCCGCCAGGCCGAGAGGTCGATCAGGAATCTCAATGCCTGCAGCAACCCCCCTGGTATGGCGGCGGCGGTAGCCTCCCCTACCAATACACTGTCCACTGTTACGGCGGCGGTCAAGGAGTCCATCGGCAGAGACCTCCAGGCCGGAATTTCGGGACCCAATACGACGCCGGCATTCACCCCGAAATCTGAGATGATTGAGGTCGCTCCACGTTGAACCGCCACTGCCATTGGGCTGCTCGCGATTTCCGCGCCACCATAAACAGCGGAGATAACATCCATCAATTCCTCATCGGAGTAGCTGCGATTTGAGGGCGTAATCTTTGTCCCAAGTTCCAGGACAAACTCGGCTTCCACTGCCGCAAAACCACCTTCGTATACCGAAACCGCCGTACAAGAACCGGGTTGAGCCGCATAAACCAGTGAGCGAAAAACAGGACCGGCCAGGCGCTCTGCCGGGAATCGCTTTCGATCATTCGGCGGCAACATCGCAACTTTCCACCCGGCGACCTCGTCCGGCCAACGTTCAATCGATGCGGTTTGAATGGCGTACGCCTGTTCCAGGGCATCGGGTAAACGGCCGGGAAAATCCGGCAGTGAATTACCGTTCAATCGAGCTTCGACCAGGCATTTCGATATGGCATCATCACCCTCCGAGATCGTAACATGCATATCATCAGGCAGATCCGTTGTTTTTCTCATAACGATCCCTTTATGGCTGATACCCTTGCGAAGCAACTTATAAGAACTACGACAAGCGCTGGGCAAATGTTCAGACCAAGTGTTCATACCAATTTGCAGTTCAATATGTCATTTGGTATATCATATTGGTAGAATATTTGCTAGCCAATTTATTATTCCGATACGGCGCTGGTCATCGGATACCCTGATATACAAAATATGGAGTTCAAAACATGTGGATGCCCACAAAACTTTACCCAGCCCTCATTACACTGGCGCTGGTGCCATTCGCCGGAAACGCGGACGACAAACTGGTCAGGAACATCACAGAATTCAATGAAGTTGTTCAGGAACTGCAACCTGGTGACCGTGTCGTCCTGGCAAACGGCACGTGGACTGACGTTGAACTGCGATTGCAAGCAACCGGCACACTGGATGAGCCCATCGAATTGACGGCGCAGCAGCCCGGTGGTGTGATTATTTCCGGCCAGTCCAACCTGGGCATTTCCGGTGAATACATCGTTGTGTCCGGGTTGGTGTTCAGGGACGGGTTCACACCGACCAGCGAAGTCATCTCCTTTCGGACATCGAAAGACGAACTCGCTAACCACTCCAGAGTAACCAATACGGTCATCGACAATTTCAGCAACCCGGAAAGGATGGACTCGGATACCTGGGTGGCCATCTATGGAAAGAATAACCGGTTTGACCGTAACTCCCTTGTAAACAAGGGTAATCGCGGGGTAACCCTGGCAGTCAGGATGAACACGGAAGCCAGCCGTGAAAATGGCCACATCATCGAATACAACTACTTTGGCTACCGGCAAACTCTTGGATCCAACGGCGGCGAGACACTTCGCATAGGGACCAGCCACTATTCCAGGGAGTATTCGAATACGATTGTAAGGTACAACTACTTCGACCGGACCGGTGGCGAGCTTGAAATTATTTCAAGCAAGTCCTGTGGCAACCAGTTTCACAGCAACGTGTTTTTCGAGAGCCAGGGTACGCTGACCATGCGTCACGGACATTACACACTGGTCGAGAACAACTATTTCCTGGGTAACCGGAAACCCAACACCGGGGGAATTCGGATCATCAACGAAAACCAGACGGTGCGGAACAACTACCTGTATGGCCTGACCGGCCACCGGTTCCGCGGTGCGCTCGTGATTATGAACGGCGTACCCAATGGGCCCATTAATCGATATGACCCGGTCATTGATTCGCTGATGAACAACAACATCGTCATCGACAGTGACCACATACAGCTGTGCGCCGGTAGCGATGAAGAACGTTCAGCGCCACCCACCGGCTCATCGATGCACAACAACATCTTCATGAGCAGGACCAATCTTGAACCCTTCACCGTTTATGACGACGTATCTGGCATCAGCTTCAAGGGCAATGTGCTGAATGAAGAGGCTAACCTGCCGATCAAGAACGGTTTCGCCAGGGTTCCCTACTCCGTCACCAAGAATGAAAGCGGATTACGTGTTCCCGAACAGTCCTTGATCGATGAAATTGGCTTTGGCGAAGTGAAGCCACCGGTTGCCAAGGGAGACACCGGCGCCAGGTTCTATCCAAAGACCGACGGTGTCGTGACGTTTCAAAGTGGCGACACGATTCCAGTAAGCGCCGGCACCAACACAATTCTATCGGCACTGGTCAACAGCAAGCCCGGCGATACGCTGCTGCTTGAAGCCGGGGGCGAGTACCTGCTGACGAAGTACGCTCATATCAGGCACCCTGTCACCATCAAGGCAAAGGATGGCAGCAAAGCCATCGTACGTTCGGAAAAGGCGAGCTTTTTCTTCATTGAAAATGGTGGTGCGCTGGAATTGGAGAACCTTTGGCTCGACGGAGCAGAGTCTCCTGACCAGCCGGGGAATAACGTCATCAGCACCAGCAGGTATTCCATGAACCAAAATTACTCGCTGGCGATCCGTGACTGCAAGGTGACTGATCTTGACAAAAATCACAGCTTCGACTTTCTCAAGGTGTACCCAAGCACTTTCGCCGATTCCATCGAGATCATGGATACGGAAATGACAAACATCACGGGGTCAATCCTGTCGCTGAACAAGGAAACGGATGACCTCGGTATCTACAACGCCGAAAACGTGACGATCAGGAACAGTAAGTTCACCGACATACAGGGCGCCGTAGCCAATATCTACCGCGGCGGCACGGATGAGAGTACGTTTGGTCCCATTGTGCAAATTGAAGGGAATGAATTCATCAATGCGGGACAAGGCAAGCGGAACAAGTCCAAGGCCTCGCTGCTATTTCATGGTGTACAAAAACTTCATATATCGAATTCCAACTGGGATCAGAGCGCCCCGCTGGAGTTGTACCTGACCAACGGCGAACCGATCACTGTGATCGAACATGTCGTGATGAAAGGAACTGGCGAAATCCGCGCAAATAGTAATAAATACAGGAGCGAGAGCGTCACCTACGAGTGAAAGTCGGGAATGTTGAAAATAGAAAACATCAAAGTCTACGTTTGCAGCCCCGGCAGAAACTTTGTCACGGTAAAGATCGAAACTGACGCGGGGATTTGCGGGCTGGGTGATGCTACCGTCAATGGCCGTGAGATGGCCGTTGTTGCCTACCTGGAGGAACACGTTACCCCATGCCTGATTGGCCGGGATGCTCATTCAATCGAGGACATCTGGCAGTACTTGTACCGGGGCGCCGATTAGCGCGTGCGGCGGCAAACTCAGGGTCATCGCCTACCCATGGCGGCAAGGCACTCAACCTGCCTTGATGTTCCGGGGGCGGTCAGCTCAGGTCTGTCTGCGACCATGCAGATCGAAATAGACTGTGGGTGAGCGGGCAGGTTTGCTCCAGTGACTTCTCTGAAAGAAAACCCAGTGATCCACCAGTAAGTCAAAACGGCTGGCTACCCAGATTGCAAACACCGATACTTGCCGGAATTCCAAAAAGGGTGGTTTATACTTCCTCGTATAGACGCCCCCTTTGTCAACTTGAATATTCACTGTCTTGATCACAGAGCGGGATTGACCGTGGACTAACATCCTCGTATTCGCGTGCTGGTTAACGCATCAAGATCTGAATCGCTAAGACTGGTGATTTGACCCTCAAAAAGACGGCTTTAAGCCTGAGCATTGGTCAGATTACCCAATCAGGATTATCTAAATCAACAGGTTGCGCTGGCCCGACCCCAACGCCCCCTGGTTCCATTTGGTCGGTTTACAAGAAGTTGGCAGGAATCTGGATAACGTTCTTTGACAGCATATAGATATTGTCGCCATTATTAATTAGTACACCGAAAGGACATTGGTTACTGACCACAAAATTCTCAAGTGTTCGTATCTGGTTCTTTGATGTTGAATATGATGCTTTGATTTCAATCGGAATCGTGCCGAAGCGACCTTCAAGGATCAGGTCGATTTCTGCCTTGCTGCGTGTACGGTAATAGTGGCGGCGATGTGTGATCAGGTGATCCTGCAAACCCTTTAATATTTGCTCAATCACAAATCCCTCCCATATCTTTCCATACTGTGGATGTGACTTTAAATCGTCGACGGAATGAATGTTGAGTAAATGGCATATCAACCCCGTATCACGGATATGTCCCTTGGACATTTTAACGACACTTTTACTCTGGCTTTTCTCATAACTGCGCAAGGTTCGCCACATGAAGGTGCCCTCCATGATTTCGATATATTTTTTCACGGTGGGCTGAGATACACCAAGGGAACGGGAGAAATTGGAAAGATTAATGATATCTCCCGAAGCGAAGCAAAGCATTTTTATGAAGCGTTGATATGCATCCAGGTTAAGCGTTGGAAAAAGGCGCCGAATATCCCTCTCAATATAGGACTGAATGTAAGATTCCATCCATTGATCGAAAAAGAGTTCGTTGCCTCTGTTCAGAAACGGTTCGGGGTAACCACCTGAAAGGCATTGGGCGAGTAATTCAGCATAATCGTTTAACGAGGGCAGGGTTTTTAGTTGCTCAAGTGACGACAAGGATGTGCAAAAAGCAGAAGCAGGCTTGTCGAGGCCCTCATTCCAGCTAAATGTTCCCAACTCAACAATGGCGCAGCGTCCCGCCAATGTTTCCATGACATGGTTCAGCAGTTGCGGTGAGCTCGAGCCACTAAGCAAAAACCGACCCTTACGCTCCCGATCCCGGTCTATCTCCACCCTCAATGCGTTAAACAGGGAAGGGGCAAGCTGGGCCTCATCAAAGACATACGGACCGTCTGCCTCCCGAAAAATCAGCTCGGGATCATCGGAAACACGCTGAAAATCACTGCGGCGCTCGAGGTCAAAAGAAATCGCATCAGGTAATAGGGATTTTAGCAGTGTGGACTTCCCAACTTGCCGTGCGCCGAGAACCACCACGGCAGGAAAATTGTCCAGCAATTCGAGTATGTGTTTCTGAATATTTCGAGTTTTAATATGCATATTTCAAAGTATAGATATGAAATATGCATGCGTCAAACTTAATCCATGGTAAATAGTAAAGAGTCGGACCAGCATCTGAGTTGAGGAGTTAGGGGGTCGAATCCGTGTACCCTATTGATATTCCATTAAATAAATTACAAGCCATAGATGCTTTCATCTTAAAAGATCAATTTCAATCCAAAAAATGCGCTTTGACTAGACAGCTATCCTGCGAGTTGTACTGGTCCGACCCCAACTATCCAATACACCCTTCAATCAGGGTCGGGTTACCTGGGCCTGTAGAGTAGTTATGCACATTGGTGATTGCAAAAGGCACACAATGTGCTAAATTAGAATTGTGCGTCACTTTGTTTGGAATTCTGAAAAGAATGCCCAGTTGATACGGGAACGAGGGCTATCATTTGAGCGTGTGATTTATCACATTAAGCGGGATGAAATCTTAGATGTTGTCAAACATCCAAACGTATCCAGATATCCAAACCAGCGCATGTTCCTATTGAACATAGGCAATTATGTGTACCTGGTTTCATTTGTTGAAACCAAAACTGAGATATTTCTGAAAACCATTATTCCGAGTCGTAAAGCCGCCAGAAAATATTTTGAGGTGTAAATGTTATGAGTAACAAGCTAAATAAAGAAGAGAAGGAAATCCTTGAGTCTTATGAAAATGACGAATGGGTTTCCGTCTCAAAACCGGAAAGTATTGCCAAATATAAGGCGGCAGCAAAGGCAACTTTCAGAAAAAACAAACGAGTAAATATACGCATATCAGAATTGGATTTGGAATTGTTGCAAGAAAGAGCACTCATTGAGGGCCTGCCTTATCAAACATTGATGTCCAGTGTGCTGCACAAGTACGTAACCGGTCGTTTTTCAGAGAAAAATTCATAATTATTTGATCGATTATCTGGTTGAGTAGTAGTGGCGATATGGTTCAACACCAACAAGCCATAACAATGACTGGCCTGAAACAAGTCCAGTTCCGTAAAATTATGGGATAAATGAGTAAGCAGGAATTTGAATACGCGGGCCATGTCCTGCAGACCAAGCTGTATCGGCCACCTTTGCCGGTTGGTATGTCACAAGTCCGAAAGGTGGTGCGGAATGGCAACTGCGTTACACGCTGACAATGCTGTTTCCGAGGCATTAGTCTGTACCGGACATGTGCGGCGTCAGCTAACGTGACACCAAATAGCCTGATTTACTAAGAGACACTTCTGCTCCAGATTCCGTGCCAGTGCCGCTGCATACCCTGTCAACTGGGGACTAAGGCTCAATTGACGAAACTTTTTTAGTCGGCTCCTTTTCCTAATACCACTGGCAGGCTACACTCAAAAGACATGCTGCTGCCAATCCAGGCAATCCAGGAATGAATCCAGTCCTGAAGTCAGGTAAGTCACTCAAATGAGATTGATCTCTGGATCGACGTTTTGGGAAAAAAGTGTCGCTTCGACTATGCTGGGTTAGAGCATGATTCATTATCTTTTGAACCAATTGGGGGATAAAACCATGGAAAAAATTACCAGGTATCTCGGTTGTGTGGTTTTCCTGATGGCCCCGACTTCAGTTTTTGCGCTTGATGGAGCCAGGGAAGAAACCCGGACCGACGAGGCATTTATGGAATTCGGAGTCACGGGAAATGGAGTGACCGTTGCCGTCCTGGATCGGGGAATTGCGTGGGATCATCCGGATTTCATGTCCGGCGACGTTATAAGCAAGCCCTGGGGTACCTTGTTAATGGAATTTACGGGGCCGGACAGTGCAACGGCAAGCTGGACCAGCGTCTTGCCGGGGTACAGCGACGGCTCGCTCGAACTCACCCGGCTGACCGGGCTTGGTGGTCATGCCTGTGCAGATGGATGACTGCTCAGGCGGAACATACCGGTAAATCCCCGATCGGCGGATAGAAAGTATTAACCATCTTTCCAGGCATTCCGACAAGTGTCGGGGGTGTTTTACCGACTGCCCCCGGGACCTCAAGTCTGCTTGATCACCAGGTCGTTGATCGAAAAGATTACAATTTCAGCGTTATGCCAGCAGAACAATCAGATTTAACGCACCAGGAGCATGTCGTACTCGGCATGAGCGCCGCCATGGGTGCGTTTTTCATGTTCACGGTGATGAACGTGTTCGCCAAGCTATTGAGTGCCCATCACTCGGTCGTCGAAATAGCTTTTTATCGCAACCTGATCGCATGCATGCCCTTTCTGATCCTGGTATTCGGCTTCGGCCGCCGGGACATCCTGATCATCAGAAGTCAACCCAAGTTGATCGGAATCAGGGCGGTTATCGGATCGCTTTCCCTTATGACCACTTTTGCCGCATTTTCGCTGATGCCGATGGCTGACACGACGGCGCTGCTTTTCACATCGACTTTATTCGTCCCGATCCTGGGTGTGTTTTTCCTGCAAGAAAGAGTAGGCCCCTATCGGTGGGCGGCCGTTATTATCGGTTTTATCGGAGTTGTCATCATGATAAAGCCGACCGGTGACGTTTACGCGCTGGGCATTGCCGTCGCTATGATCGCAGCATTGATGCACGCGATTCTTCAAATTATCCTGCGTTATCTCGGCCGTTACGAAAAGCCGGAAACGATTGCCTTCTATTTCGTAGTCGTTGGCGCACTGATTACTGCATTGCCGATGCCGTTCGTGGCTGTCAGGCCCTCGATGACTGAAATTCCACTGCTTTTCGGTGTCGGTCTGTCCGGTGCTGCCGCGCAGTGGTTGTTGTCCGTCGCCTTTCGTAATGCGCCTGCGGCGACCGTCACGGTGTTCAATTACAGCGGTATTGTCTGGGCAACCCTGTTCGGCTGGTTGATCTGGAATGATTGGCCTTTACCCATGGTATTGGCCGGAGCTGCGGTGGTGATCGCATCGAACGCACTGATCATCTGGCGCGAAAGCCGGGTTAACCCGCACAGGCCGTAACCGTTTGTGGTGCTGTTTCATTGTTCTCGTAAAGGGAACCGAAATCGCCAATGGGACCGTCTTCATCTCCGGCGATAACGGCCCGTTGCTTGATCGTGGAACCCATCAGGAAGTAGCCTTGGGCCGCCAGCTGCGCGGGCCACCAGGAAAACGACCGACAAAGAAGTCATCAGGATTATCATATCTTTCTCCTGCAATTGGCTTGAGAGAAAACGCGTCTTAATTGCAAATCTGCCGCCTGATGGATATGAGCTTTTCCGATCTGGCGCGAATCAACGACTGCAAATACGCTGAGCACCTGACCACACTGAGCCACAGCCAGGAAGCAGCGCTGGCAGATGACTCCACGCTGCTTGTCTATTTCTATCTCTTGTTGAACGGTTGGAAAGCCGGCCGGATTGCGCATCGCTTTGCATTGGACAAGCCCAGACAGACACGGCTAATGGTGGCACTGCGTCCCTGGGCCTACTGGAACATCATCCTTAACGATAGCGGAGAACAATTGTAGACGTTTTTAAGCTGCGGATAATGGGGTGTATGTCAGGTTTGTGTAATCTAAAGGTCTTTTGGTCCAATCGCGTAGCCAATTGAGAGGAGACGGAATCATGACGAACAGACGAATGGCGGAAGCCACCATCAATGCCTCTTTGGATGCACACCTGCACGGCGCACGGGAAGATGTTGCTGGCGCAAATGCACCGGGAACTCAGTCATTGCGAGAGCAGTGGCGACCACCTGCGGAATGAAGTGCTCAATGCAGTGCAATTCAGACCGCACGACGGCCACTGGCAGGATTCGGGCACGAGCGCGCGTCCGGATGGGCAGCGAACAGTAATCGAAACGGGAACGGAAAGGTCAGCACCCATTGACGAACCGATGCTTTGGGAAACACGCAGTCAACCAGCTGCGCAGATTACTGCAAGCATGCAGTCTACGATGACAATCAAGTCGCCATCAAATTTTACCAGCAACTTGGGTTCAAGATATCCGGAAACGAAAATGTTCTTCTGCTGACCGGGCTTCCATGAAGAACCGGACTCCAGGAGTTATTGAAAATCTCGCGGAATCGTCTCATCCCAGTGTTTTTCGCGCACCAGTTCGCCATTGACCTTGACTCGCCGCACAAACCTGAGACGGAAGTTATCCAGGTCGCTGCTGAAAACCACATCCTGCTCGAACCGAAGTGTCCGGCCAGGCAGTTCCTGGACCAGGGCGTAGATACCCGTTACCGTGGTATTGGCCGGATGGCTGTCCGAAGTGCGATGCTCGATACGTTCTTCGAACCGTTCCACCCCCCAGGGGTAGCGTTGCCCTCCGGAATTGGTTGCCACGCCGAAGGCTTCATCGGTTTCCGGGTCCAATTGAACTGTGGTGATCTCGCCGTAGCCGGATACATTACCCGCATCGAGGGTTTCATAGCCTTCCAGCGAGGGGTTCTGAACGGGTGCCCTGAAGTCCGGACCATCTGTCTTTGATGGGGGAATAACCGGCAACTGAATCCTGGCTCCCTGTTCACCGCCAAGAAACAGCTTGCTGGTCATTGCGTAAGGCGTTGGCCAGAGCATGGGCCACTGACCGTTGCTGACCGCCATCCGGATTCGGTGCCCTCTTGGAAACACCCACGAAGTAAACTGCAATTCAATTTCGATTGGGTAAATTTCGCCAGGCATCAGGTCAGATGGCTCGCGTGACGATTCGCGGTGAGTACCATTGAAGCCGGCGCCGCTGACCTGGCTCACCCGCCCATTGGGCGCCACGTCTGAAATGCGGACGACCCAGTTGGCCCGCGTTGCATCGGCTGAAACTCGCAAATGCGCCATCGGGAAACCCAGTATCTCCAGCGGCTCTTCAAGGGGCCTGGTTTCATACACCAGGCTGAAGTCGTCCATGGGCTGCTGATCAGGCGGAATATTACCCCACCACATGACCGGACCACCGCCTTCAAGCCCGACGGATGCTCTTAATTCCAAAGAATGGGAAGCTTCCTTTGAAAGCGACTGTCCAAGCGAATGATCCGGCTGCGAGTAGAAAGTCACAGTTTGGCTGCGTTCCAGCGGCCAACCTTGTTCCCAACGCCAGAATCCCGGAATGGTGTCCACCCCGGGGCCGGGCGGATGGGATTTGCGGACATAAACGGCAAAACGGGGTTCGTCCAGGATGCCTGTGTCCCTGCCCTTCAGCCAGTGGTCAAACCAGCGCACCGCCTCGTGGCGCCATTCCATGCGAGGTTCCGGCCAGGCATTATGCGGAAAATAATGATCCCAGGGGCCCATAATGGCTTTCACCGGCGCCTGGACATGCTCCAGCATCCTCGGCAGGCTGTTGCGGTAGCCGTCGAACCATCCACCGATGTGCAGGCCTGGAATTTTGATCCTGTCATACTTGTCCCGGCTCGATGCCCGGTCCCAGAAAGGCCCATCCCGCTGTTGGCGCATGTAGGCATATACACTGGGTTCGACGTCGAAACGGTTACGTTCCCAGTCCTCATCAAGAACAAAGTCCGGTGCGCCCGGCATAGCGTTATAAAGATCAGCGCTCATCATCCAGGAATCCGTGTGGATAATGCCATCTATGTAATGCACGTCTTCCTGATAGAGGTCTTCTGTGGCCATCAACGCAATGAAAGCCTTCAGTGCCGGAGGCTGACGCACAGCCAACTGGATGGAATTGAATCCACCCCAGGAAATCCCGAACATGCCGACATTCCCATTCGACCACTCCTGGCGGGACAGCCAATCGATCGCTATTTCGCCATCATCCAGTTCAATGTCTGAATACTCGTAGGGGATGACGCGCCCCTCGCTGTTCCCGGTACCGCGAATGTCAACCCGGGCGACCACGTAACCCCGCTGCACAAAATAGGAAAACATGGAATAGTTGCGGGCTCGTGATTCGGTTTTCCGGTAAGGCGTGTATTCGAGCAGGACCGGAAAGCGGTCTCCGGCCTCCCCGCCCGTCGGCATGTAAAGGTCTGCCGCAAGCCGCACACCATCAGGCATGGTAACGTGCGCCTCCTTGATGACCATCCCGTAATCCGGGCTGGACGGCGGCTCACGGGCATCTGCTGCGGCTGCAACCAGGGCAGCGAACAGAAACATCAGCCACTTTGCTATCCCATTACCAAGCATCAGGCAGTTTCAAACCAATTGTTTGACAGGCACTCACAGTATTGAATCCGAGCGCAGGCTGCAAGCATCCGTCAGTGAATTTCCACGTGCGGCGGCAGCGGCGGAACCTGCTGGTGCAGGAACCAGCGTGCAGCCAGAATATTGCGGGAGAACCAGCGGTTTTTCATCAGGACCCGGGCTGCTGCCTGCGTAATGCGATCGGGCAGTTTGTCCTTCAAACCTGGTACCGGTTCGGCCAGCGTGAACCGAAACAAGCGCGGAAAATACTCGTGGAAAAAGGCATCGAACGCATCGTCATTACCTGACGCGACATCTCGCGCCAGCGCTTTATTGATTTTCAAATACTGGCCGTCTAACAGTCGTTGGCATACGAGTTATTCGGAGACCTTGGTGCATACCGATGATTTAGATCAGAATAAAGAGGCTTTATTACCCCAATCCGTGGCAGGTCCACGGCTTCTCGACCGCCTGATTTCGCGAATGACTTGCCCAAAGTGCGCCGCCGACCTGAAGCCGGAGGGCGAATCCATCCAGTGTGCCCGTTGCGGTGAAGAGTATCTACTGCATGAGGGAATACCCCTCATGGCGACTTACGGCTCAGCCGAAACCTGGTCCGAAACAAAACCACCGGATACAAGCTGCGAATACCAGAATCAGTACCAAGACCTTGCAGCTGCCGAAAGGTATAACAAGGCATACAGCAACAAGACGGAAAAGCGCTGGTCAACGCGGCGCGAATTACGTTTGCTCGAGAGGCTTCTTGGGACACAGCCTCACAGTGAGATTTTGCTCAATATTCCCTGCGGCGGAGGCCGCCTGAGTGACAGAATCGCCATTGCAACCGACAGGTTGATTGAGGCGGACACCGCAATTGGCCAACTTCTGTATGCCCGCCAGAATTCCCCGCTCGGCGAGCCGCGTCTCTGGATGACTGCCTCTGCATTTCACATTCCTTTCAAGAATTACAGCGTATACGGGGCCGTATGCACTCGACTTTGCCACCACCTTCCCACTGCCGATGAGCGGGAACGTTTGGTCGCCGAGTTGTTGCGCGTTGCACGCCGCTTCGTGATCATGACGTTTTTCGATTACTACTCACCGAAGAACTACTTGCGACGACTGCGCCGGCCATTTAATGGCAAGCCGCCGAAAATGACGATGACGCGCAAGCGCCTCGCCGAGCTTACCGAGCAGCATGGTGCAACCCTTGTCGACGCTCCAACGCTTGCCTATCCATCTTCAGGACACCGCTATGCACTGATAGTGAAAAATGGAGGCAGCCGGCAGTGACTCTGACTGACCATTCTTATGACACCGAGTTCGCTCCCAAATCTGAGGTTGTCTACAAGCACGAGTCACGCACAGGGGATTGGTCAATTCCATTCGGGGCTTCCTGATGATGTTCCTCGCTCGCGCATATTCCCCAAGAGCCTGGTTGTCGTCGCCGACTGAATTAAATCATAGGTTGATACAGTAAACGCCGAGTGTTTAGGATTTTGCGAGATATTGAAACGTGCCTTTCCTGGCATTCCGACCGCAGATGCGACTCTGGTGTCCCCTGAACCATCCGAATCTTCGCGATCAGCAGCGGCTCCTCGCTGCAGGCAATCACCCGCAGCGTGCCGCCGCAATGGGGCTAATTCCCGATAGCACTCTCGACAGCCGCCACCAGCTCCTCGTTATCGGGCTTTGTCCTGGGGCTGAACTGCTCAATGACTTCACCATCGCGGCCGATCAGGTACTTGTGGAAGTTCCAGGTAGGATAAGTGCCCGCGGAGTCCGCCAGGGCGACATAGAACGGGTGGGCATCGCCTTTCTTGACCGAAGTTTTTTCGAACATGGGAAATTCAACCCCGTAGGTCAACCGGCAGAACTCTTCAATCTGGTCTTCCGTACCGGGTTCCTGGCCCATGAAATCATTGGATGGGAAGCCGAGCACGACAAAACCCTGGTCCTGGTATTTCTCATACATGTCCTCGAGACCATCGTATTGCGGGGTATTGCCACACTTGGATGCGGTGTTCACCACGAGGATGACCTGGCCTTCATAGGCTTCGCACAGGTTGACTTCATCCTCGGAGGCGAGTTTTCGAAAATCCTGGTTCAGCAAGGCGCTGTCACAAGCGAACGCCGGCAGGCAGAACAGGGTGGTAATAAGGGCGACTACAATTTTCATCAGATTCTCCTTTTGAGCTATGCGGCCAGCCGCTCAAGCTCCTTGATTAACTTCATACGTTGATGTTCGTTTCCGGCTGTGCCGGGGAATATGGCGGAAAGATGTGGCGCGCGGTCCAGCCAGAACTTTCCGGAGTGCCGGGCAGCCTCTGGTGCAGCGGCCAGCCAGACGATGGTATCAGCGCCCTGCTCCGGTGTCCTCAATACGGAGCGTGTCAGCCTATGAAAGCCCGGTAAAGAATGACGCACGCCCGGTGTATCAGCCCAACCCGGATGCATGGCATTCACGGTCACGCCCGCATCCGTCAATTGGTCTGCCCAATACTCCGTCAGGATCATCAGACCACGTTTGGCGCGTGCATAGGCACGACTGCCATCATACCTTCCTTTCTTGTTTTCCAGATCATTAACGTCAATGCTGCTGAGATACATTCCACCGGACAGCACATTGATGATTCGGGCAGGTGCCGAGTCACGCAGTTTTGGCATCAACAACTCAGTCAACATGAATGGCGAAAGCAGGTCCGTTGCGAAAGCAGTCTCCAACCCCTCCGTTGTCGTTTCCCGCTCCAAAGGAAGCACGGCCGCATTGTTGATGAGGATATTTATGTCTTCTTCGCGTTCCAACAGGCGGCTGGCCAGGTCCCGAACCCCGGCTTTCAGGCTGAGGTCAGCCACTTCAGTTTCCAGCACACAACTGCCCGTAGACTCTGTAATTTCCCTGACCGCCGTTTCGAGCTTTTCCCGGCTGCGCCCCACCAGTATCACCCGGGCGCCCAATGAAGCCAGTTGCTCGGCGACAACGCGCCCAAGCCCGGACGTGGCCCCGGTGACTACCGCCGCATGTTGTTCCGGAAAGTCCGGCAAGGCCGACCAGTAGCGCTGTCTGACCTGGTAACCGAACCGGGTGAAACCCAGCGCTCCGGGGAGGATCAGTCTATCCATCAGATCACGAGCCAGGGGGCGTTCCAGCCGGCACGAGCCAGAACGAGCCGGCGAATTCTGTAAATCCATGATTCCTCTATTTCCTCAAAGTTTGTTGTACCAAATGTATAAGTATTGTACAGTTAATCACCTAGAAATAAACAAATTATTTAAATTTGTACATATTTTGGAGAGTTAACCATGTCACAGAAGCGGAACTGGGCCGAACCGGACAAATTGTTTGACCAGGCCACCATCAACATCAGAAACCTGCGCCTGCGGACCTTTATCGGCTTCAATGCGGAGGAAAGAACAAAGAAACAGGACGTCGTACTGAATCTTGAAATCAGTTATCGGACCAATCCTGCAGTTTTCAATGACGACGTCGAAGGCGCACTGAATTACAAGACGATTACCAAGGCAGTCATACGTCAGGTAGAGGAAGGCCGCTTCCTGCTGCTTGAGAAACTCGTCGCAGACGTCCTGGCCACCTGCAGCAGCCACCCCGAGGTGACCCAGGCCCGCGTGACCATCGACAAACCCCATGCGCTGAGATTCGCAGAATCCGTATCCCTGACTCTCGAATACACCCCGAACACTGATAATTCTTTGAACTTATTGGAGAAAGCCTCATGAGTCCCAATCCCGTATATCTGAAAAAGAACACCGGCCTCGAAGCGGCCGAACTGAGCGCCGAGGCTGTCCTGGTCCGTAACACGCTGATCGAGCATGGCCTG
>Ga0265306_10000753_pt1 | contig 15629 bp, 6 predicted proteins | sample Helome_3_FD_192493 | JGI IMG/M metagenome (GOLD analysis project Ga0265306, IMG submission 192493) | Marine sediment microbial communities from subtidal zone of North Sea - Hel_20160420 (Illumina Assembly) | ecosystem: Environmental > Aquatic > Marine > Subtidal zone > Sediment ...
TCGTCAATGGGATGGTGACCTTTTGCCACCCCCCGCCGGAAGTGGCGCATGGCCCGCTGGGCGAGACCACACAGTCGAACTGAAATTCGTCGTCCAAGCCTGGCGTGAACTCCGCGTCGCCGGTGTCGTCATCCTGCAGGTTCACTTCGATGACGTAGGACTGGTTGGGGTCCGGGTTGATCCAGAAAGAAAATTCGATGGCTCTTGAAAGGTCGCGCGCACGACCCCGGCCAAAACCGCCCAGATAGCCACCGCTCGATTCGAAACTGGCGTCGAGGGAAAACGAGCCCCCTTTGGGTGGAACGTCGGTGCTGTTCGGACCGATGGCAGCGCCGTCGAAGATAAACCAGCCGTGGCCAAATGGATTGCTATGTTCCATCAGGTCGAAAATGACACGCGAGCCGGAAGCGTCGCCTGCAGGCTGCTGGTAGACACGCACGTAGTCGATGACGTAGTTTTGCGGAAACACGGTGCTGCTGTCCGGGTCCCCCGGGAAATTCCCACCAACCGCCAGATTCAAAAGCAGATGGAAATCTACGTCGAAAGGCGCGGGAAACGGTCCGCCCGTCGAGAACCAGTCTGTTTTCGTGGCGTACAGCTTGCCGTCGAGACACCAGCGAATTTCATCAGCGAGCCACTCGATGGCGTATTCGTGAAAGTCGCCGACAGTGCCGGTCGGCAACGAGGTGACGGTGCCAGAGGACGCATTGCCTGGCGCCGTGCCGCCATAGTGAATGGTGCCGAATATCGACTCGGGGTCGCTGCCGATCGATTCCATGATGTCGATCTCGCCGCATGCCGCCCACGGACCGTAGATCGACGGGTCGCTCGAGAACAGCCAGAACGCCGACCACATGCCTTGCCCTTCGGGCAGGCGCGCGCGCATCTCGAAGCGACCGTACCTCCAGTCGCCGCGCCCGAGCGAGCGGAGACGCGACGACGTGTAGTTGAAGGGGCCGACCGATTCCTCGCGCGCCTGGATGGTCAAGAGGCCGTCAGCCACCGTTGCGTTGTCGTCCGTGTACCACTGCAGCTCGTTGTTGCCCCAGCCTGGAATGCCGAACTGCGATCCGTCGCCGAGCTGAAACTCCCACTTCGCTGGATCAACCGCGCTGCCATCAAACTCGTCCGCCCACACCAGCTCGTAGTCCGATTGCGTGAAGCACGGGATGCCGCCGCACTGCACCTCGACGCTCCTGGTCGTGTCGCAGGCGTCGTCGCCGTCGCTCACCGACACGCTGATCGTTTGTATTCCAGGCGAGCCGCAGGTGTACCGGGTCGACCTCGCTGCCGGATCTTCGAACGACCCGCTGGTCGCCGTTAGTGCTGTCGTCAGCCGGTCGCCATCTAGGTCGGTGACGACGACTGAAACCGTGGACGACCCACCTTCCGGAATGTCATCCGGTGCCGCGATCAAGGAATCGACTCGCGGGCATCGATTGGCTTCGCTCGCGCATCCCAGTAGTGCACTAGCCGCAAGCATGACCGTTGTCGCTAGAGAGAAACGCTTCATTCAACCGCAGTAGATGCTTCATAGAGCCGTCCGGAAGAGAGGCTATGCAGAGTTTGTTCGAGAGACGAACAAAGTTCTCTCCAAACAGTTGGATGCCGAATTCTGACGAAAAGGTCAAGGAAAATCTCAGATCGCCACGCGGGCGAACCTCGTTTTCATGGATAATCCGATGCGCGGTCCACATCACTCACGGAAACGGCACCGCGCCGCCGCTCGAGCTCAGCCCGGACCTCGTGGGCCTTTTGTTCAGTGATTTCGTAAGAGGCAACGATCCAAATCGCAACCGCCGAGGAGATCATCGGCACGAAAATATCGAACAAGCGCATCCACAGAAGGGTCGCGTCGGTCTGGGCCCCTTCGAGCGCCACGTCGAAGCCCGTTGCCTCGAGTAGAAATCCGCCGCCGGCGAGGGCCGCAGCCATTCCGAGCTTGACCACCCACCAGTAGATGGACCCGAACATCCCCTCTCGACGCTCGTTGGTATCGAGCTCATCGAGGTCGACCACATCTGCGATCATGGACCCCATCAAGGTGAAGAGTCCGCCGAGGCCAAACGCCATCAAAGGCGCAGGTAGAAGGAGAAGCCATGGAACCTCTGGGTTGTAACACCACCACTTTAGACCGTAGCCGACGATGGAAACCCCCGTCGCTACGAAGAACGCACGGCGTTTGCCGATCTTGGTGGCGAGCCATGTGATGAATCCGATGACGAAGAATGTGCCGGCTGCCGATAGGGTGCCTGAGTAGCCGACGTACTCTGCGCCCAAGACCTTATCGCCCCCGAACACGTAGTAGATGATGACGTAGAACTGAAACGAGGAGATCAGCATGAAGCCGTTGAACACCAGGAAGGTCGCGGCGCAGAGCTTCAAGAATGGCCGGAAGCGGAGGGTTGCGACGAAGCCTTTGAAGAAGTCGAGCATGCTGGCAACCAGGGGGCTTTGCTCGGTTCTCCGCGTCCGTCTGTCGGCTCGGTCGGCCTCGTAGAGGTGGGCCACGGCGTCGGCGCGGTAGGGCTCCTTCAAAAAGATCGCCGGTAAGATGCCGACGGCTGCCGTCAGCAGGCCGATCAGGATGGCCAGCCCCTTTGCCCCGGTCACCATGTCGTCGAAAAACAGCTCGTACTGCATGAAGAGCAGGAACCAAGGAGAGATGACGTAGGCGAGCTGGCTGAAGAAATTTTGCACACCCATCAGCCGCGTGCGTTCGTGATAGTCGGGCGTCAGCTCGAAGCCGAGTGCGACCCAAGGCGTCGCAAAGACGGTGTAAGCCAAGTAGAAAATCACCGATACGCCGAGAAAGAACCAGAAATAGAAGGTCTCGCTTCGTCCTTCAGGGAGTTGCCACAGCAGGGCGAACATCAGGCCTGCCGTGATGGCGCCCACGAAGATGTACGGCCGTCGCCGTCCCCACTTCGACCGCGTGTGGTCGGAGATGTAGCCCATCAAGGGATCGGTCAAGGCATCGGTGAGCCGCGGTAGCGCGCCGAGTAGGCCCACGAGCCACGGGCTCATCCCGAGCCCGAGATTCAACACGATGATCATGCCGCCGCTCGCAGCGGCCAGGAGATTATTTACGAAGCCGCCCAAGCCGTAAATCAGCTTGTGCGGTACGGAGATGCGATCTTCGGGGGCGGTCTCGTAGTGCGACAGTTTTTCGGTTTTCACTGAATGCCCCCGACGCCGCGCGTTGTCTGCGTGCAGCTCATAAAACTTTTTGTGATTGGGTTGGAAAGAGAGCCGGTCTTTCGAGTGCGCCTTCCAAAACGAGAGTCGCGGCGCCCACCGCGATGCCCCATTCGTTCAATCCCGTGGTTCGAATCTCGGTGTTACAGATGGACGCGGGCAACGACAGCGCCTGAATGGTACGACGCACACCGTCGAGCAAGAGATCGCCTGAGCGTGCAATACCCCCTCCGAGCACCACGGCCTGAGGGTTGAGCAGGTTGAGCAGGTTGGCAATCCCGACGCCGAGCTTATCGCCGGCGTAGTGAATCAAGTCGACCGACATCGGATCGCCATCCAACGCTGAGTCGACCAGCTCGTCAATACTCGTCGGACGCAGGCGCTCGGAGCCGCTTGCGCGCAGCTCGTTTTTTGCACGTTCGAGCAGCGCAGGCGTTCCGATGAAGGTAGTGAGGCACCCCCGGAGGCCACAGACGCATGGGGGCCCGTTCGGATCGATGGAGGTGTGGCCGATTTCACCCGCAATCCCGCCGCTGCCTCGAAAAATGCGGCCGTTGATGATCAGGCCGGCGCCGACTCCGGTAGCGACCTTGATGTACGCCAGGTCTTCGCTGGTGGAGCCAGCGCCCCACCAAAGCTCTGACAACGCGCCGAGGTTGGCGTCATTGTCGACAAACACGGGTCGATGGAAGCTGCCCTCGAGGTATGTGGCAATGTTGTAGCCCTGCCACTTGGGGACGACGAGCGGCAAGAGCTCTCCGGGTCGCTCCCGGTCCACAGGGCTTGGTACGGCGACGCCAATGCCGAGCACCTGCGAGGGTTTCACGCCATCTGCCTCGAGCACGGAGCGGATCGCCATCTTCATCTTTCCAAGGGCGACCTCGGGGTCATCGCGCACCGGAGCAGGTGCAGACCAAGACGCTCTGACCTTGCAGCGAAGGTCCGTCAGAACACATGAAACGTGGGTTGCGCCGAGCTCGATTCCAACGATGAAGCTCGATTGGTCTTGGAACTCCAGGATAATGGGGCGGCGTCCGCCGCTCGAAACTCCAGCGCGTGCTTCGTGTGCCAAGCCCTTGCTCAGCAGGTCGCTCACAATGGCGGACACCGTCGAACGACTCAAGCTCGTACGCCGAGCCAATTCTGCACGGGAAATCTCCTGGTGCTTCCAGAGTAGGTTCAGGATCAGTCGGCTGTGCTGCGCCCGAACCGCGGACGCTCCAAGGACTGCGTTGGTCGTTTGAGGAACATTTTCCATCGGTGATCGTGTCTGGGCTCTACTCCACGGACAGGCGTGACGGTCACCGTGGGCTTAGGCGGACGCCACATCGCAATGGACTTCGTTCAATCATCGAACGAACTACGCGTGGGGGTGAAAGATGTCAAGACCGTCGTCCGATCGCGCCGGTTCAAGGAGTGAAAAAGCCCGCGCCCTGATACAGCGGGACGTTGCAGGCGGAGCCCGCCGGCGTGCCGCACAGCGCGTAGTTCGGCTGCCGGAGCTCGTCCCAGAAGCCCCAACCATCGTCCGTCGTCTTCCAGGCCTCGTCGAAGGCTACGAAATCCATGACGGTCACAGGCCCGCCGGGGGACCGTTCCCAACTTTGCATGAGGTCCTTGTACCACTTGGCGTTCACGGGATTGGCGGCATAGGTCTCGATTTCCTGGGTGGGAGCGGTCTGCCGCCACTTCCAGCCGGTCTCGCCGATGACGATCGGCCGCGTCTCACCGACGGTGACGGTCACCCCCGACGTACTGCGGTACCGGTAGTCGTAGACGGCCTGGTAATTCTGCTGGGCCTTGGCGAGCGAGGCGTTCATCATGGCTTCCGCGCGCAGAGGACCGGCCGTAACCCCGAGCTGCTGCCAGTCCCACTGCTGGTAGTTGATGAACGGGTACGTGTGGATCGACACGAAGTCGATGAGGTTCAGTACGTTGTCTGGGCTTCTGCCAAAGAAATTTGCGTAGAAAGTGTAGTCGTCGTCGGCCGTGGTTGGCTGCGTCACGTTGTCTCGGGTCTCGGTGATGTACCCTTCGAGGCAGTTCAACGGCATGAACGCCGAGAAGAACGAGGTCTCGTTGCCGACGCTGACCGTGACGACGTTGGAATAGGTGTTGGCGAGTTGGATGGCGGTTGCGACCTGGGAGTCGTTGATCACGCTATCGCAGTTCGTGGCAGCGGCGCCCGAAAGGCCCTCCAAGAATAGACCCTGCTGGAACCGCATTTCGGGGAAATTCGCATCGGCGAGCTGCAGGATCTTCTCGGACACGGCGTCTCCGCCGAACAGGCGGAGCAGGTTGTAGCCGGCGGTCTGCAGCAGGCCGAGGTCCTGCAGAATATCTGCGTCACTCGGGATGTCCCCGGTACCCGGCCCACCGGCCCGGAACGGGCCGTAGTTGATCGCCTTGCCGGTCGTGTAGATCTCCGGCAGGGGCCGCAGCTCAATACCAGGACCACCACCACCGCCTCCCGGCGCACAGAAGGAGATGTTGTCGTAGAAGTTGCCGGCACCTTCGAAGTTGCTTGCGACCGTCGAGAAGCCGAACTGCAGGATCTGACCTACGAGGTCGGGGTTGCTCAGGTCCAAGGCGATCGAGTAGGGTGCCCAGTTTGCGGAAATGTCCGTCGTGTCCAGGACGACGTTGTTGGTCGTGGCGAAGCCGGCGCTCGGGTTCAGCGTCCGGATGAACGCTTGTGCGGTCGTCGCACCCCCGATGTTGCCACGTTTGGCGTCGAACTCGAAGGTGAAGGTCCGGCCGATATCGCTGGCGAGGATCGGGTTGATTTCCTGGAAGACGATGGTCTCGACCAGGTCGGTGCCGTTGAAGTGGCCCTCGTTGGTGGTTCCTGGGCCGCAGCAGTCGTAGTTGCTGAAGACGAGGAGCTGGTTGTTGCCCTGAGCGGGGCCGCCTTCACCGGTCGCGATCGCTGAGATTTGCCCAGTGGTGGTCGGCGCGGGGAACGGGCCGAAGCCGAACTTGAAGGCTCCGGTCCCGTCAAACACGTTGCCGAAGTAGAGCCATCCATCGCTGGATAGCGCATTCCCGTCTCCGGGATTGAGCCCCTCGAAGTCCTGTTCGTACTCGCACACGATGCTCGGCTCGCAGGCGTTGTTGACGCAGGCTTCGCCGCTCTGGCACTGGGCATCCTCGTTGCACTGGACGCAACTGCCCGCACCGTCACAGACGCCGGGGCCGGGTCCAAAATCACAACCCGTGTTGATGCCGTCGTTCTGCGTGTTGCACGAAGCATCGGCCGGATCGCAGACGTCCGTCTGGCACTCGATCCCGTTGTCCGAGCAGGTGTCGGGGGCGCAAAGGCCTACGCAGTCACCCGCGCTGCAGGTGCCGGGGAAGCCGCCCGTCGTGCACTGGTTGCTGTCGTTGTTGGTGAATTCACACGCGCCACCGACGCACGCGTTGTCGGTGCACTCGTTGTTGTCTTCACAGTCGCTGTTCTGCGTGCACGCGACGCAATTGCCCTGACCGTCGCAGGTCCCGCCGGTGGGCGGTGAGCACGCGTTGCCCGCGGCAGAGCCGGGGTCCGCTGTGCAGATCGCCGAGTTGTCGCCGGGATCGGCCGAGCACACCTCGGGGCTGCACACGTTGCCCTGGTTGCAGGGGTCGGGCGAGCAGTTGTCGATGTCCTGACAATTCTGGTCGCAGAAGATGCCGTCCGGAGGATCGCAGTCTTCGCCGGGCTCGAGCTGTCCGTTGCCGCATCCCGAGGCCACCGTGCAGTCGACGGCGATCGTTCGCCTGGCGGCGTTGTTGTTGCTGCCGTCGGGCAGAAGGCCGGTGCAGCTACCAAACCCGTCATCGGACAGGGCGACGATGATTTCACACAGCCCGACGCCGGTGCACTCGACGGTGTTGACCACCGTCTCGCATCCGCTGACTGTCTCGCAGCTTGCCGCGGTGTCGGAGCCGATGGTCGCGACGTTGCCGCACGCACCCGCCGTTTGCACGGCAACCGTCACAGGATCGCCGTCTGGATCGTAGACCTCGGTTCGGACGTCGACGAGATTGCCGATGGCTTGCGTCGTCGGGGTGACGAGGATCTGTCGGTACTCCGCGCACTGGTTGAACGTACCGTCGCTGCGGACGCCGCCGTATCGGGGCGTGTGAATGCAGGCCAGGACGACCTCGAACGACGTGGTCATGCTGGTCGAGATCAGCAGCGTGAGCTCGCCGGTGCACTCGGTGTTTCCGGTGTTCGACACGGCGAAAAAGTCGAAGTGGCAAGGTCCAGCAGGCAGGCCCTGCTTCTCAAAGAGGCCAATCGTGTTGTAGGGCTCCGGTCCTTGTGAGGTAGCGGTGTTGATCGTGAAGGTTTCGGGTGAGCTCTGCGGAGGCCGCGGGACGCCCAAGACGGGGTCGATTCCCTCGCAATAGAAGGACACGTCGACCGTATCGATTTGCTCGTTGGGGCCGGACGGGGGGGTCGCGAGCGTGACGCTCATATCGACGTTGCCGATGCCCGCGGGTTCGCTTTGGTCTGAGGTGCAGCCTGAAAGCGCCGCGGCAAGCAAGGCCGTTGTGGCCCAGGTTGATAGATGTCTCATGGCATCGTCTCTTTCATCACACGAGCACTAAGAGAAGTTATGTCGCACAGGGGTCGCTAAGTCGGCGGCTGTTGATGGTGCCGCTACTGCAAGAGGTGTGGAGCCCACCCCCTCCGATCGAGGATCGGAGGGGGGCTCCGTCGTGCCCTATGGGGCTATGGGCAGATGACCGAGACGTTGTCGATGAAGGCATCGACCGTGCAGCCAGGATTGGCTCCGCAGTCGGTCTTCAGCTGCAGTGTCACACCACCGCTGACGTCATTTCCCGTGGGCGTAGTGAAGGCATAGTTGGTCCAAGTCCCATTCGGAAACAGCGGGCCGCCGCCGAGTATGACGCTGCTCGATGTGCCGCCGCCGGTGAGCTCAGAGAAGAACTCGGCGAAGAACACGCCGCCAGCGCCCGAGACCGATCCAAACAGGTCGAACGAAATGTCGCACGAGCTGTTCGGCTGCACGGAACCGATGCCGATGTTGGCTTGTTTGATGACCGGGAAGGAGGGCGGACCGCCGCCAGCAGGAACGCTGGCGACCAGGTTACCCGACCATAGTCCGCCATTGGCCTGAGCCATGGTCGCCGCAAAGGTCCCGTCGTTGGGGAAGAATTCCCAACCAGAGGTGTCACCGGCTTCGAAGTCACCGTTGGTGGTGAGCTCGCCGCCAGGACCAGGACCTCCGCCGCCGTTTCCGCCGCAGCCGTCAAGACCAAACTTCGCGTTGTCGTAGAAGTTGCCGGCAGGTTCGAAGTTGCTGGCAATCGTCGAGTAGCCGAACTGCAGGATCTGGCCCTGGAGGAGCGGGTCGCTCAGGTCCAAGGTGATCGAGTAGGTCCCCCAGGCGGTCGGGAGGGCGGTCGTATCGAGTACGACGTTGTTGGTCGTGGCGAAGCCAGCGCCCGGGTCGAGCGTCCGGATGAACGCTTGTGCGGTGGTGCTACCCGCCGGATCGTTGATGTTGCCGCGCTTGGCGTCAAACTCGAACGTGAAGGTCTGACCGATGAAGCCCGCGGGGATCGAGGCGATCTCCTGGAAGACAATGGTTTCGACCATGTCGGTGCCGAAGTGACCTTCGCCCGGCTGGCAGCAGTCGTAGTTGCTGAAGACCACGAGTTGGTTGTTGCCCTGATCGGGGCCGCCTTCACCGGTCGCGATGCCGGAGATTTGCCCGGAGGTGGTCGGCGCGGCGAATGGGCCGAAGCCGAACTTGAAGCCTCCGGTGTTGTTGTAGACGTTGCCGAAGTAGAGCCACCCGTCGTCGCTAAGCGCTGTCGGGCCGGCGGGGTCGAGTGCCTCGAAGTCCTGCTCGTACACGCAGGCAATGGGGCCCGTGGGTTGGCAGACGCCTGCGCTGCAGGTGCCGGTGTCGCCGTCGCAGGAGGTTCCGTCCGCGACGTTCACCGTCTCGCAGTTTCCTCCGACACACACGCCAGCGGTACAGTCATTGCCGGTGTCCGGGCAGTCCGGATCGACCGTGCAGTCGCCACCAGGGGCGTCCGTACAGAACGAGACGTTGTCGTAGAAGTTGCCGGCGCCTTCGAAGTTGCTCGCGACCGTCGAGAAGCCGAACTGCAGGATCTGGCCTTGGAGGAGCGGGTCGCTCAGGTCCAAGGTGATCGAGTAGGTCGCCCAGTCGGTCGGGAGGTTCGTCGTATCGACTACGACGTTGTTGGTCGTGGCGAAGCCAGCGCCCGGGTCCAGCGTTCGGATGAACGCTTGTGCGGTCGTCGCACCCTCGATGTTGCCGCGTTTGGCGTCGAACTCGAACGTGAACGTTTGACCGATGAAATCCGCGGGGATCGAGGCGATCTCTTGGAAGACAATGGTCTCGACCAGGTCGGTGCCGAAGTGACCTTCGCCCGGCTGACAGCAGTCGTAGTTGCTGAAGACGACGAGCTGGTTCGTGCCCTGATCGGGGCCGCCTTCACCGCTCGCGATCCCCGAGATTTGCCCAGAGATGGTCGGTGCGGCGAATGGGCCGAAGCCGAACTTGAAGCCTCCGGTGCTGTCATACACGTTGCCGAAGTAGAGCCACCCGTCGTCGCTGAGCGCTGTCGGGCTGGCGGGGTCGAGGGCCTCGAAGTCCTGCTCGTACTCGCAGACCAGAGCCGCTCCCTCACAGACGTTGTTGACGCAGCTCTCGCCGGCGCCGCACTGCGAATCCGTGTTGCACTCGACGCAAGCACCCGCGCCGTCACAGACGCCGGGGCCGGTACCAAGATCGCAGCCCGTGTTGATGCCGTCGTTCTGTGCGTTGCACGAACCATCAGCTGGATCGCAGACGTCCGTCTGGCACTCGATACCGTTGTCCGAGCAGGTGTCGGGGGCGCAAAGGCCTTCGCAGGTACCCGCGTTGCAGGTGCCGGGGAAGTTGCCGACCGAGCAGGTGTTGTTGTCATCCGGCGGGAAGACACACACTCCCCCGTCGCACGCGTTGTCGGTGCACTCGTTGTTGTCTTCACAGTCGCTGTCTTGCGTACAGGCGACGCAGTTGCCCTGACCGTCGCAGGTCCCGCCGGTGGGCGGTGAGCAGGCGTTGCCCGCGGCAGAGCCGGGGTCCGCCGTGCAGATTGCCGAGTTGTCGTTCGGATCGGCCGAGCACACCTCGGGGCTGCACACGTCGCCCTGGTTGCAGGGGTCGGGCGAGCAAGGGTCGATGTCCTGACAGTTCTGGTCGCAGAACACGCCGTCCGGGGGATCGCAGTCTTCGCCGGGCTCGAGGATTCCGTTGCCGCATCCCGAGGCCACCGTGCAGTCGACGGCGATCGTTCGCCGGGCGGCGTTGTTGTTGCTGCCGTCGGGCAGAAGACCGGTGCAGCTGCCAAAGCCGTCATCGGACAGGGCGACGATGATTTCGCAGAGCCCGACGCCCGTGCACTCCACGGTGTTGACCACGGTCTCGCATCCGCTGACGGTCTCGCAGCTTGCCGCGGTGTCGGAGCCGATGGTCGCGACGTTGCCGCACGCACCCGCCGTTTGCACGGCAACCGTCACGGGATCGCCATCTGGATCGTAGACCTCGGTCTGGACGTCGACGAGATTGCCGATGGACTGAGTTGTCGGGGTGACCAGGATCTGCCTGTACTCCGCGCACTGGTTGAACGTACCGTCGCTGCGGACGCCGCCGTATCGCGGTGTGTGGATGCAGGCCAGGACAACCTCGAACGACGTAGTCTGGTCGGTCACGACCACGACGGGGCTGGCCTCGCCCGTGCACTCGGTGTTGCCGGTGTTGGAGGTGGCCGTGTACGTAAAGTGGCAATTGCCTGCAGGGATACCCTGCTTCTCAAAGAGGCCAATGGTGTTGTACGGCTCCGGTCCTTGCGAGGTGGACGTGTTGATCGTGAACGTCTCGGGGTTGCTCTGCGGAGGACGGGGTACGCCCAGCACCGGGTCGGTCCCTTCGCACCAGAACGACACATTCACGGCGTCGATCTGCTCATTGGGTCCCGCCGGGGGTGTCGCGAGCGTGACCTCCATATCGACGCTGCCGATGCCTGGGGGTTCGCCTTGGTCTGAGGTACAGCCTGCGAGTGCCACGGCAAGCGCCGCGCACGTCAGCACCGCTGAGCTCGCTAATCGTGTTCGTGTCAGTGACATCCCTAATTCTCCTCGCGAGGTTTTCACACGCTCTGATTCGCAATCGGCGACGCGATCGCTTCTTGGGTTGGGGGGTTTGGAAAATGCAGTTTGTTCGAACATTGAACAAACTCAGGACTAAGGGCACTACAACGCCACATTTCCAAAGATCAAGCCCGAATTGAAAGCACGTCGCGGCCTCCTCGAGGTTATTTGGTTTTGTGAGATATCTCACGGGCTTGCCCACGCCCCCCCAAAACCCCGATCGTCGCACAGCGCCACACATGGGTCTCATTGTCACTTCGCACCGCGACAATCACTGGATCGCCAAAAAAGCCGGCACTCCAACGCGAGACCCTACCCAGACTTGCTAGATTGAGTAATCCCGTCGCAGAAAGCTTCACGGTAACTGAGTGCTTCACACTGGAACGGACGAGCGCCTTCCGCTGCGACAAGGAGCTCGAATGACACGCCCTGTGGATCGCCGCGATGACACTGAGCAGGCGGCCACGTCCGAAAACGACCAACATGCATGTCGAGAACGGTCACGTCTGGGAGAACGCAGCTTCGGTGGGTCGCAGAACCCAGCGGCTTGCAGTCGGTCGTGCCAAGCCCGGGCGCGCCCAGTCGGCGCGCCCGGTGGATGTGCGCGAATCGGGGCCCGAAGTCGAGTTGGCGAGAGCTGCTCGTGCTTGCAATGGTTTACAGTGTGTGTTCTGGCTCGCGAACCAGGAGATGATGAGTGCGTAGCTTAGTTGGATTTCTTTGCATCGCTTCGTTTGCCGTGCCCGTGGCTGCAGGTTGCGGAGGCGCCGGCGACGATCCCGAGCTCGAGTGCACGGAGGGCGTGTGTCCGTGCAACGAGGGCGGCATTCGGGCGGCCCTCACCGAAGGCCTCGGACCTTACACCTTCGACTGCGACGGTCCGACCACCGTCATCACCGGCCGCGAGATCGTCATCGAGAGTGACGTCATGTTGGACGGCGGAGGCAATCTTACGGTGGATGCGAATCGCAGACACCGGGTGTTTTCCGTGCTCGAGGGCGTGACAGCGGAGCTCATCGGGGTGACGGTGGCCAACGGCAACGAAACCGAGGAGCACGGTGGGGGCATTCGGAACGAAGGGACGCTCACGCTCACGAACTGCACCGTCTCCGGGAGCTCCGCAGGGCGTGAGAGTGGATGCCGGACCGACGACCCTGCATTGCTTTGTTCGGAAGGTGGCGGCATCTGGAACGTCGGGACGCTGACCCTGATGGACAGCACGGTATCAGGGAATTCCGCACCTTTTGGCGGCGGCATCGCAAATCGCCGGGGTAGCCTGACGGTGATCGACAGCAACGTCCTCGGGAACTCCGCGGACGGATGCCGAGGCGCCGCGGCGGTTCTTTGTAGCGGCGGCGGCGGAATATGGAACTCGGCGACGCTGACGATGATCGACAGCACCGTTTCTGGAAGTACCGCGAACTGGGGCGCCGGCATCTACAACCGCGGGCTGCACACGCAGACCAACAGCACCGTGTCTGAAAACGCCGCCGGCTTCGACGGCGGCGGTCTCCTCAACTTCGAGACGCTGAGGCTGATCGATAGCACGGTGGCCGACAACACCGCCGGCCAGAGCGGCGGTGGCATCGCCAACGAAGCCGGCATGCTCGAGGCGACAAGCAGTACCCTGTCGGACAACAGTGCGGCGTCGGCGGGCGGAGGAATCTACAACCCGGGGGGCGCGGCAGCCGAGCTCGTGAACACCACCGTCTCGACCAACACTGCAAACACGTGGGGCGGTGGCATTTACACCGGCGGTGACTTGCTGCTGGTGAGCGGTACCATTGCCGGGAACGACGCTCCGACCGGAAGCGCGATCTACGACCCGGGCTCGCCCGCGGCCGGCCTACGATCGATCGCAAATACGTTGATCGAGGGGGACTGCGGTGGATCGCCGTTCGACTCCGACGGCTACAACATCGAAAGTCCCGGCAACACGTGCGGTTTCGGCCAACAAACCGATCGGCCGGCAGAAGGTCAACTGGACCTCGGTCCGCTCGACGACAACGGCGGACCCACGAGGACCCATGCGCTCCTGGAGAACAGCGTCGCCATCGACCAAATCCCAGAGGCTGATTGCGTCGACGGCGCAGACGAACCGTTGAGCACGGACCAGCGCGGCGAACCGCGTCCGGCCGGTGAGAGCTCGAGCTGTGACGTGGGCGCATTCGAAGCGCAGCCCTGAGCCGACCGACCGCGTCGGCGGGCAGTTGCGCCCATGGCAGACGCTCTCGATAGGGGCTTGACACATTTCACGGGACTTGGTTTGTTCGCCCAACAAACGAATCGAATTGCTCCGAGATTCGTGATTGCCGCGTTGGAGACCCGAATGTCCTCCACACAAGTGTTTCCAGATGACTTTGCGTGGGGTGTCGCCACTTCGGCCTTCCAAATCGAGGGCGCCCACGATATCGATGGCAGGGAACCATCGATCTGGGACACCTATGCCGCGCAACCTGGGTTCATCGAAGACGGCAGCAACGCCCACGTGGCGTGCGACCACTACCACCGCTACGCCGAGGACATCGCTCTAATGAAGTCGCTCGGCGTCGGCGCCTATCGATTCAGCGTCGCATGGCCGAGGATCCTTCCGACCGGGCGCGGGGCCGTGAACGTCGCCGGGCTCGATTTCTACGACCGTCTGGTCGATGGCCTCTTGGCGGCAGGCATCGCGCCCTGGGCGACGCTTTACCATTGGGACCTTCCGCAGGCGCTCGAAGACGAGGGCGGCTGGACGAGCCGTTCGACGGTGGACGCGTTCGTGGAGCTCGCTGACGCGGTGAGCGCGCGTCTCGGTGATCGCGTCGAGCACTGGATCACCCACAACGAACCCTGGTGTGCGAGCGTGCTCGGATACGCCCAAGGGGTGCACGCTCCGGGGAAAAGAAGCTGGCCGGATGCCTTGACTGCATCGCACCACATGCTCCTGAGCCATGGCCGCGCCGTGCCCGCGATTCGTCGCAACGCCGCCAAAGCCAGAGTCGGCATTACGATGCTGGTGGCCCCATGCGAACCGGCTTCGCCGAGCGAGGCCGACCGGATTTCGACTCGGCAGTTCGACGGCGAGCTGACCCGTTGGTTCCTCGATCCGATCTATTTGGGACGCTACCCGCAAGACGTGATCGACTACCACGAGCGCGAAGGTCGGTTGCCCGACGGCATGCGCTTCGTGCAGCCCGGTGACCTCGAGGAGATCAAGATCCCGATCGACTTTTTGGGCGTCAACTATTACAGTCGGGCCGTCGTGCGCAGCGCCATGATCCCCGAGGCGGAGAACGAACCGAGAACCATTCCGGTTCCCGACCCGGCCGAGCTGACCGACATGGGCTGGGAGGTTTATCCCAAGGGGCTGACCCAAGTCCTCATGCGTTTGAACGCCGACTATCGGCCGGGCTCATTGGTCGTCACCGAGAACGGTGCCGCGTACGCGACCGCGCCAGGGCCGGACGGCGCCGTGCAAGACACGCAGCGCTGCGACTATGTGAAGAGCCATCTGAAAGCGTGTCTTGCGGCGATCGATGCGGGCGCTCCCCTCAATGGCTATTTCCTGTGGTCGCTGCTCGACAACTTCGAATGGGCCTTTGGGTTCGCAAAGCGCTTCGGCATCGTTTGGGTCGATTTCGAAACGCAGGAACGGCTCATCAAGGCGTCCGGGCACCTGTATCGTCGCATCGTCCGCGATAACAAGCTTCGGAAGGAGCAGGTCGCATGAGAATCGCTAGCGCACTCGTCTTCGTCTTGCTGTGGTCCACCGTTGCGGCGGCACAGCAGTACGAAGAGGAAACGGTGGTGCCGACACCGTCAGGCGGCCCCATGGCGCCCGGCGTACCCCCACCGCCCGGCGCACCCCCACCAGCCGGCGCACCCTCGCCGCCGAGCGACGACTTCGCCCCATCCTACCAACGCCCCGAGACGCCCCCACCGGGATCGGCACCGGCCGTTGCTCGCAAGACCGACGGCCCCAACGTCGTCAAAGTCCGCAAGGACGAACGCGGCTACCAGCTCCTCGTCGACGGCAAGCCCACGATGGTGTTTGGCATGAACTGGGGATACATGCCGATCGGCCAGAACTACACCTACGACTTCTGGGGCAAGCCCGACGAGCTGATCATCAAAGCGTTAGACGCGGAGATGAGGTGGCTGAAGGACATGCACGTCAATGTCATTCGGCAGTACGCCGGCGGGATGGACGGCGGCCCCCCGCCTCGCTGGATCAAGTACATCTACGAGAAGTACGGCATCTACACGG
>Ga0265306_10000754_pt1 | contig 15617 bp, 13 predicted proteins | sample Helome_3_FD_192493 | JGI IMG/M metagenome (GOLD analysis project Ga0265306, IMG submission 192493) | Marine sediment microbial communities from subtidal zone of North Sea - Hel_20160420 (Illumina Assembly) | ecosystem: Environmental > Aquatic > Marine > Subtidal zone > Sediment ...
GAAAAAAATGCTTCAACTACCCCCGCCCAAATCAACATCAAGGCCACACCGCTGATGAGCGTGACCAGGTCATTCGATGTTTTTCGCAGCCGCATGCGCAAAGATATGGGTTTGCCCCACCCGATGAGCGCGCTGGCCAGCACGATGCCGGCCTGCCCGGCAAGCAAAATGGCCGGGATTTCAATTGCCCCGTGCGGCAGCAACCAGCCGAGCAGAAAAGCTGACTCACCTGCCAACACATAATCGATCGCCACCGCCCCTAAAATAACACCATTATAAAACAACATGATCAAGGTGCCGATCCCCCAGGTCATTCCCAGGGCAAGCGTAAAAATGGCCACTTTGGTGTTGTGGGTCATTAAAAAGGAGGAGAAAGAACTCTTGGCACCTTTGAGTCGATCGGTATCGGCGCTTTCTTCCTTTTTGACGCGGTCAGACGGGTCTCCCTGCAGATGAGAAAATGGGAGCAGGATTTGCTTGGTGCTCGAATCCACGATCATGATAAATCCGCCAAAGGCTGCACCGACCAGAATAGCAATTAAACTGATCCAGAATGCGCGCAGATGTTTGCGAAATGTTTGCGGAAAGGTATTGAAGAACCAGTGTAAAGGTCTTAGCCGATGGGGTTTATCCCGTGTTTCATGGATCTCGCCAAATGCCCGGCCAACCAACGATTCAAGATATTGGCGGGTGTTTGGCTCAGCGGAAAAAGTTGAGATTTTAGCCAGATCTGCTGATGCACGCTGATACAGATAATGAAAGCGCTCAAGAGCCCCAAGCTCTAATTTTTCATCCGGCTTTCTTTCCAGCCGATCCAGCATTGCTTCCAGCTCCGACCAATAGAGCCGTTCCTCGGTTATAAATTTTTGAAGATCGATAATCACAGAACTTGCCTTCGCTTTAACGTCAAATACTGCGCGACCAGGTCCGTGCAAAGGTTTTCATTTTCCAGCATGGCAAATCCGACGCCGCGTTTTTTTAGAACGTTTTGGGTTTCCCGTAACCGCCGCCAGAGCATGTGTCCGCCCAGATCGTTGTAAATATCATTGACCGATGAAACGGATTCGGAAGTAAAAAGCGGCCTGGCGGTCAATGGTTTGATCATATTGACCAATACCACGTGGTGTCGGGCGATGAGATCAATGTGGCGCGTAAAACTGTCCGCCAGAACCGGATCATCTAAATGGGTTAGAAAAACCATCAAGGCTCGCCGACGAATTTTGGTGCCAATGAAGGTAAACAACTCAGCAAAATCGGGAGAAACATTTTGGGGCTGCAACATATAGAGCGCATCCCGACAGATATTGAAATGTGCTTTGCCCATCTTGGCTTTCAAAAAAGAACGGACTTTGTCGTCAAACGTCAAAAGACCAAACAAATCCCCCTGCCGTTCGGCAGCCAGCGCCATTATCAAGGCCGCCGTGACAAAGCGCTGCAATATCGGGTCTCTGTCGTCGGCCGGATGGCGGTCACCCCCGATGCCCGCTGGCATGTTCGCCGCCGCGGATCGGGCACTGAGTCGCGATGCATCAATGATCACATATATTTGCTGGGTCCGCTCGATCTGATAGACTTTTGTAATCGGTATTCCGCGCTTGGCGGTCGTCTTCCAGTGAACGTCTTCAAAGCTGTCACCGGGCAAGTATTCTCTGAGTTGTTCAAAATCCCGTCCTTTTCCGACTTGCCGCTGGGCATGGATACCCAGGCCCCTGTTTAAGAACAGGCCGCTTAAATTTTTATGTTCATCGAACAGGTTTGGATACACCCGAATTTCCATCCGAACAACAACCGCGGATCGTAAAGCCCACATCCCCCATGGTGAGGCCGCTTCCAGATAGCACCGATCAATCAGATAGCGGCCCTGCTTTAGCCCCATCAACGACCAGGCGACCATCGAGCGTTGCTTATCCGGTGGCAATTCGACGGTCAGTTCGACTGCCGCTGTGTCGATTTCTTCCGGAAATGCCAAACCCAGCCGCATGCGTCGGACCTGCAGGTTCGTATTGTCGATTTGTAAATTAAAACTTCCCTGTCTGCCTCTTGAAACCCGGACAACCTCCGGTAACACGACGTGGATCCCCAGCAAGCGCCTCTGCGAACGATAGGCGTCCACAATGGCCCCAGCGGTAAGGCAAGCCGCCAACAGGATGGTCGGTACGATCATCGACGCTACTGCTGCTATCAGCAGTGTGCAGGGCAGCAAAATAAGCCCTACCAAAATCAGAAGCCGGTATGTGGGGACAATCTTCATTAATTCGGCTTTACAATTAAATTCTCTTCTTTATCAGTAAACAACGAAGTTATTCCTTTTTCTTCGTCCGGGTTTCAGGTTTCAGTTAATAACCTGTAATGGGCTCTGTCGAGTCGATGCCAGAGGCCAGAAGCCAGTCGCAAGCAGCCCGCAACGCGCAACGCGACCACCTACCGGGGTACCGCAATTTCTTTTAAAATATTCTCAATAACCTCTCCGACCGTTAGTCCTTCTATTTCATATTCGGGCCGCAAAATCAGACGATGTTCCAGGACCGGATAGGCCATCAGTTTGATATCATCGGGCGTGACAAAATCCCGGCCGCTAATGGCCGCAAACGCACGACTGGAGAGTAAAAGCGCCTGGGTGGCCCGCGGCCCGGCGCCGACCAGAACACTTTGATGCGAGCGGGATTTACGAACGATGTCGACAACATAGGCGACCAGGTCTTCCTTTACCAGGATTCCAGCCAAAGCCGCTCGCAGTTTGGTAATGACTTCCTCGGTTATGATCTGCTGCACCACTCCACTGGCCAGGGTGTTCTCGGGTGAATCTTTTCCCAGCATCCGCTGGGCCAGGATGAGTTCTTCCGCTTTGCCCGGAGGGTGCATGTTGATTTTGAGCATAAACCGATCTTTCTGTGCTTCGGGCAACGGATAAGTGCCCTCATATTCGATCGGGTTCTGGGTGGCAAATACCGTGAAATTCGGGGACAACTGGTGCGTTTCGCGGTCGATGGTTACGGTGCGCTCTTGCATAGCCTGGAGCAAGGCGGATTGTGTTTTGGCCGGTGCCCGGTTGATTTCATCGGCCAGCAGAAAGGTGCAAAAGACCGGGCCTTTTACCAGTGAAAATTCATTGGTCTGCAGATTAAATACGTGCGTTCCGGTGATATCGGTCGGCATCAGGTCTGGTGTGAATTGAATACGCGCAAAATCGCAGCGCATCACGTGAGCAAGAGTTCTGACCAGCAAGGTTTTCGCAATGCCGGGCACGCCTTCAATCAGCGCATGGGTGCCGGTAAAAATGGCAATCAAGGCCAGATCGACCACATGGTCATAACCGATGATTACCTTGGCCACTTCCTGTTTAGTTCGCAACAGAGCTTTTTTCAAAATTTCGGTATTCTCATTCATCGTGTCTTCCTCTTGAAATTATTTTGCTGATCCGCCGATAACCGGCAACCGGATCATTGGATGGTGCAGAGTAGGCTTTTATCATCGCAAGCACTGATTGGGTCGGGTCGCTTTTGCCACCTGCAAACCGCTGATTGCGCTGAAAGGTATGCCGCCATTCGCGGGCACAAATATGCAATAGCTGCCGTGTTGGAATATTGCGACGCAGCAGGCTGATTAACCCCTGGGTCGAATCCCGATTGGAGTAAACATCTTGGCCCGACCGGTAGCGGCTGTTTTTGAGAGGCGGCACAAAATAAACTGAATTTTTCCAGACGAACAAAATCGCCAAAACAGCAACTGCAGAAATAAACCAGTGGAAACGATATTTTTTAATCAGGCTCAACACCCCGGGTTTTATGCGAATACCTAAATGGGTTTCATCGAAGACAATGTTGGCGCTTTGCCCAACCGTCCAGGCCAATAGTTCAGGGTACCGTTCGGATCGCAGTGCTTCGTTACTCATGAAAAAGGAATCTGCCGTAAGCACCAGGCTGCCCTTGCCATAAGGTCTTTCAATGATGACCGGCCGGCCCTCTGCGGTATAAATGACGCGCCAGTTGTCATCCAATTCATCAAAATAAATGGCCGTGTGCCAGGAAATGGTCCGCGGCAGCCTTTTAAGATCGGCCGGAGGTGGGTCATGGTTTATCTTAAGGGCTTTAGCCGCCGGCGTTTCGGCAAAGGCAAACGTAAGTCCCCATTGTTCTTTCAACGCAACACATTGGCTGTTATTTCCCGAAATGGAGGGCCGGGAAGCACTCTCGGATGGCTTGCTGTTGGAGGTATCTTCAGAGTCGTTTGACCCATCCCGGGGCCGGGTATTTTTATCATCTGATTCATCTGCAGGAGTTGCCGCACATGTTGACATGCGCCAGTTTGCCGGCTTTTTTTCAACCGGCAAAAAAGATAAAACCAGCCGTCCGCCACTTGCGGTTAAGCGCTCAAAAGTTTCGATCCACTCGACCGGTACGGATTCAGAATCAAAGACAGGTGTCCCGATATTAAAAAAGGTGCTGGATTCCTCAAACACCAGGTTCGGCAGGTGTTGGTAATTGCGCTGAACCGAAGTATTCCGCAGATTTTCCAGACCCCGAAAGAACGCCCGACTTCCCACCGGATCGCTGCGCAAAGTTGAATAAGCCGGATATACATCTCCGGCTTCGAAACGCAGCAGAAACAACTGAATAACCCCGAGCATAAAACCCGATACAATGATCATAAAAATAATGACGCGTATGGCGTTAGCTCTGGGCAAGGGTTATCATCCTTTTTTGAAGAGCGGCAAAATTATCCAAATCGTACTGTTTAATGGCATGCAACCCGTACCAGACACGTTCAAAAACTTGCCTGCTTCGAGTAAAATCCGTTAACAGGTTTTCTTTCTGGTGAGCCCTTCGGCGTAGCTCCATTTCGTATTCACAATTGGACTTAAACTTATCGATGGTAATCAGCCCATGCTCGGCCAAACCGGCCAGAGTTGCCAGATAGAAGGCCCGCATGGCCAGACGCAATGACCCCTTCTGGGCTAATTCACTTGCCAGACCCAGCCAGCGGTTTACCGGCAGGTCAGCGGCGGTGGTGTCTTCGTCTTCAAGATCCAGTGTGGGTTCAACCGGCGTCGCCACAATCTTGGCCTTGGCGATCTGCCGCCGGCTCCAGGAACGCCACAGAATATAAGTCAGCACTCCTAAAAGGCCGAGCAGGAGGGCGATAACGGCAACCCGCACGGAAGATATCCAGTCTGTATCCGAAGACCGTCTCTGGTGTTCACCGGTTGGCAGCAGGGCAAGCAACCAATCAATCAGTTGATCAATCCATTTGACGACAGCATTGAGTCCTTTCCCGAGCTGGTCGACAATCCAGGTCACCACCGAGGCAATTGGCCCTTCGGGCTCTGCTTGATCTTCAGCAAGCGCTTCTCTGGGCATCCGCCAGGAAAATTCTCGTTGTTGCATCACTTCATCTATCGAACGATCCAGTGCTTCAGGCGCGATGATATGTGTCTCTGCTGCCACAGCGCCTAAGGTACTGCCGGCCAACAATATCGCCACGGCTAAACCGATAACCACAGTCGTGCGTCCCGCCACCAGACCCTTTAACCCCAGTTTTATATCATCACCGGAGGTTATGGCCGCCCCATAAAAACAGCGCAGTGCGTAAACCGTTTTGACCAGCGGATTCATACACAAATAGGAAATGCCTATCGTTACCACCCAGAAGGTGGTGTTGATCATGTGACTTCCGCTGAGCGTAAACAGGGATTCAATCCCAAGATATTTTTTGATCAGGTGCGGTAAAATATAAATTGCGCTGGCAACATTTAAAAAAACCACGATTCCAAAAATAAAGAATATCGACAGCAAGATGTGATTTTGCCGCGGCCACAATCTTGCTTGAGACCAGGCCTTTTTATACAACATTTTCGGGTCACACGCCTCGTTCGCCGCTTCGACGGTAACATTTTGATAAAATGCATAGCACCAGCCAAACGGCAGAGCGGCCACAGCCGCCAGCGGCAGAACAAAAAAAGCAGTCGTATGAATAAGCGTCTGAGTTGCAGTCAGTGAAAGGATTCTTTGATAGGACCATCGCGGTGCCGGTTCGCCGCTCATTTTCATTTTTACCCGTGCAGCAAAGACAACATGCCAGCATTTCATCCATATATAGAGTAATGCCAGACCCAGAGAGGATACCGCATGATAGCGCTGGGCATCGGCGCTTCGGCTCATGTCAGCCCAAAAATAAAACAATGCCAGAACAAAGGGTAACGTTCCGATGGCGTAAGCGGAAAGTAAAAACAGGGGTGCCTTTCTCAATACATGCACGGCCTCTTCCAAAAGGAGAATCGCGCTTCTGCGATGTTCTCTGGCCTTGGGGTTCATGGCGCGTTCCACCACCCCTTTTCCCATAATGTGCCTTCATGAAACGCCGAAGGAAGCGAAAGTAAAAGCTGTCCCAGGTAATAAAAAAACACCCACAGCAGCGTTGCGCCCAACAGGAAATGGATCATGCGGGTCAGCCCGCCAAACCGGCTCAGACCGGAACCATCCGGATCGGTATCTGCACTTAAACACATGGCGCACAGCACCCTGTCTTCGTGTTCGGTCACGCATTCGCGGCAAAAATAGCGCCGGCACTGCGGACAGCGCGCAACCGCCTCCCGCAATAGATGATTGAAGCAGCGTTGATGCAGCAGATCGTCCATCAAGAAATCCTTTTGGTCGCGGTGGCAGAAACCGGCGCGGTTGACAAGCCCGAAGCTTGGCGGTTGGCTTGCTGAGAATTTCGTAACAGGCAGAGCCCCGGTATACCGATCGCGACCGCACCGCTCAGCGCTATAATGCTAATTGTCATCATGAAGGAGCTGTCCCAGGGCGTTGTGTTGGAAAAAAGCTTGATCATTTCCCACTGATTCTGGAAAATTTCCGGATGCTTGAATGCCAGTCCCACACTGATGATATAAGCGCTTATAAATGAAAAACAGATGTATCCCAGAGCCGCCCAGGTCATGGTGCGAAGGGGCTGCTTCAAATTGCTCTCATGCTGCTTCACCAATGCCACCACCACGCAGATTCCCATCATCAGCATTACGGCAGTACCCAGAAAAGTCAAACCCACATGGGTCAGCACAAAACCGGCAGCCACAATCAGGCCGTTGAAAATCAACAATGCAAATAGCATCAGATGCACCCGCCCGCTTTCATGCTTGTGGGCTTTCAAATCCCGTTGGACCAGGCGTGTCGGTGGTCTTTTTTTTTTAGGGTCGGAAGGCTGAGCGTTCTGTTGCGCGAGGGCCTCTCGCTGAATGCGTCCCTGATGCCGCTCAATGATCGGTTTGAGCTGATTCATGACCGCTTGCGCTGTGTTTAAGCGATGCAACGAGTGCAATTTTTCAGTCTGAACGGCAGTCAGCAGATGCGTTTCACACGTGGGGCCTTTGAAAAGATTGATCATTAAAATTAACAGCAGTATGACCGCTATGATGGTGTTAAAGGGGACCCAGCCGCTCGTTGAAGTCACCGCAAAAATACCGAAAAGGCCCGCCAGAACACCGATAACGATGTTTTGAATTCTTCCAACCCCGGTTTTGCGGGTGATAATGGCTTGAATGTCGTTGAAGTAATACCGCTTATAATCTTCAGCACCCCAGCGGGCATAAATCTGAAGCAAATGGTCTCTACCCCGCCAGAGGGTGTGGTGCCCGATGATAAACCCCCTTTTCTTGCCGGACAGTCGCCGGTATGTTGATTTTTCTGCTGTCATTATTTTAGATTTATGCGATTATCAGGCTTCCAAAAAGTAGAATCCATCCAACAATTTGCAAACTGGCAATCCCGAATGCCAGGACAAAGCGAATTTTGCTCCGCGGTATGATACTGCTGGGGGCACCCCAGTAATGGATCACCATAAAAAGAACAATCGGTGCTGAAAGAATTGTCGGCCAGACAAAGAGCATGGAAATAAGCGCAATCGATAATGCCACCGTGTCATAACATACCCGACGATTCTCCAGATTTTTAATCTTGCGTTTGGCTTTGCCTTTCTCCAGGCAGGCCGGGCAAAGATGCCGATCGTTGAATTCAACATCGCACAACGCACACAGAAACCGACCACAGGCCGAGCAGGCCACTGCCGCTTTTTTTGCGGGATGATAAAAACAACTGGCTTCTTCTTCACCCTGTAACGGTGCGCCGCTGCGGCCGGAAGGCAATTTGCGAAAAAGAGCCGGATAAACATCCGCGCGAATGGGTTCTTCACATGCAGGACACGGCGTCGGCGCAAAGGTATTGAGTACCTGAGCACTGAGCGGTGATTTGCACCGGGTACAGGATATCACGTATCACACCTCTGAGATTTATATTTACTGCCAACAGTATAACCGCTAAAAATTGCCGGATTAACCGATTAAATCTCTCCTGACTTAATCACACGGGTGTCGCAAATGCGATCATGGAGTGCGCGTTTTTGATCATCAAACCCGGCCATGATATAGCCGATACCGAGAATCAGCCCGCTGATGTATTTTGCAAAATGGCGACCGATTGCTCTGGCAAAGCTCACCTGTCCGCCGTCGGCCATTACCACTTTTATTTTACAGGCCATTTTACCCGGTGTGGCTGCATATTTGCCCACAAACCAGCTTTCATAAGCAGCCGGTATGATAAAATTGAGAATCGTCGTGATGAGTTGAAAGGTCACGAATACAGCCGGTCGATCAAAAGAAAAAACGCCCATAAAGGTCATCGGAAGATAAATAATCGCGCTGGCAATTCCTAAAATGATATAATCAATAAACCAGGCGCCCAAACGGAGCCAAAAACCGGCATATGTCATGATACCGGAAACCGTGACACCTTCTTTGATTTTTTGAACAATAATGGGCTTGCAGCCGGCGCACACCCAGACGTCGGAAAAGCGGATCATGTCATCCTCGGCAAACGCCTGCCCGCATTCAGAGCACAGCGATTGCCTGACCGGCGGTGCCGGTTGCATCGATTGGGCAGCGCCCTGGGTTTTGCGGCGCACAAAACGACCCAGCGCCTGCCACTCCGTCATGCCGGGTTGCCAGACAAGAGTTTTGGAATCGATTTTTTTGGCTTTTATCAGGGTCTGCAGCTCAGTTTTGTCAATCGGACCAAGCTGCCGGCCGCCGTCGGCGTAATACAAATTCATGCTTAATTCCGGTCGGTTTTCAGCAGTTTAATTTAAGGCTAATCTATTGCTATATCGGCCAGATAGGCCTCAAACTTAAACCGTGTCTGACGAGCAGACCGAAAACGCCTAATTGGATGTTATTTTAACCCTAAATTGAGCGCTTGTCGAGGTTGCCGCAGCTACACGGAAAATGTCGTCCCGCTATAGTTAACTATGCGGGACGGCATTTGACACAGTAGATGCAGTAAGATCGGCAAGCCCGAAGGGTTTCAAAATAAAAATATTAAAATGACAAACTTTCTTAATTTTAATAAGTGTCTCTCATATTTTTATTTTGAAACGCTCATTTTAGGATAGCATAAATCAGAGTATTCGGCTCCATTTTTGTCGTTGATAGCAGGATCAATACTAAAATTCGGCTGCTAAACGGCTTGGATCTCTTCAAAAAAAGCAACAGGATAAACAGTGGCAAGATGTTTTATGATCTAGATAATTCAGAGAGGGACTATTCCTGGAATCTAGCAAAATACGATGGCCGGTGGGTGAAAACTCATCCTAAAAAATTGATATAATAATGGCAATGGTGCTCTCTTAACCATTATTCCATCATTCCATTTTATGTGTTTGCATGACTCGATTCGGGCCAAGCAACCATGTTGTTTTAGTGCAGGATTTGGCTGAGAAACAGTTTGGTGCGATCGTGCTGGGGGTTCTCGAAAAACTCCTCCGGAGTGTTTCCTTCGACAATTTGCCCGAAATCCATAAATAACACCCGGTGGGCCACGCTTTTGGCAAACCCCATCTCATGGGTTACCACAATCATGGTCATACCTTCCTGGGCAAGGTCAATCATGACATCCAGAACTTCTTTGATCATCTCCGGGTCCAATGCCGAGGTGGGCTCATCAAATAACATGGTTTTCGGCGACATACACAAACTGCGCGCAATGGCAACCCTTTGCTGCTGCCCCCCGGAAAGCTGTCCGGGAAATTTTTGGGCCTGTTCTGCAATATGGACTTTTTCCAGATAATGCATGGCTATTTCTTCGGCTTCTTTCCTCGGGATCTTCCTGACCCATATCGGTCCCAGGGCCAGATTATCAACGATGGTCAGGTGCGGAAAAAGATTGAAATGCTGGAAGACCATGCCGACTTCGGTTCTGATCTTTTCGATATTTTTGAGGTTGTTCGTCAGTTCGATACCGTCGACAATAATTTGACCGCGCTGATGTTCTTCCAATCGATTAATGCAACGGATCAGGGTTGATTTACCGGAACCTGACGGCCCACATATGACAATCCGCTCTTTTTGTTGAATGGTCAGATCAATGCCTCGCAGCACGTGGAATTCTCCAAACCACTTATGCATATCGATGATTTCGATAATGGGTTCGGCCATTGCCTGCATGTCGGTACCTTTCGTTGCTTCCTCGTTCATCTCTTAGCCTCTTTAATATTGGGGACTTCGCCCCAATTGGAATGGTGGAATGTTGGAATATTGGAACAATGGGTCTTGGGATATTGAAAGGTTGGATAAATGGTAAAATTCGTCTTGATGACTAGGTTGGAAGATAACCAGCCTTTGAAAACCCAATTTTCCATCGTTCCACTATTCCATTATTCTATGATCCAGACAAAACCCCGAAATATAAAAAATCCTATATGCTCATTTCGTTGTAAAATGTCCGAAAAGTTTAGTGCTCTTCGGTTGACAATTCCTTTTCCAGCCTGCGACTGTAATTCGCCATCGAAAAACAGCCTAAAAAATAGAGAATGGCGACAAAAATATAGGCCTCGCGGCTGAACCCCATCCATTCGGGATTTGAAAGCGTGGACTGCGTGGTTTTTAGCAGATCCCAGAGCGCAATGATCACCACCAGCGACGTATCTTTAAATGCGGAAATGAGTATACTCACCGTTGGCGGTATCACAATTTTTAAGGCCTGGGGTAAAATAATCAAGCGCATGGTCAGAAAATAGTTTAAACCAATGGCCTCGGCGGCTTCATATTGCCCCCGCGCCATCGCCTGCAAACCACCGCGCACCACTTCGGCGATGTAGGCGGCCGTAAAAAGAATTATGGCCACCTGAGCCCTTAGGATTTGATTGATGGTAATGCCTTCCGGCAGAAACAGCGGAAAGATAATCGACCCCATAAACAAGAGACTGATCAGCGGGACGCCGCGGATTAATTCAATGTAAACGACACACAACACCTTGATCGCCCGCATTCTTGACTGACGACCCAACGCCAGTATCACACCAAGGGGATAGGCGGCTGTGAGTCCAAAAATCGATAGCAGCAGCGTCAACGGTAACCCGCCCCACTGGGTGGTCTCTACTCCAGGTAACCCAAAGAGCCCTCCCCTCATCAGGAATCCCATCACCACCAGACCGGTGATCCAGCCATAACCAAAATACTTGTTCCAATGATTTCGGTCGCGACTGTAAAATAGCAAACCACATAAGATCAGGATGGCAATCAGCGGCCGCCATTGCTGATCATACGGATAGAAGCCGAAAAGGATAAAACGCAGGTTGGTTGTGATAATCGACCAGCAGGCCCCGTCTGCATCCCGGCAAACAGCTCCGGTTGTATTCCAGACACTGTCGATAAATGCCCATCGAACAAGGGGCGGCACAACCTGCCACAAAAAATACAGGGTTAAGAGCGTCAGCAGGGAGTTAAACCAGCCATTGAACAGGTTGGCTCGCACCCATCCGATCACACCCACATGGGTCACCGGTGGCTTTAACTTTTCTAGCGGTGTCTTTTGAACGTAAGCTTCCATGCGCTCTTTATCTTTCGACCAGTTTGACCTTTTTATTGTACCAGTTCATAAAGGCCGATGTGGACAAACTGAAAATGAGATAGACCGCCATTATCAGGGCCACGCCTTCAATGGATTGGCCGGTCTGGTTGATGGTGGTGTTGGCCACCGAAACAAAATCCGGGAACCCTATGGCCACCGCCAGCGAACTGTTTTTGGTCAGGTTGAGCATCTGGCTCGTCAGCGGGGGTAAAATCACCCGCAACGCCTGGGGTAAAATGACCAGATTCAATACCTGCGTCGGTTTCAAGGCGATGGACATGGCGGCCTCGCGCTGGCCTTTACTCACCGATTGAATGCCGGCACGCACCACTTCTGCCACGAATGCGGCCGTATACAGTACCAGGCCCAAAAGCAGGGCAATGAATTCGGGGCTAAGCGTCATGCCGCCTTTAAAGTTAAAACCCGTCAGCGCAGGCACATCCATTTTTATTGGGGCGCCAAAGACCAGCCAGGCAATCAACGGCAGGCCAAGGATGGTGCCGATCGAAATACGGAAAACCGGAAGCGCCTGTCCGGTTGCATCCTGCCGTTTTTTGGCCCAGCGCCGGAAAACGTAAACCCCGATACAGGCGACTATTAACGCCAGAAACATATATTTATGGGCGGGGTGGGTTTCGGGAACGGCAAAGATAACGCCGCGGTTACATAGAAAGAGCCCATAAACAGGATTGAGCGCCTGCTGCGGCGATGGCAGGCTTTCGTAAAAGATCGCATACCAGAAAAACAGCTGCAGCAATATCGGGATATCCTGCATCACCTCAATGTAGATAGCGGCTATTTTTGAAACCAGCCAGTTGCTGGACAGGCGGGACACCCCGAGGATGGTCCCTAAAATCAACGTGATCACGATGCCGATAAAAGAGACTTTCGCCGTATTGAGGACACCGACCACAAGAGCGCGCCCATAGGTGCTGGCTGCCGAATAAGGAATCACGGTCTCGCCGATCTCGAAAGATGACTCCTTGTTCAGGAAACTAAATCCGGTGGCAATCGCTTGCTTTTCAAGATTGATCAGAGTGTTAGAGATAAGATAGTAGGCCAGCAGTCCGAACATACACAGCACGCCAATCTGATAAACAATGGCACGCTTTTGGGGATCAAGCCAGAATGGAACTTTTTCAGGCAAACGGGCGTCCGCCTGGATTGCGTTTTCGTCAGTTACCATGGCTGTCTTTTTATTACGCGCAAATCGAATCGGATTTCTGCAAAATTGCGGAGATTATTCTGCATGCATTCTGATGGTAAAGGTGCCCCATTTGAAAAACGGGGCACCTTTCTGACCGATTATCTGAACGGAGCGGCATACATGATACCACCTTCGGTCCATAATGCATTCAGTCCCCTATCTAAGCCCAACTGTGTATTCGGCCCGACATTGCGTTCATAGATTTCGCCATAGTTCCCGACCATTTTGATGATATTATAGGCCCATTTATCATCCAGTCCCAGAGCTTTACCCATACCCGGAGATACCCCCAGAAAACGCTGAATTTCCGGATTTTTACTTTTGAGCATATCGTCTACGTTTTTCGAGGTAATCCCCAGTTCTTCGGCGTTGATCATGGCCATGACCGTAAAGTTAACAATGTCAAACCACTGGTCATCCCCATGACGCACGACCGGAGCAAGGGGTTCTTTGGAAATAATCTCAGGCAGCAATACATATTCGGCTGGATTCGGTGAAACCGATCGCTGCGCGGCCAATTGAGATATATCCGAAGTCAAGACGTCGCAGCGCCCGGCAAAAAAGGCCTTGTTTAATTCGGCTGTTTGTTCGATGACCACCGGTTTCCATTTCAGGTTGTTGGTACGGAAAAAGTCAGCCGCATTCATTTCGGTGGTTGTGCCCGGTAACACACAGACCGTCGCACCCTCCAGTTCCTTGGCACTCTTAACCCCTAATTTTTTGGATATCAGAAATCCCTGACCATCGTAATAGTTCACATGCGCGAAATTCAAACCATTGATGGTTTCGCGGGTTAATGTCTGGGTCGTGTTGCGGCACAGCACATCGATTTCCTTGGCCTGAAGCGCCGGCAAGCGCTGAACCGCCGTAAGCGCGCTAAATTTAACTTTGTTGGGATCACCGAATATAGCTGCGGCCATCGCCTTTGCAGTGTCGACATCCAGCCCCTTCCAGACGCCTTTGTCATCCGGCATACTGAAACCGAATACACCCCCGTTCACACCGGCTATAATATGACCTCGGGAGCGAACTTCCTCAAGCGTCCCGGCCAGCGCAATACCTGCCGTCAGAACCACTGCCAAAAAAACAACTGCAAGTAGTTTAAAACACTTCATCATATTACCTCCTTTTCTTTTGATTAAAGGTTTCCCCGGCGGAATTCCCCGAATCAACCAGACCGCCGCTATCACACCGCGTGAGAATTGCCGGGTCATCGAAAACGCCTTTCACAAACAAGGATTCTCAATCAGAAAAATGAATCCCCCTCATCAATTAAACAATTGAAATTAAATACAATGGCTATAGCAGAAAGAAGTTGGGTTTGGCAATAAAAAAGATTTGGCGGTCAAGGCCGCTGCGCCAAATGGACAACACCCCTTCCAGCGTCTGCCATACCTTTGAATTGCGACCATAAGTTTTGCCAAATATATGGATTTTTATACCTATTTTCATGGATTCGTCTTCAAGTTAACCGTTAACTCGACCGATATTGCATATGACAACCGGACAAATACCTGAATATTACATAAAAAGTAATGCAATAAATTTCGGCCGAGTGTCGACTTTTTTGAGGAGTTAAGAATGAAGGCATCTTTTACGCCGTTTGGCAAATACCCGGTCATCGAGCGTTTGTTTGAGTTAATCAACCAGATTTCTGAAGACCAGTTAATTATGATCTTAAAAGAATTATTAAAAGATAAATTCAGCGATTATATGTTTAAACTGGTCATCGAGATGTCCGATGAGCAGCAGACCGCTTTGTTGAAAAAATTGCAAAAAAAAGTTCACCCCAATAATAGCGACGACCGGCGAAGATATTTGCGCAAAGCCTGTTTAATACCCTTAACGTATGCCGTACAGGGCCGCCAGTTCGACGGATATATCCTGGATATCAGCGATCATGGGGTATTTATCGAAACCGGCAACGCCTTTTTCAGCGGCCAGGAAATCATCATGACATTTTCAGCCCCCCGTTATCAGAAGCCACTGACGATCACCGGTGACATCGTCTGGAGCAGCCAGAATGGAATTGGCGCAAAATTCAAACAGCTGACCGCGCATCAGCATAAAGCGATCACGGCCTTTTCGGAAAACAAAGCGGAAGTATACAAAATAAGGAGTTAAGCTATTACCTGAATCTTGCATGAAAATTAACGCGAAGTTAAGATTTCAATTAAAGGCAGCACGTTAAGCAAATTATAGAAGTACAACAAAATACCTGTTAGGTATAATGGATGAAAATCATTTTATCGCATTAATTTTCACCCGATGGGCAAGTCGCAGGCTTCCATCGGTCCGCCTCAGACGGATTATTAAGGCCAAGACATAGTTCACTATAGCCTCGCCCTTAACTGCCTTGCATATGAAAGCCTCCGACTTGTGCAAATTTCAGGTATTATAAATAAAGCCGCATCCATCCAAACAATAAACTTGGTTTAACATGACAAATTCCTTCATTCTTCTGGCGTCTGACCGCTGTACTCTGAAACCTGAAGACTGAAACCTAAATTGGC
>Ga0265306_10000758_pt1 | contig 15585 bp, 8 predicted proteins | sample Helome_3_FD_192493 | JGI IMG/M metagenome (GOLD analysis project Ga0265306, IMG submission 192493) | Marine sediment microbial communities from subtidal zone of North Sea - Hel_20160420 (Illumina Assembly) | ecosystem: Environmental > Aquatic > Marine > Subtidal zone > Sediment ...
CAATTCCATTTGAAAACTGTTTGCTATTCTCTTAAAAAAACCGGTATTAATAATGTAAATTTGTGCTTTCGTAAACCTAATTTGTAAAACGTTCCATGATTCATTTCTTTGGAGACCTCAGCACTAAAGTTTTTGCAGTACAAACTAACCAAGAACTTTCCAAAAAAGACATTGAGAAACTTAGTTGGTTATTTGGAAATCAACCCAATTTAAATGTGGCGTCTATAGACGCCTTTTTTGTTGGACCGCGAGCCGCTATGATTACCCCCTGGAGTACAAATGCGACCGAGATTACCCAAAATATGGGTATTACGGGGATTAACAGAATAGAAGAATTTAACGCCGTGGATAAAGACTATATAGATTTTGATCCGATGCTCTCACAAAAGTATAGGAGTTTAAATCAGGAGATTTATCGTATTGAAGTGGCGCCTCATCCAATTCTTGAAATTGATAATATTTCCAAATACAATAAAGAAGAAGGGTTGGCACTGAGCCCGGATGAAGTAGAATATCTCGAAGGATTATCAAAAAAAATAGGTCGGAATTTAACAGATTCTGAGGTCTTTGGTTTTAGTCAGGTAAATTCTGAACATTGCAGGCACAAAATTTTTAACGGGACGTTTGTTATTGATGGAAAAGAAATGCCTTCCTCGCTTTTCAAGCTAATAAAAAAAACAGCTCAGGAAAATCCGAATGAAATTGTTTCGGCATATAAGGATAACGTGGCGTTTGTAAAAGGTCCTAAAGTAATTCAATTCGCTCCAGAAACTTCTGATAAACCAGACTACTATCAGGAAAGCGAGTTTGAATCTGTTATTTCACTAAAAGCCGAGACCCACAACTTTCCAACTACCGTAGAGCCTTTTAACGGGGCAGCTACAGGTTCCGGAGGTGAGATACGGGATCGATTGGCAGGAGGTAAAGGTTCATTGCCCATTGCAGGAACAGCAGTATACATGACCTCCTATTCACGCCTGGAAAAAAACAGGTCATGGGAGAATGGCATGAAGGAAAGACCGTGGTTATATCAAACTCCAATGGATATTCTTATAAAAGCGTCCAATGGTGCTTCTGATTTTGGCAACAAATTTGGTCAACCTTTAATATCAGGATCTTTATTGACCTTTGAGCACGAAGAACATTCCAGAAAATTGGGATATGATAAGGTTATTATGCTTGCCGGTGGTATTGGCTATGGCAAAGCAGACCAGGCTTTAAAAGGAACTCCAAAAAAAGGAGATAAAATAGTTATTCTTGGGGGTGACAATTACCGCATAGGAATGGGTGGTGCGGCCGTTTCCAGTGCCGATACCGGTGAATTTAGTTCTTCTATAGAATTAAATGCTGTACAGAGGTCTAATCCGGAAATGCAAAAACGCGCGGCCAACGCAATACGGGGTCTTGTTGAAAGTAAGGAGAATCCCATAGTTTCTATTCATGATCACGGAGCTGGCGGACATTTAAACTGTTTATCAGAATTAGTGGAAGAGACTGGTGGTAAAATTGATCTGGATAAGCTCCCGATTGGCGACCCTACACTTTCTGCCAAGGAAATTATAGGGAATGAATCTCAGGAACGCATGGGGCTGGTAATGGGTACTGAAAATATGGATTTATTGCATAGAATTGCCGACAGGGAACGATCACCTATTTATGATGTAGGGGATGTTACCGGGGACCATAGATTCACCTTTGAATCCGAAACAAAAGGAATTAAGCCAATGGATCTTGAACTTTCTGACATGTTTGGCAGTTCTCCAAAAACTATCATGGATGATATTACGGTCGAAAGGAAATATCAGGAAACAGCGTATAACATAGAATATTTTCACGACTATCTGGAACATGTACTTCAGCTCGAAGCCGTTGGCTGTAAGGACTGGTTAACAAATAAAGTAGACCGATGTGTTGGTGGCAAGGTTGCCATACAACAGTGCGCAGGACCTTTGCAATTACCCCTGAATAATTGTGGCGTGATGGCATTGGATTTTAAGGGCAGGGAAGGCATTGCTACTTCAATTGGTCATTCCCCAATAAGCGGATTAATTGATCCGGAAGCAGGAAGTAGGAACAGTATTGCCGAAGCCCTCTCAAATATTGTCTGGGCACCCCTAAAAGATGGCTTAAAATCGGTCGCTCTCTCTGCTAATTGGATGTGGCCCTGCAGAAACGAAGGAGAAGATGCGAGGTTGTATGAAGCAGTTAAAGCTATATCAGACTTTGCCATTGAACTTGGGATCAATGTTCCTACCGGCAAGGATTCATTATCCATGAAACAAAAATACAAAGATGAAGAAGTTATTGCTCCGGGAACAGTAATAATTTCAGCAGCAGCAAATTGCATGGATATTACTAAAGTAGTAGAACCTGTATTTCAAAGTAATGCCGGAAGTATTTATTATGTCAACATCTCTCGAGATGCCTATGAGCTAGGCGGATCTTCGTTTGCACAAATCTTAAATAGAATTGGTGATAAAGCACCTACCATAAAGGAATCAGCTTATGTCATTAATCTCTTTAACACTTTTCAGGATTTGATAAGAGCCGGACAAATTGTAGCCGGTCATGATGTATCCTCTGGCGGATTGATAACCACACTTTTAGAAATGTGTTTTGCAAATGTTAATCTGGGTGCATCATTGGATTTGAGTGAGCTGGGCGAAAAAGATACTGTAAAATTGTTATTCGCTGAAAATTCAGGACTGGTCTTTCAATCCAAAGATGATTCTGTAGAATTAAAAATGGAGAAGGCGGAAATAGATTTTAAGAAAATAGGAAAAGTTATCCAACAACCGTCATTGAACTTAAAAAATCAAGAAGTTGAAATAGGTTTGAATATTGATCGTTTACGCGATATCTGGTATAAAACGTCTTATCTCCTAGACGATAGGCAAACGTCTAATAATCTTGCTAAATCAAGATATGAAAATTACAAAAAACAAGCTCTAACATTTATCTTCCCTGCTCATTTTCAAAATTATCGGCCTGAAAGAACTATAGAAAACATACAACGACCAAAGGCAGCAATTTTAAGAGAAAAAGGAAGTAATTCTGAACGTGAAATGGCCAATGCAATGTACCTTGCCGGATTTGATGTCAAGGACGTACACATGACTGATCTTATTGCAGGTAGGGAAACTCTGGAAGATATTCAATTCATAGGTGCTGTAGGTGGCTTCTCGAATTCCGATGTTTTGGGAAGTGCCAAGGGCTGGGCAGGTGCTTTTAAATATAATGAAAAGGCGAGGCAATCACTGCTAAACTTTTTTGAAAGGAAAAATACATTATCAGTAGGAATATGCAATGGGTGTCAGCTTTTTATGGAATTAGAATTAGTGAATCCAGAACATGATATTCACGGCAAAATGACCTTTAATGATTCACACAAGCATGAAAGCGCCTTTACTTCGGTGAAAATTGAAACTAATAATTCGGTCATGCTTTCTTCACTTTCAGGAACTACACTGGGTGTGTGGATATCACATGGAGAAGGGAAGTTTAGTCTTCCTTTGGCTGAAGAAAAATACAATATTGTGGCTAAATATGGTTATGCTGATTATCCCTCTAATCCAAATGGAAGTGATTTTAATACTGCTATGATGTGCGATAAAACAGGAAGGCATTTGGTGACCATGCCACACATAGAACGTTCTATTTTTCCATGGAACTGGGCCTATTACCCCAAGGATAGAAATGATCAGATATCACCTTGGTTAGAGGCGTTTAATAACGCCAGAAAATGGATAGATAAACAAAACGAGGTGTCTTGAATATTCGCAGGGCCAAACAAAATGACTTATCGGCGATCGTAGAACTCTTAGCTAATGACGAATTAGGCAGGCTAAGGGAAAACTTCAAAACACCTTTACCTGTTCAGTATTTAGATGCATTTGACAAAATTAATGCAGACCAAAATCAGGAATTGGTGGTAATGGTAAGCAAAACTGGTTCCATAATAGGTACTTTACAACAAAGCTTTATACAATATCTAACCTAAAAGGGAGGCATAAGAGCGCAGATAGAAGCCGTAAGGGTTCATGAAAATTACAGAAATAAAGGAATTGGACAGGAGCTTATAAAATGGGCCATAGAACAGGCTAAACAAAAAAGAGCGCACCTGGTGCAACTTACAACAGATAAAAAAAGAAATTCGGCCCTTAAATTTTATGAACAACTAGGTTTTATTGGCTCTCATGATGGAATGAAACTTCATTTATCTAAATTATAAACTTGCCCTTTAAGATTGCATTTTATTGTCAGATTATAATATATTAAGGTCTTTTTTTAACAATACTCCTTTATAATACCATTACCTTTTCTTATTTTGCAATTACGATTCAGAAACTTAGTATGCAAAATATAACCCGCCTTTTTGATTTTCCATATTATCAATTAGAAAAATTTAATCTCGATAAATCTCTTAATACCAAATATGATGGAAAGTGGGTTGCCACATCTACTCTAAATTATATAGACAGGGCAAATGCTGTGAGCCGGGCGTTATTGAGGTTAGGTGTAAAATCCAATGATAAGATTGCACTGATTTCCATGACCAACCGTACTGAGTGGAATATAATGGATATAGGTATTTTGCAGCTTGGAGCTCAGAATGTACCTATTTATCCAACAATTTCAGAAGAGGATTATGCTTATGTTCTTAACCACTCTGAGTGTGTTTATTGCTTTGTTTCGTGCAGGGAAGTTTATGAAAAAGTCAAGGCCGTGAAAACAAAAGTTCCGTCATTAAAGGAAATATATTCCTTTGATGAACTCGGGGACTGCAAGAACTGGAAAGAAATATTGGAACTAGGTAAAGACAAATCAAACCAGATTGAAGTTGAAAAGCTTAAAAACTCCGTAAAACCAGAAGACCTGGCCACGTTAATTTATACTTCTGGCACCACTGGAAGACCAAAAGGAGTCATGCTCTCTCATGATAACATAGTGAGTAATGCCCTGGAAAGTTCATTCAGATTACCCATTGCCGACGGCGCGGTAAAAGCACTTAGTTTCTTGCCGGTTTGTCACATTTATGAACGGATGCTAATGTATTTGTATCAGTACAGAGGTGTTTCAATCTATTTCGCTGAATCACTGGAAACAATTAGTGAAAATTTAAAAGAGGTTGAGCCTCATGTCATGACTGCTGTTCCCAGACTTATAGAAAAGGTCTATGATAAGATAATTGCCAAAGGTGCAGACTTAAAAGGTATTAAGAAATTCTTGTTTTTTTGGGCGGTAAAAGTTGGACTCCGATTTGAACCATACGGCCAAAACGGATGGTGGTATGAAAAACAACTTAAACTGGCCCGTAAATTAATTTTTAGTAAATGGAAAGCCGGTCTTGGCGGAAATCTTGACCTCATTGCATCTGGAAGTGCAGCCTTACAACCCAGGTTGGCAAGAATTTTTAATGCTGCTGAAATGGGTCTTATGGAAGGTTATGGGCTGACAGAAACCTCACCGGTTGTCTCCGTTAATGACATGCGGAATAATGGTTTTAAGATAGGAACTGTAGGTAAACCTATAGGACGAACTGAAGTGAAGATTGAGGCAGATGGTGAGATTTGCATAAAAGGGCCCCAGGTTATGATGGGTTATTACAGAGATGCTGAGAAAAGTGCTGAAGTACTTAAGGATGGCTTTTTTCACACTGGTGACATAGGTGAATTAGATGCCGATGGTTTCCTCAGGATTACAGATCGCAAAAAAGAAATGTTTAAAACTTCGGGGGGGAAATATGTAGCACCCCAGGTATTGGAAAACAGATTTAAGCAATCCAGATTTATCGAACAAATAATGGTTGTGGGCGAAGGCGAGAAAATGCCTTCTGCGCTTATTCAACCCAATTTTGAATTCTTAGGGGAATGGGCTGTAAGACATAAAATTAATCTGGGATCTAATGCCGAAAGTATTGATAATCCAAAAGTTATCGCCAGATTTCAGGAAGAAGTTGATCATGCCAATGAAAAATTCGCCAAATGGGAAAAAATAAAACAGTTTAGACTGACGCCGGATATTTGGAGTGTAGACGGAGGCCACCTCACCCCTACTATGAAACTTCGCCGTAAGATAATTAAAGAAAAATACCTAGACCTCTACAATCAAATATACGGAAACTAATAGCAGTTACTAACGCTTAAGGGAATAACAACAACTTAATTCGTCCGATATTACTTTTTAAAAACAACAGGTTAATCTTAAAAATTTATTATGCATGCATAATAAATTTTTATATCTTTGAGGAACAATTTAAGATTTCATGAAGGATATTACAATAGATTATGCCTTGCGTGCTACATGGCAATCCGTTGCTAAAATGTATAATGAAGAAGCCAAACATTTTGGCACAACAATGGCCGTTGGTTTTACACTGCTGAGTATAGATCCTAAAACCGGTACACCGTCTACATCCCTGGGTCCTAAAATGGGAATGGAGGCCACCAGCTTGTCCCGTATACTAAAAAGTATGGAGGAAAAGGAACTAATTACGCGAAAACCTAATCCGGATGATGGCCGAGGCGTTCTAATATATCTTACCCCTTTTGGGCTTGAAAAGCGTAAAGATTCCAAAGATGTTGTTTTAAGGTTTAATGAGGTAGTCAGGCAAAATGTTAGTGAGGATGAACTGAACAACTTTTTTAAGGTTATGGAAACCATAAACGGTCTTATTTCTGAGAAAAAAATATACAGAAGGAACACAAAATTAAATAATAATCATCATCAATGAATAAGCATATCAAAAAAGTAGCTGTCATAGGTTCCGGCATAATGGGCAGCGGAATTGCCTGTCACTTCGCAAATATTGGAGTTGAAGTCCTGTTATTAGATATTGTTCCCGGGGAACTTAATGAAAAAGAAAAATCAAAGGGGCTAACACTTAAAGACAAGTCTGTAAGAAATAGAATTGTCAATGATTCTTTAGGAATCGCCTTAAAATCGAAACCATCACCTATTTATCATTCAAAATTCGCAGGTAGAATTAGCACGGGTAATCTTGAAGATGACATAGCTAAAGTAGGACAGGTTGACTGGATTATTGAAGTTGTTGTGGAACGACTTGACATAAAGAAAATGGTTTTTGAAAACCTTGAAAAGCATCGAAGTCCCGGAACACTTATTACCTCCAACACCTCTGGTATTCCCATAAAATTTATGAGCGAAGGAAGAAGTGATGATTTTCAGGAACATTTTTGTGGTACACATTTCTTTAATCCCGCTCGCTATCTTAAACTCTTTGAAATTATTCCCGGGCCGAAAACGAAACAATCTGTGCTGGATTTTTTAAATAGTTATGGCGAAAAATTTCTTGGGAAAACGTCGGTAGTTGCAAAGGATACCCCTGCCTTTATAGGTAATAGAATTGGGATTTTTAGCATTCAAAGCTTATTTCACATGGTTAAGGAGCTAGGGCTCACAGTGGAAGAAGTAGATAAGCTAACCGGTCCGGTAATTGGCAGGCCAAAATCTGCAACGTTCAGAACCGTAGATGTGGTAGGGCTAGACACCTTAGTACATGTGGCAAATGGTATCTATGAAAATTGTACGCATGATGAACGACATGAATTATTTAAGTTACCGGAATTTATCCAGTCCATGTCCGAAAACAAATGGCTGGGAAGTAAAACAGGTCAGGGCTTCTATAAAAAGGTAAAGGCCAAAGACGGGAAAAGTGACATTCTTAGCCTGGATCTGGATACCATGGATTACAGGCCAAAAAAGAGAGCGAATTTCGCTACACTTGAAATTACCAAACCCATAGATAAGGTTATTGATCGTTTTAAAGTATTGGTTGACGGCAAGGATAAAGCAGGTGTTTTTTACCGTAAAAGCTTCGCAGCACTTTTTGCATACGTTTCTCACCGCATCCCTGAGATAACTGACGAATTATATAAAATTGATGATGCCATGAAAGCTGGTTTTGGCTGGGAACACGGGCCCTTTCAGATATGGGACGCCATTGGTTTGGAAAACGGCCTGAAAATGATAGAAGAGGAGGGTCATAGTCCCGCGGCATGGATTAAGGAGCTTAAGGACTCCGGGGGTTCCTCATTCTATAGTATTAAAGATGGGGCTACCTATTATTACGATATTCCACAGAAGACGATGGCTCAGGTGCCCGGCCAGGATGCCTTTATTATTTTAGATAACATAAGAAAATCCAACGAAATATTTAAAAATAGTGGTGTTGTTATAGAAGACCTTGGTGATGGAATACTAAATGTGGAATTCCAATCTAAAATGAATACAATTGGCGGAGATGTATTAGCGGGTTTAAATAAAGCTGTAGACCTTGCTGAAAAGGATTTTCAAGGGCTCGTTATAGGTAATCAGGCAGCTAACTTTTCCGTAGGAGCCAATATAGGAATGATATTCATGATGGCCGTAGAACAGGAGTACGATGAATTGAATATGGCTATTAAATTCTTTCAGGACACCATGATGCGCATGCGTTATTCTTCTATCCCAACTGTCTCTGCGCCCCATGGAATGTGTCTTGGGGGGGGGTGTGAGCTATCACTTCACGCTGACAAAGTTGTTGCAGCAGCAGAAACTTATATTGGATTGGTTGAATTTGGTGTTGGAGTCATCCCGGGTGGCGGAGGTTCTAAAGAAATGGCATTAAGGGCGTCTGACACATTCCAAAAGAATGATGTAGAATTAAATGTACTGCAGGAATACTTTCTGACAATTGGAATGGCTAAAGTGTCTACCTCAGCATACGAAGCATATGATTTAGGTATCCTGCAAAAAGGAAAGGACATTGTTGTTGTAAACAAAGACCGTCAGATAGCAGCAGCCAAGTCGCAGGCAAAACTTTTAGCTGAAGCAGGTTATACCCAACCCATCAAAAGAAAAGATGTAAAAGTTTTAGGAAAACAGGCTCTGGGTATGTTCCTTGTAGGAACGGATTCTATGGAAGCAGGTCACTATATAAGTGAACACGATAAAAAAATTGCAGATAAATTGGCATATGTAATGGCAGGAGGAGATTTATCTGAAGCAAGTCTGGTAAGTGAGCAATACTTATTGGATTTGGAACGAGAGGCTTTTTTATCACTCTGCACAGAGAGAAAGACTTTGGAGCGAATTCAGCACATGTTAAAAACAGGTAAACCACTTAGAAATTAAAAAAAATGAAAACAGCATATATCGTTAAGGCTTATAGAACAGCAGTTGGCAAAGCACCAAGAGGATTATTCCGTTTTAAAAGACCTGATGAATTGGCGGCAGAAACCATCGCTTACATGATGAATGAGTTGCCACAATTGGATAAAAAAAGAATCGATGATGTGATTGTGGGCAATGCAATGCCGGAAGCCGAGCAAGGACTTAATATGGCTCGCCTCATATCCTTGATGGGTTTAGAGATAGATGATGTTCCTGGTGTTACGGTAAACCGATATTGTGCCTCCGGACTAGAAACTATAGGTATCGCTACAGCCAAGATACAGTCAGGCATGGCAGATTGTATTATAGCTGGAGGAGCGGAAAGCATGAGTTATATTCCAATGGGGGGATACAAGCCAACCCCCGATTACGAAATCGCTAAAGAAGGACATGAAGATTATTACTGGGGCATGGGATTAACCGCAGAGGCGGTTGCAAAACAATTTAAGGTTTCAAGAGATGATCAGGATGATTTTGCATACAACTCTCATATGAAAGCATTAAAAGCACAAAAGGAAAATAAGTTTCAGGAACAAATTGTACCTATTGAAGTAGAACACACTTTTGTTAATTCGGCTGGTAAGAAAGAAACAAACACCTATACCGTAAATAAAGATGAAGGTCCAAGGGCAGACACATCCAAAGAAGTTCTTGCCAAATTGAGACCTGTATTTGCTGCAGATGGCAGTGTTACGGCAGGCAATTCTTCACAAATGAGCGATGGTGCAGCTTTTGTAATGGTGATGAGTGAAGAAATGGTTAAGGAATTAAAATTAGAACCAATTGCCCGTTTGGTAAATTATGCGGCTGCAGGAGTAGAACCGCGTATCATGGGGATTGGTCCTGTAAAGGCAATACCTAAGGCATTAAAACAAGCCGGATTAAAGCAGGATGATATTTCACTAATAGAGCTTAATGAGGCTTTTGCATCTCAATCTCTTGCAGTAATAAGGGAATTAAATCTTAATCAGGACCTTGTTAATGTAAATGGAGGAGCAATTGCGCTAGGTCATCCCTTAGGATGTACCGGAGCTAAACTTTCTGTGCAATTATTTGATGAAATGCGCAAACGCGACATGAAAGGTAAATACGGCATGGTAACTATGTGTGTAGGTACAGGCCAGGGTGCAGCTGGCATCTACGAGTTTTTAAATTAATATCATAAAAAGGAATATAAAATGAGTACCGAAACAATAAACAAGGATATCTTACGTGGCGGTCAGTTTTTAGTTAAAAAAACAAATTGCGAAGATATTTTTACGCTGGAAGATCTGACCGAAGAGCAAAAAATGATGCGCGAAAGCACCAAGGATTTTGTAGACCGTGAGCTTTGGGCACATTGGGATAAATTTGAAAAAAAGGATTATGCCTATACCGAAGAGTGCATGCGTAAGGCCGGTGAATTAGGCCTGTTAAGCGTTGCCGTTCCTGAAGCATACGGAGGTTTGGGCATGGGATTTGTATCTACAATGTTGGTGTGTGATTATATTTCTGGAGCTACTGGTTCATTTAGCACAGCTTTTGGAGCGCATACCGGTATAGGTACTATGCCAATTACCCTTTATGGTACAGAAGAGCAAAAAAAGAAGTATGTGCCCAAACTGGCTTCCGGTGAATGGTTTGGAGCTTATTGTCTTACTGAACCAGGTGCAGGATCTGATGCAAATTCAGGGAAAACCAAGGCTGTTTTATCCAAGGATGGGAAGCATTATAACATTAGTGGTCAAAAAATGTGGATTTCCAATGCCGGCTTCTGTAAGTTATTTATAGTTTTTGCCAGGATTGAAGATGATAAAAACATTACAGGTTTTATCGTTGAAAATGATCCTTCAAATGGAATCACTCTGGGAGACGAAGAAAAAAAGTTAGGAATTCACTCTTCCTCTACGCGACAAGTATTTTTTAGCGATACAAAAGTACCCGTTGAAAATATGCTTTCAGAGCGTGGGAATGGATTTAAGATTGCAATGAATGCCTTGAATATAGGAAGAATAAAGTTAGCAGCAGCTTGTCTGGAAGCTCAAAGACGAGTGCTTGGTGAGGCAGTTAAATATGCCAATGAAAGGATTCAATTTAAAACTCCAATCATAAATTTCGGAGCCATTAAAGCAAAGGTTGCCCAAATGGCAATAAATTCTTATGCAGGAGAATCTGCCTGTTACAGGGCTGCCAAGAATATTGAAGACAGGATAACAATACGCGTGGCAGAAGGTAATTCGCACCAGGAGGCGGAACTAAAAGGTGTTGAAGAATATGCCATAGAATGTTCTATACTCAAGGTAGCAGTTTCTGAAGATGTTCAGCAAACAACAGACGAAGGCATCCAGATCTTTGGTGGAATGGGCTTTAGTGCAGATACGCCAATGGAATCAGCCTGGAGAGATGCCCGTATATCCCGTATTTATGAAGGAACCAACGAAATTAACAGGATGTTAGCGGTTGGTATGCTGGTAAAAAAAGCGATGAAAGGCCATGTAGACTTATTGGGACCAGCAACTAATGTTGCTGAAGAACTTATGGGAATACCGTCTTTTGAAACTCCTGATTATTCTAAACTCTTTTCTGAAGAGAATGATATGATTGCACGCCTAAAGAAGGTATTTCTGATGGTCGCCGGTAGTGCAGTACAAAAATTTGGTACCGATCTGGAAAAACACCAACAAGTGTTGTTGGCAGCATCAGACATATTAATAGAAATATATATGGCCGAATCTACCATCCTAAGAACGGAGAAAAATGCCCAAAGATTCGGAGAAGAAAATCAAGCCACACAAATTGCAATGTCCAGGCTTTATTTATACAATGCCGTGGATACAATTATTCAGAAAGGCAAGGAAGCAATTGTCTCATTTACAGAAGGTGATGAACAACGAATGATGCTTATGGGATTAAAGCGGTTTACAAAATACATCAATCAGCCAAATGTTGCTGCACTAAGGGTGCAAATTGCGGACAAGGTAGCTTCAGATAACAACTATAGTTTTGATTAGGTAAATTCAAATTATTTTGGATTAAAAAAACCGCTCAATTGAGCGGTTTTTCATATTTAATAAGCTGCTTAAGCTTTTTGTGTTCAATTCTGAGAACTAAGGACACCATAGGTTGCCGAGTAGTTTAACATTTGCTCCTCGAAACTTTCAGGTTGAACTAAATCAACTTCAATAATTTCTCCTTCTTCATTAGTAGTTGGGACCAGTACAGGGTTTACAAAACCACTATAGGGAGCCGATTTAAATTGTGCATTTCTATCTAACACCTCGGCGTGCAATGCCTGGTCAACTTTAACTCCATACCCTTCTACCAATTCCTGGGCAGCTTTAAAATCACCTTCAGATTTTATTCTTTGGGTTTCACGCAATAATTCTCCGAATAATTCACGCAGTTCTTCATAATCATTGATATTGTAATATGTTTTACCGTCCCTGGTTATTTTTTCTATGACATTGTTGGGTTTACCTTTTTCAAATACCCAGGCCGACACCCACTGTCTGTTAACCATATGATCTTCTTCCACATCACCTCCTAATTCAATTCTTATCAATTGCGTAATCTGACCATTTCTTATATACCCATCATATGAGGCTTTAGCAGTTTCTTCCCAGTTTTCTACCAGACCCAATTCCTCCAACTTAGGATCCATAACAAAATACAGTCCTACCAGGTCTGCTCTACCTTCTTCTATAGTGGATCTATAATTCTTTAATGTCTCCTTAGGTTGACCAACCCCCGGATTTATTTGTCCTGAAGCATGACCTATTACCTCATGTAATGCAGTATGTAATTTATCTCCCAGTTTACCATATTTTTCTTCAAGCCTGATCTCCTCTTCATCATTTGCAAATTCTTTTAATCTGCCACTCCCTCCGGCATTACTATATGCATCAACTATATTTCCTAATGATACAGACTTACTTCCGTGCTGTTGGCGGATCCAATTATTATTAGGGAGATTTACACCGATAGGAGTACTTGGGGAGGCATCACCCGCCTCTCCGGCAACGTTTACGGTTTTATAAGAAACCCCAACTATTGTCCTTTTTATGCTCTTCCATTAAGGTAGAATTATCTTCAAACCATTGCGCGTTTTCCGAGAGTACAGCCATTTTTCTAGACATGTCAAAATCGTTTATCTGAATTATGCTCTCATACGATCCTCTATAACCCTTAGGATCATTATAAACTTCTATAAAGCCATTTATCCAATCGATATTACCCTGAGTTGAAGTCGCCCATTCTATAGCATATGCATCCCATACGTCTAGACTTCCCGTTTTGTAATACTCAATTAGCAATCCCAAAGTCTTAGCTTGTTTTTCATTCTCAGCTACGGTCTGGGCTTTTTCTAGCCATTTGATTACTTCGTCTATAGCCGTACCATATAGCCCTCCTGATTTCCATACCTTCTCAACCAATTTACCGTTCTCCTTTACTAAAGTAGAATTCAAACCAGTTTCTATTGGACGACCTTCCGGGCCTTTATAAGCCTTTTTATAAAATGCATCCACATCTGCATCGGTTATATCCGGAGCATAAAAATTAACTGCTGAGGAGGCCACATTATCCACTCCTTTCTTTTTATTCACCTTTTTGCTATCCCCTTCATTAAAAATAACTTCAAAAGGCTCTCCTTTCAATTCGGTATTTGTTTCAGCAAGTAAGTAATTTAAATATTCTTTAGAAAAACCGGGTTTTATTTTATCATTGGAATAATGATGATGAATTCCATTGGAGAACCATACTCTTTTTAGATACACTTCAAATGCGCTCCAGTCAAAAGTAGATTTATCACCCTCAAATGTGATGTAAATGTTTTCCAATGCTTTCCTGATTTCAAGATTATGCTGGTAATTCTGATCCCATATAATATCCCTACCCGCCAAACCAGCTTGCGTTAAATAATAAACCAATTTTTTTTCTTTTAAGGCGAGTTCCTCAAAACCCGGAACCTGATAACGAAGTACTCTGAGGTCTGCAAATTGATCTACTACGTATTCAAATTCATTATCTGTGACTAGCACAGTCTCCTCTGGCATTACTTTTTCCTTACAAGACCACAGCACCAATACTACAAGAAAACTACTTACAACATGTTTCAATTTCATGATTTTATACCTTTTAATTTAATCCTACAAATTTAGCGAAACAATACTAAATTGTTATACTTGTTGAACACAAGTTTCAATGTCTGATGTCCATTTTCTTAACTTGTGAAATAAAATAGTAAAGCTTGCCTAACAGGAGTCAACTTTCTAATTTTAAAGCATGGACAAACAACTTTTAAAAGCAGCTTATTGCCCGGAGGATTTTAGAGAAAACGCACATCAATTAGTGGATATTCTGGCAGATCATCTGAATAAAACCATGAATAAAACTTCATCAAAAGTTATCAATTGGGAAGTACCTTCGGAAGAATACAAATTTTGGAACAACTTTCTTTTGAATGGAGATCCATCCGATCTGAACCATGAAATCATAAAGAGGAGCATACACCTTCATCATCCTCACTATATGGGTCATCAGATAAGTCCGGTTGTACCTGTGACTGGTCTCACAAGTTTGTTAAATGCAATTCTTAACAATGGGATGGGAATCTATGAGATGGGAATGGCTCCAACTGCAATGGAGCGTGTTGTAGTTGAACAATTATGCAAGGAAATTGGATATGGCAAAAATGCCAATGGATTTTTAACCTCTGGTGGAACATTAGCAAATCTTACTGCGCTTCTGAGTGCCCGCAAGAAAATAGCGCGGAACGATATTTGGGAAAAGGGCAATTCAAATAAGTTGGCCATAATAGTCTCGGAGGAGGCACATTATTGCATAGACAGAGCTGCAAGAATCATGGGACTAGGGGAAATAGGAATTGTAAAAATACCGGTTGACAAAAATTTTGCTCTAAAAACAGAGCTCTTAGAAGAATCCTATAACAAGACTATTTTTAAAGGGTATGAAGTTATAGCAATTGTAGGAAGTGCACCTTCAACTGCTACAGGTGTTTATGACGATCTGGATATTCTCGGGGGTTTTGCTTTGGAAAAAGGAATTTGGTTCCATATTGATGCCGCGCATGGTGGCGGGGCCATCTATTCTTCAAAATATAAATCATTGCTGAAAGGAATGCAGAAGGCTGACTCTATTGTTATTGACGGACATAAAATGATGATGATGCCATCTATTACAACAGCTTTGTTGTATAAGGAAGGTAATGACTCACATAACACCTTTAGACAAAAAGCGGATTATTTACTGCAGGAGTCAAAGGAGGAAGATTGGTATAATCTTGCAAAGCGGACTTTTGAATGCACAAAATACATGATGAGTCTTCACTGGTATACCATACTTAAAATTTATGGTAAAGATTTATTTGATGAGTTTGTCACAACCCTTTATGATCTTGGACAAAAGTTTGGT
>Ga0265306_10000759_pt1 | contig 15581 bp, 18 predicted proteins | sample Helome_3_FD_192493 | JGI IMG/M metagenome (GOLD analysis project Ga0265306, IMG submission 192493) | Marine sediment microbial communities from subtidal zone of North Sea - Hel_20160420 (Illumina Assembly) | ecosystem: Environmental > Aquatic > Marine > Subtidal zone > Sediment ...
CCTCGAACCTCGAACCTCGAACCTCGAACCTCGAACCTCGAACCTCGAACCTCGAACCTCGAACCTCGAACCTCGAACCTCGAACCTCGAACCTCGAACCTCGAACCTCGAACCTCGAACCTGGACCCTGCTCCTATGAGACAGATCGTACTGGATACGGAAACCACCGGCCTGGAACCGGAACAGGGTCATCGCATCATCGAGATCGGTTGCGTCGAACTGCTCGAGCGGCGACTCACCGGCAACAACTTCCATGTCTACCTGCAACCCGATCGTGAGATCGATGCGGCGGCGGTCGAGGTGCATGGCATTACCAATGAATTTCTGGGCGACAAACCGAGGTTTGTGGACATCGCCGAAGACCTGATCGCCTACCTCAAAGGCGCCGAGCTGGTAATCCACAACGCACCCTTTGACGTTGGCTTTCTCGACGCCGAACTGGCCCGGGTGGACAGTTTTGGTCCGACCGGCGATTTCAGCACCGTGCTCGACACCCTGGTAATGGCGCGCAAGAAACACCCGGGGCAGCGCAACAGCCTGGATGCGCTGTGTGGCCGATATGATGTAGACAACAGCCGGCGCGACAAGCACGGCGCCCTTTTGGATGCCGAGATTCTGGCCGACGTCTACCTGGCGATGACCGGTGGTCAGCGCACACTGTTACTGGACGCAGACAGCGCCGCGGAGCGATTGGAAGGGGGGGATGCCGGTATTCGACGTGTCAGCCGCGACGGCCTTCAGCTGGTCGTGGTCAAAGCGACGGCCGATGAGCTCACCGCGCACGAGGAGCGGCTTGGAGCGATCGAGAAGGCCTGTGGCGATGAGGCGGTCTGGCGCCGGCTGCAGTGACGCTTCTTCGGGCTTGTGCCCGACTTCGGTGGCGGGCGCAGCCGGTCCAGCAAGGAACCCGGTATTGAATCTTGGGCCACCCCAATCCGAGGGAGGTCTGGCCGGCCTGACCGATCTCGACCGGTTCAGTCTAGGCGCGCTTTACTGCTGCCCGGCTGTGCCAGACGGCCTTCGACCCGCCACGAGCGATCGGCCGGGCGCAGTGCAAGTTTCCAGTTGCCCGGCCCCAGAGGCTCCAGGCGGCCGGCGAAGCGGGCCTCATCCAGCCGTGAGAGCTGGATCGACTGGTCCTGATCGGGCAGGGTGGGGTGGGTCACCTGGAGTGAGAGGGCAGCGTTGCCAGAAAGCGGCTTTTCCAGCGCGAGAGTGATCGCACCGGTATCGGCGTCATAGCCCAGGCTCCCCACAATACCCAGCGCCCTGGCCCTGGCCGCGCTGTCCGCGTCTTTGTGGATGGCCAGACCTTCTTTGTAATAATCGTCGCTGACCAGGCCGTCGTCACTCTCAATGGCGATATTGATCGTCACCAACGAGGCAATCACCACGCTCAACGGCAGGCTGATCAGGAACCAGGGCCAGAACTGCTTGTACCATGGCTCGGTGTCTTCGCGGGGTGGACGCATTGATCTCCCTTATCGCATTACTGGGCCGAGGAAACGGGCGTGTTCACCGATCGAGATCTCGGGTGTGATCTCCGACTCGATGTGGAACATGATCTCACTGCTCGGGGATTTTAGCGCAATCGGGTCGATCTCGATGCGCAGCGGCAGGTCGGCCACGGCACCACTGTCGATCTCGATGCCTTCGGTCTTACCGATCACCTTCAGGCCTTCGAGTCCCGATACCGATAGGCGATAGCGCTGATGCCGATGATCCATGTTGATCAGCTTGAGGTTGTAGACGTTCTGCACCAGGCCTTCGTCGGTCTCCGAAAAGAGCATGTTGCGGTCACGGATGATATCGACCTCGAGAGGGATGCGGGTCAACAGGCCGTAAACGAGCGCCGAACTGATGAAGGTCAGAATAGCCACGTAGACCAGGATACGTGGACGGACAAATTTGGTCGGCTTGCCCTGTAGTGCATTTTCCGTGGTGTATTTTACCAGGCCATGGGGATAACCCATTTTGTCCATGACCTCGTCGCAGACATCGATACAGGCGGCGCAGCCGATGCACTGGTATTGCAGTCCGTCACGGATATCGATGCCGACGGGACAGACCTGGACGCATAATCCGCAGTCGATACAGTCTCCCTTTCCTATATCGGCCGAGGGCGTGCCGCGCTTGCGCGAACCGCGCGGATCGCCCCGTTTTTCGTCGTACGAAATGATCAGCGTGTCGTGGTCGAACATCGCGCTCTGGAAGCGTGCATAGGGACACATGTAGATGCAGACCTGCTCACGCATGAAACCCGCGTTGCCATAGGTGGCGAATCCATAGAAGAAGATCCAGAAGGTCTCCCAGGGGCCGGTGTTCAGGCTCAGGATGCTGCCCCAGAGCTCCTGGATCGGCGTGAAATAGCCGACGAAGGAAATACCCGTCCACAGTGAGAACGCCAGCCAGGCCGCATGTTTGCCTATCTTGATGCCGTAAAACGAGGCATTGCGGGGACCATGGTCGCGTTTTTTCTGTTTGCGCGAACCCCCCTCGATCTTGCGCTCGATCCACATGTAGATCTCGGTCCATACGGTCTGTGGGCAGGCGTAACCGCACCACAGGCGCCCCGCCAGCGCGGTGAACATGAACAGCGAGATCGCCGCGATGATCAGCAACATCGACAGATAGAAGAAGTCCTGTGGCCAGAATGTCAGGCCGAATATGTAGAATTTGCGTGCCGGCAGATCGAACAGGACGGCCTGGTGCCCGTCCCAGTTCACCCATGGAATGCCGTAGTACATGCCTAGCAGGACCGCAACGGTTAGCAGGCGCAACGCCGCGAATGCGCCATGCACCTCACGCGCATAGATCTTTTCACGCTTCTTGTATAGCTCTTCCTCGATCGGCGGGTTGTTTTCTTGTGCGCCAGGCTGGGACATCTTCTGCGGTTCTCTGTTCAGTTTTCCGGGGTTTGCTCAGGCGGTGTCGACCCGTGGGTTGGTCGGCGGAAGTAACAGGTCATGGCGCAACTGATCGAGGTCAGCAACCAGAAGCAGAAGAACCCGATGGTGTATCCACCCAGTCGGGTCAGGCTCGGAAATCCGCCGATAATCCCGAGTTCCGTTGGGTCGAACAGGGTGAAGAATATGATTGTGGCCGCACTCGCTGTGAGGAACGAGGGCCACATGACTGAGATGATCTGCTGGACTACCGGCAGCTGGTTCTTGTCTGCTCGGGTGGCTGGCTGGGTAGACATGCGCTCTTCCTTTGGTATCGCCAGGTTGTCTATCCCAGCGGTCAGTCTTGGAGAGCTACAAGCTCGCCCAGGGCCTGTGCTTGTTACGAACGCCTCTGGAGAGCCGCAGCTTGGCGGATTTTGGCCCTGAAGCGGCGCGGAATTCTTTGATAATTCGCATTATCTTGGAACTTCCGCCCGGGCCAGGGCCAAGGTCGGACTTACTTGCTTGACAGGCTGTAGACGTAGGCCGTGAGCAGGTGGACCTTCTCGTCGCCAAGCAGTTCCTTCTGTGCCGGCATCACGCCCGCACGGCCCTTGGCGAGGGTCTGCTTGATGACGCCGGCGCTGCCGCCGTAAAGCCAGCTGTTGTCGGTCAGGTCCGGTGCTCCCAGCATCTGGTTGCCGGTGCCTTCCATGCCATGGCAGCCGATGCAGCCGGCGGTCAGGAAGGCCTCTTTACCGGCTTCGGCCTTGGCGGCATCCGCATCCCGGCCCGAGAGGGTCATGACGTGCGCTGTCAGATTGTCCACTTGCTCCGGGCTGAGGCCCAGGTTCGGCATCACGCCGTTGCGTCCATTGGCGATCGAGGCCTGGATCTGCTCCGGGGATCCGCCCCACAACCAGACACCGTCGGTAAGGTTGGGGAAGCCGCGCGAACCGCCGCCATCCGAGCCATGACATTGCATGCAGTAGGTCAGGAACAGGCGTTTACCCATTTCCCGCGCTTCCTGGTATTCGGCCTTGGTGGCCAGGTCGGTGACCGCGACTGCCGCGTACTGCTTGAAGATCGGGTCGTACTTTTCTGCCGCCTTTGCCATTTCGCCTTCATACATGCTGCCATGCGAGGCCCAGCCCAGAACGCCGCCGAACTTACCCAGCCCCGGGTAAAGGATCAGGTAGCCGGCGCCGAACACCAGGGTGATGTAGAACAGCCAAAGCCACCAGCGTGGCAACGGGTTGTTGTATTCCTGCAAATCGCCGTCCCAGGTGTGACCGGTGACGTCCCCCTGTGCGGACTCTCCGGTACGACGACGCATGGTCCACCAGATCAACCATACGCAGCCGAGGATGTTGCCGACGGTAAGGATGATGATCCATCCACTCCAGAACGAACTCATGACAGGTTCTCCTTCTTCATCGATTCCAGATGTCGCTTTTCATCGGCAAAGGGCAGGTTCGCGGCTTCGTCGAAGTCAGTCTTGCGACGCTTGCTGTAGGCCCAGATCACGATCCCGACGAACGAGATCAGCAGAACGACGGTGTGCCAGGCACGGATATCGTTAATGTCCATAACGATCACCACTCCTTGGAAGCGAGGCCAAGACCCTGCAGGTAGGCCACCAGGGCCTCCGCTTCGGTCTTGCCCGCTACGTCTTTCTGGGCGTTTGCCATATCCTCGTCGCTGTACAGCTCGCATTCCGGGCAGGTCGCGCCCACGGCAAAATTGAGCATCTTCATCTTGGTGGCGGTGTCGTCACCCGTGAGCTCTGCGTCAAGCCAGGAGTAAGAGGGCATATTGGACTCGGGGACCACGTCGCGCGGATTGTTCAGATGGACATAATGCCAGTCATCACTGTAACGACCGCCGACACGTGCGAGGTCCGGGCCGGTGCGTTTCGATCCCCACTGGAAGGGATGGTCGTAGACCGACTCACCCGCAACCGAATAGTGGCCGTAGCGCTCGGTTTCGGCGCGGAAAGGACGGATCATCTGCGAGTGGCAGTTGTAACAACCCTCGCGGATGTAGACATCCCTGCCTTCCAGACGCAACGCACTGTACTTGTGCACCCCAGGTGCAGGTGTCGTGGTTTCGGTAAGGAAAAACAGGGGGACGATCTCGACCAGACCGCCGACACTGATCACAAGGATGACCAGTATCGCCAGGAGGCCGATGTTCTTTTCAACGACTTCGTGTGACATTGTCGATACTCCTTAAGATCAGTGGGCTGCCGCTGCCGGGATGGCATCGTCCGCGTCTTCGGCACGGCCTTCGGCGGCGGTCTTCCATAAGTTGTACGCCATGATCAGCATGCCGACGAGGAACAGCACACCACCCAGCAGGCGGACGAAGTAGAACGGGTAGGTGCGTTCGACCGATTCGATGAAGGAGTAGGTCAGGGTGCCGTCGGCATTGACTGCACGCCACATCAGACCCTGCATGACGCCCGCAACCCACATGGCCGCTATGTACAGCACCACGCCGATGGTGGCGGTCCAAAAGTGCAGCTCGACCAGTTTTATGCTGGCCATTTCTGTCTTTCCGAACATCCGCGGGAGCACGTAGTACAAGGAGCCGATGGACACCATGGCGACCCAGCCCAGTGCGCCGGAATGAACGTGACCAACGGTCCAGTCGGTGTAGTGCGACAGCGCGTTGACGGTCTTGATCGACATCATCGGCCCTTCGAAGGTCGACATGCCGTAGAACGACAGAGAAACGATCAGGAACTTCAGGATCGGATCGGTGCGCAGCTTATGCCAGGCGCCGGACAGGGTCATGATGCCGTTGATCATGCCGCCCCAGGAGGGCGCCAGCAGAATCAGCGAGAAGACCATGCCGACCGACTGGGCCCAGTCGGGCAGAGCGGTGTAGTGCAGGTGGTGTGGACCCGCCCACATGTAGGTGGAAATCAGGGCCCAGAAGTGTACGACCGAGAGACGATAGGAGTACACCGGACGACCGGCCTGCTTCGGAATGAAGTAGTACATCATGCCGAGGAACGCGGTGGTCAGGAAGAAGCCCACTGCGTTGTGCCCGTACCACCACTGCACCATGGCGTCGATGGCACCGGGATACATGCTGTAGCCTTTGGTCAGGGAGACCGGGACGAACGCGCTGTTGACGATATGCAGCACCGCGATGGTCAGGATGAATGCGCCGAAGAACCAGTTGGCGACGTAGATATGTTTCATCTTGCGCATGGCGACGGTGCCGAAGAAAACGATCGCGTAAGAGACCCAGACCACGGCGATCAGCAGATCGATCGGCCATTCCAGCTCAGCGTACTCCTTGCCGCTGGTGATGCCGAGCGGCAGCGTGACGGCAGCCAGCACGATGATCAGATTCCAGCCCCAGAAGGTGAAGGCTGCCAGTGGTCCGCCGAAGAGCCGGGTCTGGCAGGTGCGCTGGACCACGTAATAGGAGGTGGCGAAAAGGGCCGAGCCGCCGAACGCGAAGATAACGGCGTTGGTGTGCAGCGGGCGCAGGCGACCGTAACTCAGCCAGGAAATGCCATCGGTTAGTTCAGGAAGGGCCAGCTGAGCGGCAATGATTACGCCGACGAGCATGCCTACGATGCCCCATACGACCGTCATGACCGAGAACTGGCGCACGACCTTGTAATTATACGTGGTCTGTGACTCCATTACGCGTCTCCCAAGTGAAAAAGATATCCGCCCGTCGCGTGTCAGACGAGCAAACCTCGCGCGCACCCTAATGGTTTATAAGGATTTGCTATTTTGATTTAGATCAAATGCGCGCCGCCGAGAGGCGGGGCAAGTAATATTGTCGCTTCCGACTTGATCTAGCTCAAGTCGAAGGGTTTACCTGAAGTGGCGTTCGCAATTTGTTTGGTGGGTCACCATCGAACTGAGCCGCTTCATATCGAGTATCTGCACATGTTTGCGCTCGACTTTGAGGATCTTTTCGTCCTGGAACCGGGTGAACAGACGACTGACCGTTTCGAGTGCGAGCCCGAGGTAACTTCCGATCTCCTGACGCGACATACTGAGGAAGAAATCTGTGGCTGAAAAGCCGCGCCGTTTAAAGCGCTCGGAGAGACTCAGCAGGAAAGACGCGACGCGCTCCTCAGCCGTGCTGCGACCAAGCAGGGCCATCATTTCGGCCTCCTGGCTGATCTCCTTGCTCAGCAGGCGGAACATCTGGTGCTGCAGACTGGGGATGTTCGTGGAAAGGTCCTCCAGGCGCTCGAATGGCAGTTCACAGATCGCGGTCGTCTCGAGGGCCCTGGCACTGCAGCCATGGTGGCCATCCTGGATCGCGTCCAGCCCCAGAACCTCGCCGGGAAGGTGGAAGCCGACGACCTGTTCATCGCCGTCATTGGTCTGGGTGAAGGTCTTGACTGCGCCCGTCTTGACAACGAACAGGTTGCGGAAGGGCTCTTCTGCTCGGAACAGGTGATCACCGCGCTGAAGTGGCCGGTTGCGTTTCACGATCGCGTCCAGTCGGTCGACGTCTTCCGGTCTCAAACCCATGGGCAGGCAGAGCGTGGCGAGGCTGCAATCACGGCATGCGACCTTGATTTTGTCGATTGAGATAACGTTTTTGACTGCCAATTTGAATATCCCTATGACTGATGCCGTTTATTGCCGCTATTTTTGTCGGTTCTGTCCTGATTGTGCGAACATTTTTGATCTCGATCAATAACTTTATGCGTTTTACATAAAAAAACCCGCCCTAGACAAGGGCGGGTTTTTTGTCTTTTTGGGTCTCTTTATCTTATTCGGCGGGCGGGGCAGCAGGGGCTGCCGGTGCTCCCCAACCCGGGGCGCCACCGCCCCAGCCCGGGCCGTAACCGCCGTAGCCTGGGCCGTATCCGCCACCCCAAGGGCCGCCGTAACCGCCATAGCCATAGCCCGGCTGCTGGTAGTTGTAACCACGGCCCCAGCCATCGCCGGCACCGTAACCATTGCCGTAACCGCGCATGTTGGTGTTGCCGCGACCACTCATGTTCATGCTGAAATCACCGCCGCCAGAGGCATCGCCGCTGCCATAACCATCACCCCAGCCGGAGGTGTTGCCATAACCGGAGCCTCTGTTGTACTGGTTGTCCCAGTTGTTTCCTCCGCCCCAGGGACCGCCACCCCAAAAGGCACTGGCCGAGGACATGGTGAATACAGCTGCGCCTGCGACAACCGCAACGCCGAATGCTTTTGTGGACTTCCGCATTTGGATCACTCCTTAAAGTGCGTGTTTCTATAAATGTTTGAGCTTCCCTGCATCGACAGTACCCGTCTTTTCGAAGAGAGCGGTCGGCACGGACCCGGGGTTCCCTCGTCCCGAGCAAGGATCACTATAGACCAAGCCGACAGTTGCCACTAGCGGCAAAAAAGAAAACATTGCCCCTAACGCATTGGAATATAAGATGATGTTAATGAAAAGCCTGGTGCCGGTTAAACACGGGCGGGGATATTGGAGTGCATTTCCGATTGAGCGCAATGGGGGCATCTGGTACCGTCTAATCCCGTCCGTTGAACCTCCTTTTGAGCCCCTTGGCCAATGGCTAAATGCATTTTTATAACGGGCGGCGTTGTGTCGTCCCTGGGCAAAGGTATTGCCTCTGCCTCGCTTGGTGCCTTGCTTGAGGCCCGTGGCCTGAACGTCACGATGATCAAGCTGGATCCGTACATCAACGTCGATCCCGGCACCATGAGCCCCTTCCAGCACGGCGAGGTTTTTGTCACCGAAGACGGTGCCGAGACCGATCTGGATCTGGGGCACTATGAGCGATTCATACGCACGACCATGGGGCGCAACAACAATTTCACCACCGGCCAGATTTACGAGAATGTCATCCGCAAAGAACGGCGTGGCGAGTATCTCGGCGGCACGGTTCAGGTCATTCCGCATATCACCAACGAAATCAAGGACTGTGTGCGCCGTGGTGCGGGGGACGCCGATGTCGCCCTGGTGGAGATTGGTGGAACCGTCGGCGACATCGAGTCACTGCCGTTTCTCGAGGCCATTCGCCAGATGGGCATCGAGATGGGCCACGACAACGTGCTGTTTATGCACCTGACACTGGTGCCTTATATCCCGACATCCGGTGAGATCAAGACCAAACCGACCCAGCACTCGGTGAAGGAGCTTCGCTCGATCGGAATACAGCCGGACGTGCTGGTTTGCCGTGCCGACAGGCCGGTTCCGGACAGCGAGCGTCGCAAGATCGCATTGTTCACGAATGTGGCCGAGCGTGCCGTTATCTCCGCGATCGATGCCGACAGTATTTATCGGATCCCGCTGATGCTGCATGCGCAGGGTCTGGATGAGATCGTGGTCGATCAATTGCGGCTAGATGTCCCGCCGGCGGACCTCACCGAATGGCAGGCTGTGGTCGACGGTCTGGACAACGCCGTTGGTGAGGTGAATGTGGCCATGGTCGGCAAATATGTCGATTTGACCGAGTCATACAAATCTCTGAACGAGGCGCTGGTGCATGCAGGGATCAAGTCGGCGCGCAAGGTCAATATCCACTATGTCGATTCCGAGGTGCTGGAAACCGAGGGTATCGGCAGTCTCGAACAGATGGACGCAATCCTGGTGCCGGGCGGCTTCGGTGAACGTGGCGTCGAGGGCAAGATCGCCGCGGCGCTGTATGCGCGTGAGAATGGCGTGCCGTATCTTGGAATTTGCCTGGGCATGCAGGTGGCGGTGATCGAAATCGCCCGTAATCTCGCCCATCTCGAAGGTGCGCACAGCACCGAGTTCAATCCGGCCACGCCGTTCCCGGTGATCGCATTGATCACCGAATGGTTGAATGCGGATGGTTCGGTGGAGCAAAGGGCGGTCGATGCAGATCTGGGCGGGACCATGAGGCTCGGCGCGCAGCAATGCAAGCTGGCAAGAGGCACGAAAGCGCGTAAATCCTATGGTCAGGATGTGATCAGCGAACGCCATCGCCACCGTTACGAATTCAACAACGGCTATCGGCAGGAACTGGAGGATGTCGGCATGAAAGTCGCCGGGACCTCCGTCGATGGGCGCCTGGTTGAGATGATCGAGCTGCCTTCGCATCCCTGGTACGTCGCCTGTCAATTCCACCCCGAGTTCACATCAACGCCGCGCTATGGGCATCCTTTGTTCCAGGGTTTCATGAATGCCGCACTGGCCCATCGCGACAAGGGCGTCGACGCGGCGGTATCGGCATGAATCTGTGCGGTTTCGAGGTCGGCCTGGACCGCCCTATTTTTTTGATTGCGGGGACCTGTGTCATCGAGGGCGAGGCCTCGGCTTTGGCCGTGGCCGCGACGCTGAAAGAACTGACTTCGGCACTTGGCGTCCCTTTCATCTATAAGTCGTCGTTCGACAAGGCCAACCGTTCTGCGCATGACAGCCCGCGTGGTCCCGGCCTGGAAGAGGGACTGAGAATTCTCGAGCGCGTTAAGACCGAACTGGATCTTCCGGTATTGACGGATGTCCATGAAGACACACCCTTGGACGAGGTCGCATCGGTCGTTGATGTGCTGCAGACCCCGGCATTCCTTTGTCGCCAGACGAATTTCATCCAGAACGTCGCGCGCGCCGGCAGGCCGGTGAATATCAAGAAAGGGCAGTTTCTGGCGCCCTGGGATATGGGCAACGTGGTGGACAAGGCGCGTGCCACCGGCAACAAACAGATCATGGTGTGCGAGCGCGGCGTATCATTCGGTTACAACACCCTTGTATCCGACATGCGCGGCTTGGCGGTGATGCGTTCAACCGGTTGTCCCGTGGTATTCGATGCAACTCATTCGGTGCAGCAACCGGGGGGCCTGGGTAAGGCTTCGGGCGGCCAGCGTGAACATGTCCCTTTGCTGGCACGTGCCGCAGTCGCCGCTGGAATCGCCGGTTTGTTTATGGAGACCCACCCGGATCCCGCCAATGCATTGTCTGATGGTCCGAATTCATGGCCTTTGGACAAGATGAAGCGGCTGTTGGAGACCCTGGTCGAACTCGATCAGACCGTAAAGCGCAGTGGCTTTATCGAACAGGAACTGTAATGCGGCGAAGCGCAACGGTGCTTGCCGTTGAGACGGGATGCCAGCCAGGCATGGCCCACGCCCACTAGTATCTAAATTCAGGAGTACCCATGTCCGAGATCATTGATGTCCGCGCTCGCGAAATCCTCGATTCGCGCGGGAATCCCACAGTTGAGGCCGATGTATTGACCGAAGACGGCGCCATTGGTCGGGGGGTCGCACCCTCAGGGGCCTCGACCGGATCTCGAGAGGCGCTGGAGCTGCGGGACGGTGACAAACAACGTTACCTCGGGAAGGGTGTGTTGACCGCTGTGGGCCACATCAATGGTGAGATCTGCGATGCCCTGCTGGGACAGGATGTGGGCGGCCAGGAGGCGATCGATCGCCGACTCATCGATCTGGATGGCACAGAAAACAAATCACGTCTGGGTGCCAATGCGACCCTGGCTGTTTCACTGGCTGCCGCGCATGCCGCGGCCCAGGAAAAGGCCATGCCGCTCTACCAGTCGCTGGGAGATGGCAGCTACCGTATGCCGGTACCGATGATGAATATCATCAATGGCGGCGAGCACGCCGACAACAGTGTCGATTTACAGGAGTTCATGATCCTGCCGGTGGCCGCAGGTTCGATCCGTGAAGCGGTACGCTACGGTGCAGAGGTGTTTCATGCCCTGAAATCGGTTCTGGGCCAGCGCTCGCTCGCCACCACGGTGGGTGATGAAGGTGGATTCGCGCCGAACCTGCGTTCAAACGAGGAGGCCATCGAGGTCATTCTCGAGGCGATCGGCAAGGCCGGCTTCAGGCCGGGCGAAGATATCTACCTGGGCCTGGATGCGGCGAGTTCCGAGTTCTACAGGGACGGCCGATACGTGTTGGCTTCGGAAGGCAAGTCTTTCGACTCGGCAGGCTTTACCGACTTCCTGAGCAAATGGGTTGACCAGTATCCAATCATTTCGATTGAGGATGGCATGGACGAGGGTGACTGGGATGGTTGGAAACTGCTGACCGAGCGACTGGGCAGCCGTGTGCAGTTGGTCGGGGATGACCTTTTTGTCACCGACACGCGTATTCTCAAAGAGGGCATCGACAAGGGCGTAGCGAATTCGATTCTGATCAAATTCAATCAGATCGGTACGCTGACCGAGACCCTCGAGGCCATCAGCATGGCCCAGGCTGCCGGTTACACGGCGGTGATCTCCCATCGTTCCGGTGAAACTGAAGATACGACCATTGCCGATCTGGCTGTGGCGACGGGCACTGGCCAGATCAAGACCGGCTCCCTGTCGCGCTCCGATCGTGTCGCAAAGTACAACCAGCTGATGCGGATCGAAGATCAGTTGGGCGGTGACGCGGTCTATGCCGGCAAGAGCGCGTTTCCCCGCTTTTAATAGCGGCTGAGGCGACTGTGAGCTGGAAGCTGCAGCTGGTGGTTGCCCTGCTGGTGCTGATGTTGCTTGGGTTGCAGTACCGCCTGTGGGTGGGTGAGGGCAGTCTGGCCGAGGTGTCGGTACTGAGACAGCAATTGGCTAATCAGCGTGCCGAGCTGAATGATCTGCAGGAGCGCAATGCGACCCTGCAGGCGGAGGTCGATGACCTCCGGGATGGGTTGGCGGCCATCGAGGCACGGGCGCGCAGCGAACTCGGCCTGATTCGACAGGGCGAGACCTATTTCCAGTTGTTGCCCCCGGATGCAAAACCCGATGACTGAGCCGTCATTCTGGGTGATCGTGCCGGCGGCGGGGGTCGGCACGCGCGTCGGCAGCGCCATACCCAAGCAATACCTCGAACTCAGGGGACGCACGGTCATCGATCACACGATCGAGCGCCTGCTGTTGCACCCCCTGGTAGACGGCCTGTACCTCGCGCTGGGCGCGGAGGACGGTTGGTGGGACCATACTGAATTCAGTGGCCATCCAGATCTGGTGCGGGTGGAGGGTGGCAGCGAGCGCTGTCATTCGGTATTCAATGCACTTGAGATGCTGGGGCAGCGTGCAGACCGTGACGACTGGGTATTGGTGCACGATGCGGCGCGGCCCTGTGTCCGGCGCTCCGATATCGACGGCCTGATCGAAAGGGTGCGCTCTCATGCGGTCGGTGGTCTGCTCGCCATGCCGGTGAGGGACACCATGAAAAGGACCGATGCGACGGACTGCGTGCTCGAGACCGTGGAACGCGACCATCTCTGGCACGCCTTCACGCCACAGATGTTCCGTTTCGGCGTGCTCAGTGACGCCATGAAGGATGCCCTGGATGCGGGCTTTCTGGTGACCGATGAAGCCAGCGCCATCGAACGGGCCGGGTATCGTCCGATCATGGTCGAGGACCATGCCGACAACCTCAAGATCACCCGTCCCGAGGATCTGCGGCTCGCCGCGTATTACCTGGAACAGCAGGCACTCGAGTTCTCGTAGGGCAGCAGGCTGTGCCTGCCGAAAGATCTCGGGCGATGCTACCTACCAAAAGCAAATATCCACTTGACCTGTCAGATCCCGAGCACGGCGCGCGCATTGGCCGTGGTGAACGCCGCGACCTCCGCTTGCGCCATGCCACGCAAGGCCGCCATGGTGCCGAGCACCTCGGGAAGATACGCCGGGCTGTTGCGCTGGTACTGATGTGAGGCCACCGTCATGTCCGGTGCATCGGTCTCGAGCACCAGGGACTCCAGAGGCAGATCGGCCGCGAGTCGGCGCAGGTGTTTCGAACGCTCGAACGTGAGCATGCCGCCGAACCCAAGTCGAAATCCCATGTCGATGTAGCGAGCGGCCTGTTCCATGCTGCCATTGAACGCATGGCAGAATCCACCGCTGAGTCGATAGCGTTTGAGCGTTTGCAGCATGGCATCGTGGGCCTTGCGCACGTGCAGAACGACGGGAAGATGGTAAGACTGTGCAACACCCAGCTGGGCTTCCAGCAGATTCTGCTGTTGCACTCTGTCGAGGTGCTTGAGTTGCCAGTCCAGCCCGATCTCACCGATTGCCACCGGCCTGGAACGGGCAACTTCATCCGCGAGCACCCGGACGTCCTGCAATTGATGTTGTTGCAGATAGACGGGGTGCATGCCCAGGGCGAGATGCAGGCCGGGGTCGGCGCCACAAAGCTCGATCAAAGGCGACCATGTGGAGCGTTGAACGGCCGGCACCAGCAGGTCAGCGACGCCGGCGGCGCGTGCATCGTCGAGGACCCGGCTGCGATCCGGGTCGAATTCCCCGACGTCGATATGACAATGGGTGTCGAACAGTTTCATGCAGTCAGTTTAGCGCGCAGCCAATGTTATTATCCGCTCCCGGTTTATGAGCGAAAATTGAACTTATGCGTATCGGCCACGGTTTTGATGCCCATCGATTCTGCGAAGGCAGTGATGTCACCATAGGTGGCGTCCGGATCTCTCATGAGAAGGGCCTCGAGGCCCATTCGGACGGGGACGTGCTGGTGCATGCCGTGTGCGATGCGCTGCTCGGTGCGGCGGGGCTCGGCGATATCGGGCGGCACTTCCCGGATACGGACGCCCAGTACCGCGGTATCGACAGCCGCATTCTGCTTCGGCATGTGCGTGATGCCTTGGCGGAGCGCGGGCTGCGTGTTTCGAACCTTGATTGTACCGTCATCGCTCAGGCGCCGCGCATGGGGCCGCATATAGACGCGATGTCCCAGAACATCGCCGAGGACCTGCGGGTTGCCGCAGACCGGGTCAACGTCAAGGCCACGACGACCGAACGCATGGGCTACACGGGACGCGGTGAGGGTATAGCGGCACATGCCGTCGTCCTGCTGGGCGCAAGCTGATGTTCCCTCAGTTCGCGCCGGGTGACCCGACCATGGAGCTGCCTTTTGCGCATGACGGCCCGGTCCTGGAAGGTCGCTTGCGCGCCTCTCCGGAAGACTTTGTGGTTGAAGAGGAGCTGGGTTACCAGGCCTCCGGCTAGGGCGAGCATGTGTTCCTCACCGTGCGCAAGCGTGGGCGCAATACGCAGGAGGTGGCGCGCGCCATTGCCAAACTGTCGGGCGTGCCTCAAATGGCGGTCGGTTACGCCGGTCTTAAGGATCGCCATGCCGTCACGACTCAGCACTTCACGGTGCAGCTGCCCGGGCGCGAGGCGCCGGAGTGGGCCTTGCTGGAGGATGACTCATTGCAGATTCTCAGTGCCGAACGTCACCACCGCAAGATCCGGCGGGGTGGTCTGCGAGGCAACCGTTTCGTCATTCGGGTTGACTCTGCGCGGGGCGACCGGGACCTCGTTGATCAGCGACTGCAGCGTATGGCAATGGTGGGCGTGCCAAACTATTTTGGCAGCCAGCGTTTCGGGCGTGATGGCCAGAATCTGATGCGAGTGGCCGAGTTGTTTGCCGGTCGTGGTCGCAAACCCGGTCGTGAACAACGTGGCATGCTGCTGTCTGCCGCCAGGGCGCAGCTATTCAACCGCGTGCTGCAGGCCCGCGTCCAAGACCGGAACTGGGATCGGGCCGTTGACGGCGATGTAATGGCCTTGTCCGGTTCGCAGCGACAATTCATGTATGACCCTGAAGACGCCACCATCGCACCCAGACTGGCCGAACTTGATATCCATCCGACCGGACCACTGTGCGGGCGTCGCAGTCGTGCCCTGGAAACAGTTTCAGTTGCGAAGTCGATCGAGGAACAGGCACTGTCGGACTGGGCGGACTGGATCGGCGGTCTGCAGCGGTTCGGTCTGGACGCAGA
>Ga0265306_10000760_pt1 | contig 15576 bp, 14 predicted proteins | sample Helome_3_FD_192493 | JGI IMG/M metagenome (GOLD analysis project Ga0265306, IMG submission 192493) | Marine sediment microbial communities from subtidal zone of North Sea - Hel_20160420 (Illumina Assembly) | ecosystem: Environmental > Aquatic > Marine > Subtidal zone > Sediment ...
CGGCCGCCGAGGAATCGACGGTGACTCGTTCGGTGTGGATCTCGTGGTCCTCGACGTTGCCATCACCCATTGGGCGGAACGTATCGAGTCCCACCTCGAGGTTGATCTCAGCGATGTCAACTCCCTTTGCGAGAAGGGAGTTGACAACCCCCGGAGTGAAGTGAAGGGCTGCAGTCGGTGCTGCAGATGAACCGAGGTCTGTGGCGAACATGGTCTGGTATCGGTCATCATCGTGGAGCGTTCCCGTGAAGTACGGCGGAAGTGGAGTTGTGCCGTGTCGCTCGAGGAACACGTCGAGATCCTCGTTCGGCGTGAACTCAGCTGTCGCGACGCCACCCGACGGTTCGGAGAGGAGTCGCATTGTGCGATCGCCGACCTTGAGGACGTCTCCACGCCGGAGTCGCCTTGAGGGCCGCATCATCGCTTCCCATCTCCGCTCGTCGATCCGGCGGGTGAGCAGCACCTCGATGTGACCCCCAGTCGGGACGCGGTTCGCCTGAAGCCGTGCAGGGCGCACCCTGGTCCTGTTCACAACAACCAGGTCACCGGCGACGAACAGGTTCGCGATTTCGCTGAACGGAATCTCGTCGAGCGTTGCCGCGATGAGCAGACGAGAAGCATCGCGCGGCTCTATCGCTGCCTGGGCGATGGCGACTGGCGGAAGGTCGTAGTCGTAGTCTTCGACGTGCACAAGCCGAGAGGGTACGGTCTACAGGAGTCGTCCCTGATCGGTGCCCTGAGGCACATCGACCCCGAGGTGTAGGTAGCCACGCTCGGTGGCGATCCGGCCTCGTGGCGTGCGCTGGAGGAGTCCTTCGAGGATCAGGTATGGCTCATAGGCGTCCTCAACGGTTTCTGGATCCTCGCCCACCGCAATGGCGAGCGTGGACAAGCCGACGGGTCCGCCGCCGAACTTCACCACCACAGCCTCGAGAATCGCCCTGTCGACCTTGTCGAGGCCGTAGTGATCAACCTCGAACACCTCGAGGGCCGTGTCGGCCAGGTCGGCATCCACGGACCCTGTGGCACGAACTGCCGAATAGTCACGTACGCGGCGCAGGAGCCGGTTGGCTATGCGAGGCGTTCCCCTGGAACGTTTGGCGATTGCGGCGCATCCCTCGCCGGTGATATCCGTGGCAAGCAGGGCAGCCGATCGTTGGACAATTGCAGCCAGATCGTCAGTGCCGTAGTAGTCGAGGCGGGCAACGTATCCGAAACGGTCCCGCAGCGGCGGGGCGACGCGGCCCACCCTGGTGGTTGCGCCGATGAGCGTGAACGGCGGAAGATCGATCTTGATCGAACGGGCGGCTGGACCCTTGCCAACGACGATATCGAGCTGCCCGTCCTCCATGGCCGGATACAGGACCTCCTCGACCTGTCGCGGCAAGCGGTGGACCTCGTCGATGAACAGCACGTCGCCTTGCTCGAGATTGGTGATGACGGCAGCGAGGTCACCTGGCCTGTCCAGCGCTGGGCCAGAGGTCGACCGGAAGGTCGCTCCCATCTCACCAGCGACGATGGCTGCAAGGCTCGTCTTGCCAAGCCCTGGCGGCCCGGAGAACAGCAGATGATCGACCGACTCTTCCCGAGACGAAGCTGCCTCGATGAGAATGGACAGTCGTTCCTTCAGGGCCTCCTGGCCCACGAACTCGTCGAGCCGCCGCGGTCTGAGACCAACATCGAGATCGATGTCTTCGGGAGTCTGTGAGGTGGCGAGGAGTCCTTCTTCGCGCATCAGCTCTGCGCCTTGCCGAGCTCGCGCAGCGACAGGCGAAGCATCTCTTCCACGGACAGATCGTCTGGCATGCCGGCGAGCGTACCCCTGATTTCATCCGGGCCGTATCCCAATCCGGAGAGCGCCTCCCTGACCTCGGCCATCGGACCCGAAGGTGCCATGACTCCGTCCACAACGTCGAGCTTGGGCTTCAGCTCCAACAGGAGCTTCTGAGCGCTGCGTTTGCCGATTCCCGGCACTTCGGTGAGCGTGGCGATGTCGTCGGTGGAGACGGCCAGCCTGAGCTGCTCGTAGGTCAGGGTTGCGAGGATGGCCATCGCGACCTTCGGGCCGACACCAGAGATTCCTATGAGCGTCGAGAAGAGATCCTTGTCTGTCCTGGTATCGAAACCGAACAGTGCCATCTGGTCTTCCCGGACGTGAAGATGCGTGTGCAGGACCACATCTTCCCCAAGGCCAGGGAGGCCGCTCAGCGTCCTTGGGGTGACAGCCAATTCGTAGCCGAGGCCTCCGACATCGATCACCACCGAGTCGAAGCCCCGCTCGACCACCGTTCCGCGCACACGAGCGATCATGAAGCGCCCCGTGCTGCGTGGATGAACGCATGCTGCCCATGACACATGGCCACGCCAAGCGCATCTGCAACATCGGCTGGGCCTGCCACCGATCCGAGGCCGAGGCGCATGGCCACGACCGCTGCGATCTGCGCCTTGTCGGCGCTCCCCGAACCGGTGATGGTCATCTTCATCTGCGACGGCGTGTACTCAGCCACCTCGATGCCACGAGACGCAATCACAGCCATGATGACGCCAGAGGCACGAGCCACGGAAATCGCCGTGTTCCGATTCCGGTTGACAAAGACCTGCTCAATGGCGGCTGCGTGGACCACATGGTCTTCGAGCACGGCAAGTACATCGTCCCGCAGTTCAACGAGGCGCGACCCAACCGACAGGTCAGGATCTGTGCGGATGACTCCCGCAGCCACGGCACGTTCACCGCCTCCGCTGATGTCAACGATGCCGTAGCCGGTGCGCGTGAGCCCCGGGTCGATACCTAGAACGAACATATGTTCGGGAGCGTAGCACGCGTCCACAAGAGTCCGGTGCACCTCCGATGTGCTCCCTACTCCGCCTCGCCGAGGGCATCGAAGACACTCTCGGGTATGTCGAAGTTGGCGTAGACGTTCTGCACATCATCCAGATCCTCGAGCGCATCCACAAGGCGCAGGACCTTGGGAGCGGTCGAGCCGTCGACGGCAACAGAGGTCGAAGGGAGGTAGGTGACATCGGACGACTCGATGATGACGTCAGCCCCTTCGAGTTCGGACCGAACAGCCTGCAGGTCGCTTGGTCCACATACGATCTCCCATTGGTCCCCGTCCGGTTTGACGTCCTCGGCCCCGCCTTCGAGGGCTGCCATCATCACCGTGTCCTCGTCGCCTCCGGCCAGGATGTACCCCTTTTGCTCGAAGAGGTATCCGACCGATCCGGGTTCACCGAGGTTTCCACCGTTCTTCGTGAAGGCTGAGCGGACATCCGAGGCCGCCCTGTTCCGATTGTCGGTGAGGATCTCGACGTAGAGGGCAACGCCTCCAGGGGCATACCCTTCATAGAACGCCTCGACGTAATCAACACCGTCGACGTCACCCGCTCCCCTGGCGATTGCACGATCAATGTTGTCCTTGGGGACCGAGTTGTCCTTTGCCTTTTGGACAGCCGTGGCGAGCGTCGGATTGGCCGAGATGTCGGCTCCTCCATTGCGCGCCGCAGATTCGATTCCCTTGATGAGTTTTGCGAAGAGTTTGCCCCGCTTGGCGTCCTGGCGACCCTTGCGGTGCTTGATGTTCGCCCATTTTGAATGTCCTGCCATCAGGTCTCCTCGGTGGTCCCGACCAGTCCGGCGAGCATCGCGTGCAGTCTCGCGTCGTTGGTCAGTTCGGGGTGAAACGAGGTCGCAAGGATACGACCTTGTCGTACCAAGACAGGATGGGGCTCACCGAACTCATCCTCAACCGAAGCAAGAACCTCAACGTCTGCGCCAACCTTTACGATCCACGGCGCCCGGATGAAGACAGCATGCATCGGTTCGGCGAGTCCCACAACATCGAGGTCGGCCTCGAAGGAATCCACCTGTCGACCGAAAGCGTTTCGCCTCACGGCCGCATCGAGAACGCCCAGTTGGGGCTGCTCGTACTCGACCGTGCTCGATGCAAGGAAGATCATGCCAGCGCACGTGCCAAGGATCGGCATTCCGGCTACGACACGCTCTGCGATGGCGTCAACCAATCCGTAGAGCACGGCAAGCCTGCCGATGGTGGTCGATTCCCCACCTGGAATCACCAGGGCATCAACGGTCGCCAGCTCCTCAGGGGTCCTGACTTCCACGGCTTCCACGGTTTCGACTCCGACATGCAAGGATCGGAGCATCGCAAGATGCTCACGGAAATCGCCCTGGAGAGCGAGTACGCCGATCCTCATGAACCGCGGTTCTGCATCAGCTCCGTATCGGGAAGCGTGTCGATGTTGATCCCAACCATCGCCTCCCCGAGGTTCTGCGAGACCTTTGCGATCTTCGCAGCGTCCTTGTAGAACGTCGTCGCTTCGACGATGGCTGCTGCCCTCACCGCTGGGTCACCTGACTTGAAGATGCCTGATCCGACAAACACGCCGTCACAGCCGAGCTGCATCATGAGCGCTGCGTCGGACGGTGTTGCGATTCCCCCTGCAGCGAAATTGACCACAGGGAGCGTTCCGGTTGACGCAACCTCCTTCACGAGGTCGTAGGGAGCCCTGAGCTCCTTGGCAGCATTCATCACCTCGTTGGCATCGAGCGTGGTCAACCAACGGATCTGGGTGTTCATGAGACGCATGTGCCGAACTGCCTCAACAACATTGCCGGTGCCAGGCTCGCCCTTGGTCCGAATCATTGCTGCGCCCTCGCCGATCCGCCGCAGCGCTTCGCCAAGGTCTTTCGCTCCACACACGAAGGGAACGGTGAACGCGTGCTTGTCGATGTGGTTGTCGTCAACAGGCGACAGCACTTCGGACTCATCGATGTAGTCGACGCCGAGGGACTCGAGAACCTGGGCCTCGACGAAGTGCCCGATTCGGGACTTCGCCATGACGGGAATCGACACGGCGTTGATGATCTCTTCCACCTTCGCAGGATCTGCCATGCGTGCGACTCCGCCGTGGGCGCGTATGTCGGCAGGCACACGTTCGAGCGACATGACCGCACAGGCGCCCGCAGCTTCAGAGATCCTGGCTTGCTCGGCAGACACAACGTCCATGATGACGCCGCCCTTGAGCATCTCTGCGAGGCCGCGCTTGACGGTATCCGTGCCTGTTTGGGAGGTTGGTGTCGACATCTCGTGTTCCCTTTTCGCCTATGTTTCCAGTCTATGGCGAGGGCGGCCGCTCATCGACCATGAATCGCAACGGCATCCTCGTAGGCGCTGATGTATTGCGATGCAACCTTGGGTCCATCGAACAACAGGGATCGGTCCTGTGCCGCAGCACCAAGGCTTGAGCGCCGACCCTCATCCCCAAGTATGGCGACTATCCGATCTGCGAGTCCGGACACATCACCGGGTTTCACGATTTCACCCGCATCGCCAAGGACGCGGACGAAGCCGGGTAGCGCAGAGGCGATCACGGCACATCCCGAGGCCATGGCCTCAACCAGCACGATCCCAAAGGATTCGCCCCCCGTATTCGGCGCCACGTAGACGGATGAGGCTGACAGCACGGCTTGCTTCTCGTCCTCAGACACACGCCCGAGGTACGCGACACCGGCAGGCGGGTCGCTGCGCTCTGCGCCTACCACCGTGAGGGTCGCCTCGGCAAGGGCATCGGTCACCGCCGGCCACGCATCAAGGAGGATGTCAAGGCCTTTTCGAGGCTCGTCTCGCCCGAGGAAGACCACCGAGCCTCTTCGCTTCTCCCCCGCCGAGTAGTCACTGATGTCAACTCCGTTCGGAATGATTCGCAGCTCTCCAACGCCCTGCACGACTGAGCCAGCCACAGCGCTCACCGCGGTCTTGACGTCCAGCCTCGACACTACGCCACGAACGACGGGCATCCCGAGGCGAAGGCTTCGTCTGGCAAGCGCGGACGCATCTGCGTGGAAGGTGCCAACGGTTGGCAGGCTGCCGATGCGCGTTGCTGCAAGCGAAACCATCGGCATCAGCGGTTCGTGGATGTGGACGACGTCGACGTCGCCTACGGCTGAGCGCACCCTGGTGAGCACTCTGGGATCCAGGGCGATCGGTACCGACGACCTGTTCGCGCGGACCCCGATCGATGAGCCGAGGAGGATTGAACCTTCCGGACCGTCACTCCCTGGTCCGATCACGACGGGGTCATGTCCCGCGTCGACAAGCCAGCGGCGAAGGCGAAGCACCTGGTCCTGCACGCCGCCTGGCTTGCCCAGGTCGTACGGGCAGACCAGCGCAACCCTCATTGATCTTCCTCTGGAACGAACTGTTGGTCTGACGCCCAATTCGGTTGGAAGAGATGCCATTGGGAGGGTGCCTCCATGATGATCTCTTCGAGCACGTGGGCGAATTCCCTGGCGCCCTGGGCGACCCGTTCTTCACGCACGGGGAGGTCTGGGAGTTCGACCGGGTCGTGGACGACGATGCGGTGTCCAGAACCCTTCTTGAAGTAGACGCCGACGGGGATCAGGTCTGCGCCAGTGAGATCGGCAAGCGCAACCGGGCCAACGGGCATGGAGGTTTCCGAACCGAAGAAGTCAACGGGGATGCCCTTTCCTGTCACGTCCCTGTCGGCGACCAGAGCGATCGCCCCGCCATCGCGCAGTACCTTGATGAGCTTGCGCGTTCGGTTCGAGTCAGACGTCAAGATGATCTCGATGCCGAATTCGTTTCGGATGTCGATGAACCAGTCCGTGATGCGCTGGTTCGGAAGGTGCTCGGCCACTGCAACCACAGGGGTACCGATCTCCTCTGCGATCACACCGGCTACTTCCCAGTTCCCGAGGTGCGGCAGCGCAAAAATCCGACCGCGTCCCTCTGCAATCGACCGGTACACCGGCTCGAAGTTCACGCGTTCCACGCCGGCGATGATCTGGCGATTGCGTCGTGGCCTGAACCAGAACGTTTCGGTCCAATACCGGCCATAGGACCGGTACATACCATGAACGGCGGCATCGACCTGGCCATCGGTCGCATCTGGGCCAAGGACCCTTCGCATGTGGGAGGTGAGCAGCGGGTACTTCCATGTTCGACGGCGCGCAGCGATTTCTCCGCCGTATTCGCCGATGTGTCGTATCCACGACTCGGGAAGCAGGCCGAACGCCCCGGTTGCCACCCGGAATCCGAAGTATGCGAGGAGGTCCTTCACGCCGGAAGCTGCTGCCACGTCCTACGGATGCGTTGCGCAACGGTCAGGCTCGTAAGTACCACGAATACCCACAGGAGGGGCTCCATGATCGGAGCTCCCAGACCAACAACCATGATTCCAACCAGTATCAGGATCATGCGCTCCGCTCTTCCCATCCAGCCGCCCTTGCCTTCCAGGCCTGCAAGTTCGGCCTTCGAGCGAACGTACGGGATCATCAGCGACGCTGCGAGCGAGACCACGCACAACACCAGGAGGAGCGGCTCCTGGCGGAGGTACACCGACAAACCGACCCAGATGGCGATCTCGCCGAGTCGGTCGGACATCGTGTCGAGGAACGCCCCTCGGTCAGAGTCCATATCGAGCCGTCGGGCCAGAGGGCCGTCGAGTGCGTCCAATGCGACACCGAACGCGGCAGTGAGTCCGCCGGCAAACAAGAATCCATACGCAATGAGCACGGCACCGGCGACCGTCACCACCAGTCCGACGATGGTGACCATGGCTGGCTTGACTCCGACCTTCGCGAGACCTGAGGCGATCGGCGCAAGGATCGGAGCTGCCCGCTTTCGTCCCTTGAGATCGATCATGGCAGCTCCTTGGCTCGGAAAAGGTAGCACAGACCGGACCGGCCCCACCCGCCGCTACAATCGATGTACCGCTCGAGCGCAGTCAACCGCACCGCCTGGGGCACTGCGCAGAGGCAAACCTGGGGCGAATGAAAGGGCCTGATCGGATGAGTGAGAAAGAAGCGACACTGGAGGTCAGGGATAGGACTGTCGAGCTCGACGTTCACCACCCGACCATCGGGCAATCGGCCATTGACGTCCGAAGCCTTCGTCCAGAAACCCACCATGTCACCTTCGATCCGGGGTTTGGCAACACCGCAGCCGCTCGCTCAACCATCACCTACATCAGCGGATCCGAGGGCGTGTTGCTGTATCGCGGATATCGCATCGAGGACGTTGCGCGGGAATGCTCCTTCCTCGAGGTTGCCTACCTGCTCATCTATGGGCGCCTTCCCAGCGCGCCCGAACTCGCTCAGTGGGAATACGACATCTCCCACCACTCCCTGCTCAACGAAGAGATGCGTTCCTTCTTCGACGCCTTCCCGCGCCGGGCCCACCCGATGGCTGTGCTTTCGTCTGCCACGAACGCGATTTCGACGTTCTACGACGTCTACAGGCGTCCGACGAGGGCTGCCGAAATCGACGCAGGGGCTCGCACATTGATTGCGAAGCTTCCAACCGTGGCAGCGTGGGCATACAAGAAATCGATAGGCGAGCCGTACGTGTATCCGGATGTGAAATACTCGTACGTCGAGAACTTCCTCCGCATGATGTTCACGACGCCAATGGAGGAGATGAAGGTCGACCCGGCGGTCGTCAGGGCGCTCAACGTGCTCCTCATCCTCCACGCCGACCACGAGATGAACTGCTCAACCTCAACGGTGCGCGGGGTGGGATCGAGTAGAGCGAATATGTTCACCAGTGTGGCTGCGGGGATGGGTGCGCTGTGGGGTCCGCTCCACGGCGGTGCCAACCAAGCAGTCATCGAGATGCTGCAGGCGATCCACGACGATCCTGACGCAACCATCGAATCGACCATTGCCAGGGCCAAGGACAAGAACGACGATTTCAGGCTGATGGGATTCGGCCACAGGGTCTACACCAACTACGACCCGAGAGCGAGGGTGTTGCGGGAATTCGCGGCCGATGTGCTCGCCTCGATGGGTACAGACGACCCCCTGCTCGCGATCGCCAAGGAGCTCGAGGATGCCGCTCTTGCCGACGACTACTTCGTCGAGCGCAAACTGTTCCCGAACGTCGACTTCTACTCAGGAATCATCTTCAGGGCGCTCGGCTTCCCGCTCCGCATGTTCACGGTGCTCTTTGCCATCGGCCGACTGCCTGGCTGGATTGCCCACTGGTTGGAGATGGATGACGATCCCGAGACGAGGATCATGAGGCCCCGCCAGCTGTACATCGGTGAAGTGGAGCGACCGCTGCCGCCCATCGCAAGCCGATAGCGAATCGAATTCCTGCTCTACGGGAGTGCGACTGCTTCCTCATACCGGCCGGTGACGTCGCCTGACAGCGCGTCAACGGTGACCAGTGCCTGACGGTCGGGACTCGGCGTGTCTGAGAACACCAGGACCTGCCAGATCGGCTTCGCCAACACACCGCGGTAGCCGAGCGTGGCTGAACCGTGACCAACGATGAACGACGCAGCCCCTGAAGCGATGTCGATTGCTTCCATGTCCGTGACGCGCATCGTCCATGCGCCTGCGAACTGGTAGGCGGCGAGGACGAGGAGGGCTCCGACGCCGGTGAACCACATGGCAGGTAGATCGATCGTCAGCACGATCAGGGCACACACGGCCGCCATCGCGAGGTAGACGAAGCCTGCCCTGCGCCTGCGTGATGTGTCAAGGATCCGATACGGTGCAATGTCGCCCCCGACCGGCTCACCACTTCCTTGTGGGGGCGTCACGGGGTCGGGTACATGGCTCAACGGTCAGGTTTGATCCTGGAGAGCCGCGTGGACCGCGTCGGCGTCCAACACCGCATCGCCGCGCCTGCGGTGCCAGCGATCCCAGAGCACAAGCATGCTCGGAAGCAGCGCAACCGCTGCCATCAGGGCAAGGAAGATCGTGTACGCAAGCACGAACCCGAACTGACGGAACGGAATCGTGGTGGACAGCATCAGGATTCCGAAGCCAGCCATCGTTGTCAGGGCCGAACCGCCCAGGGCACCACCAGTGGTTTCCAGCGTCTCACGGATTGCTGAATCCGGATCATCCTGTGTGACCCGCTCCTCGAGGTATCGCTGCGTGACATGGATCATGTACGGGATGCCAATGCCGATACCGATGGCAGAGACCATCGAGGTAACCGGGCCGAAGGCGATCCCAACAACGGCCATGAACCCGAATACCCATATGACCACCATCGCAACGGGAAGCGTCGTGATGACCCCCAACATCGGGCGTCGTGACTCGAACCAGAAGTTGATGACGAGCAGGAGCAATGCCGCTGTGAGGGTCAGGGCCAACGACGACACCTGGGAGTCACGCAACGTAACGACAACGAGATCGCTGATAATGAAGCTTGACGTCGTCACTGCTGCGAGGCCCGCACTGCGGACGGGATCGAATGCCGCGTTCAGATCGTCACTGATCTGACCGGCGCCGTTCTCACCCGCGGTGGTATCGAAGTTGAAGAGGGCTGCGTCGTAGCCGCCGTCCGGGCTGGCCGAAAGCACGCCGATCATGGACTCTGGATGATTCTGATACGCAATGTCATACAGCGGCGTGACATCGGACCCTTCGGGCACCTTTCGTTGCTGGTTGAACCCGATGGAGATGGCGACATCGAACATCTCGGAATCGAACGTCTCCGCACCAGGATTCAGGAACTGGAACATGACACTCATGAGCGATTGTCCGGTGGCAAACTTCGTCCCGCCCTCCAACTCGATCGACTGCACGTTCTCGACGTCGGCTGCATTCGTGTAGGAATCCAACATGCTGTTCCACGCGGCCCCAGTTGAGATATCACCTTCAACGAGCACTGACGTCGTCTCAGGGAACTCGAAGTTGTCGGTGATCGTGACGGCAGTTGTGCGAATCGGCGAGGTTGTTGGAACGAAGTCGAGGAACGAGAATTGGGTCGACAGCCCAGTCATCGCAAATGCAGCGAAGCCGGTGCCGATGAAGAACACGATCACCGTTGCCACGGCGAACCGTCGCGGCAGCACGGAGAAGCTTCCGATAACCCGTGGGATGAGCCGCGAATCCCCGCCGCCGAGTCCGTCCGTGTCGAGCCGATCGTTCTTCTCTCCACGGCGATCGAGCAACTCCCGAACCGCTGGTACGAAGGTCATCGTCAATAGGAACGATGCCGTGATGCCAATTGCAGCGAGGACTCCGAATTCGAAGATGGCAGGAATGCTGCTCGTGACGTTGGTGAGGAATCCGACTGCTGTCGTCAAGGTCGCCAGTACGAGAGCGATACCCACCGTACGGATAGCCGTTGCGATCGAAAGGTCAACGGTCCTGCCAGAGGCAAGCTCCTGGCGGTAGCGGGTCTGGAAATGGATTGCGTAGTCGACGCCGAGGCCGATCAGCAGGATCGGAAGGATCTGAGCGAGCTGTGATGCATCGTCGAAGAGGATATTCCCAAACCCGTTCGCCCACTGGATCGCGAACCCGATTGTCAGGAAGGTCAGCAGGGTGTCTGCCGTGGTTCTGCGCAACTTCCTGCTTGACAGCGTCCACAGGATGAAGGCTGCGGCGAAGAAGATGGCTGCGGTGAGGAGAACTGGAGCCAGTTCTGCGTCACCCCACGATTCTGGGAACACATCGGGGAAGATCAGGCCCAGGCTCGGAGCAATCGCAACCAGGACACCGGCGAGCATCAGGGCAATGCCGACGTAGAACAGGGCGCGGTCCTTGAACGTCGACGGCTTCACAAGGAAGACGATCGCAAGGACGAGCAGGATGATCAGGCCAGCGGCCGCAAACATGCGGAGAATCTCATCCTGGAAGTCATCGCCGGATGCGAAGATCAGTTCCTGGCTGAACGGATCCTGGGTGATCGTCACTGGGGTCGGCGCCGCAACCACAGACTCAGCAATGGCTGTCGCCCTTGCCGCAGCTTCGTCGAAATCTGCATCGGTGCCGTAGGCGACCGAGGTGAGGCCGTAGGTGGCTGTTCCAGCCTCGAGATTCGCATCCTCTGAAACCAGGGCGGTGAGGAAGCTTCGGAACTCGGGCGGAGATGAAAGAAGCCCCTGCGTGTACAGCGCCTTGACCTCGGCATCGTTCGTAGGCATCGGCGCGCCCGCAGCGATGGCGAACTGCACCGGAGCCAAGTACGACAGAACCGCCGGTTGCTGATCGGAGTCGACCAGATACTCTGCTCCGGCTCCTGACCTGACGGATTCGTCGAGGGCGATCGAAGCTTGGAGTCCTTCGAGCGTGATGACGTCACCTGTGGTGCTCGACGTCAGCACCTGCATCCTTGCGACGGTTGTGCCGAACTTCTCGCCGATATCCGTGGCCGCGGTGAGCTCAGGTGCGTCTGGAGCAAACGACTCGTTCTGATCCTCAGCTGGTGTGAAGTTCCCTGCGAAGGTCCCAAGAACCATCGTGACAACAATGGTCACTGCCACGACGATCCACGGAGCTTTGCGCACCGACGCGGCCAAGAAGTTTACGAACGTCTTCACGGAGTTCCTCCAACAGGAAAGGGGAGAGGCGAGCCTTCAGCGGTGGATGCTAGGCGAGTCCGTGTCGATGGCGAACGTTTCAGCGGGGAGGCGCCACCAGGTCGACAAGGCGTGCCACTGCGGTGTCGAGATCGACACCACGGCTCTCCTCATCCTCCCCGCGAATGCGTAGCCCAACCGTGCTCGATTCAACATCTGAGTCACCTACAACGAGGACGGCAGGGTGCTTGTGGATGATTGCCTTTCGGATCTTCTCCCCAACAGTTTCATCCGCCGTGTCGACCTCTACCCGAATGCCAGAGGATCGCAGCCGATCGCCGACGCTCGCCGCATAGTCGTTGTGTCTGTCCGCGACGGGGATCACCGTCGCTTGGACCGGTGAGAGCCATCCTGGGAAGGCACCCGCGTAGTGCTCCACGAGGATGCCCACGAACCGTTCGACCGAGCCGAGCAGGGCTCGGTGGATCATGACGGGGCGTTGCCGCGTGTTCTCGTTCGTCGCGTACTCCAGATCGAAGTTCTCAGGCTGTGCGAAGTCGACCTGAATCGTCGAGAGCTGCCACCTTCGGCCGATGGCGTCTTTGATGTGGATGTCGATCTTGGGCCCGTAGAACGCCCCTTCGCCCGGGGCCAGTTCATAGGGGAGGTCTGCGTTCTGCAGCGCAGTCGCGAGGTAGGCCTCTGCGGCGTCCCACAAGTCAGGGTCGCCAACGAACTTGTCCGGGCGGGTCGAGAGGTCCGCTTCGAATTCTTCGAATCCGAAGTCCCGCAACACCATGAGGACGAAGTCCAGGAGGCGCTGGAGCTCACTGCCCAGGTCGTCCTCCGTTGTGAAGATGTGGCTGTCGTCCTGGGTGAATCCCCTTGCTCGAAGGAGTCCATGCAGTACGCCTGAGCGTTCGTAGCGATAGACGGTTCCGAGTTCGAAGAGCCTCAGCGGTAGCTCGCGGTACGAACGGCTTCTCGACCGGAAGATCAGAATGTGGAAGGGGCAGTTCATCGGCTTGACGAAGTACCCCTGACCCGGTCTGCCATCGCCTGCATCCAACTCCATCTCGGGGTACATGCCCTCGCGGTAGAAATGGAGGTGGCCAGACGTCTCCCAGAGGTCCGCCTTGGCGATGTGCGGCGAGACGACGTACTCGTATCCGTGCGATTCGTGGGTCCTGCGGGAGTAGTCCTCGATCGTGCGGCGCAGAATGCCGCCATACGGGTGCCAAACCGCAAGACCGCTTCCAAGGTCGCTTGGGAAGGAGTAGAGGTCGAGTTCCGCTCCGAGTTTCCGGTGGTCGCGCTTGGCTGCTTCCTCGAGTCGGTTCAGGTACTCGTCCAGTGCCTTGCGGGATTCCCACGCCGTTCCGTAGATCCGCTGGAGCTGCTGGTTCTTCTCATCCCCGCGCCAGTAGGCACCTGCGGCGCGCATGAGTTGAAAGGCCTTGAGGCGTCCTGTCGATGGCAGATGGGGTCCACGGCACAGGTCAAGGAACTCGTCGTTGCGATACGTGCTAACCGTCTCACCATCGACACCTTCACCGGAGTCGACACCCTCGATGATCTCAACCTTGAAGGGTTGGTCTGCGAACACATCGAGCGCATCTGCGATGCCGAGCTCGCCACGTTCAAAGGCCTGATCGGCCTTGATGATCTCCTCCATACGGTCCTCGATCTGATCGAGGTCGTCCGGGGTGAACGGTCGGTCAACGCCGAAGTCGTAGTAGAAGCCGTCTTCGATGGCTGGCCCGATCGCAAAGGTGGTGCCAGGGAAGAGATCCAGCACGGCCTGGGCCATGATGTGAGCGGCGGAGTGCCTGATCACGTGGCGACCTGCCTCCGTGTTCTCGGTGACGATCGATACCGAGGCATCGTCAGTTATTGGACGATGGAGGTCGTATGACTCACCATCCACTGTCACTGCTACTGCTGCCTTTGCGAGGCGCGGCCCGATGTCGGATGCGACGTCGTAGCCTGTCACGGTTCCCTCATAGGTGCGTTCTGATCCATCTGGGAGGGTGATGCGTGCCAACACGGGGGTCCTGCCTTCGGTGCGGAAGCGGTAAGGCTACCCATGCAGTTGTCGGATCAATCGTCCGAGCTGCAAGAATGAGCGATGCTAGAGACGAGAGGACCAAGCTGGAACCGCACGCCGTTGCCCGCATGCTCGCTGTGGGTGGAACATTTCAGGAACTCACTGCGTCCACCCCCCTTGTCAGCCGGAACCAAGTGTTTCGGATATGGCGCAAGGGGCAGAGCTTCGTGCTCAAGGTGTACGGATCCGATGCGAGGGAGCGCAGGGAACGCCACGCGCTCAATGCGCTCGAGATGCTCGGCCACCTTCCCCGCATGCTGGATCAGGGTGCACACGAATCAACGCGCTGGATCCTCTTCGAGGACGCCGGACGCTGGAATCTGCAATCCCTTCCGGAGAATCCCGGCCTCTCCCGCAGGGCTGGCACGATCCTGCGCAGATTGCACGACATCGACGCCGCAGCGCTTTCGAACCTCTCCCGTGGAATCGACAGCGAGTGGATCGCCCTCGACTTCACATCCTCAGTCAAGCGCCTGGAGCGGTATCGGGCCCGGCTCGGCGTGACCCAGGCGCAAATAGACCTCGCTCTCGACGTACACCCGCCGTATGCCGGCCCACCGGCCGTGGCTCATACCGATCCGGTGCTCCGCAACTTCATCGTTGACGACGCGGGGCACCTGACGCTCATCGACTGGGAGTGGGCCACGATGGCCCCGAAGGAGTGGGATCTGTCCAAGCTCGTCTGGTCCACGACCATCCATGCAGGACCTGCTGCCGCCGACGCTGTGATCGACGGCTACGGCCACTCATTGGACGGCGTCCAGCTCGATCGGTGGATCGTCTATCACGCTGCTCAAATGCTCGTCCGCTATGCAGAACGGAACCTGTCTGCGAGGCCAGGCGATGTGCCGGACAACCTCGTTGCCGAGTTCGACCGGGCCGTTCTCGGCGCGGCATCCTGATTGACCGAAATACCGCAGTTTTTCGCGGTCTGTCCCTACATTGCAGTATCCGACGGAGGACATGCACATGTTGGAGATGGCACTCGCAGCCGTTCTCGTCTCGTTGGCGATCTTCGCCATCGGTGGGAAGACCAGTCCGGCGTCCCAATCGCAACGAACGACAGTTCTCCCACACACCGATGACGTCAGCGACCTTCCGTGTCCCTGGTGCCAGGCGCAGACCACGGAATCGGATGCGCATTGCCCGAGTTGCGGTAGAGATTC
>Ga0265306_10000763_pt1 | contig 15554 bp, 14 predicted proteins | sample Helome_3_FD_192493 | JGI IMG/M metagenome (GOLD analysis project Ga0265306, IMG submission 192493) | Marine sediment microbial communities from subtidal zone of North Sea - Hel_20160420 (Illumina Assembly) | ecosystem: Environmental > Aquatic > Marine > Subtidal zone > Sediment ...
GCGGCGCAGACGTCAAAAGCTGCTGCAGATCGAAGCGGCATTCGGACGGATAGAAAATGACGAATACGGTTACTGCCAGGAATGTGGTGACGAGATCGCTGCTGCGCGATTGAATGTGGATCCGACGATAACACTCTGCATTCGATGTGCAGAAATGCGTGAGGCCTGACCGGGGCCTGGAGCTTTGCCATCAAGTCACTGCTGTGGGTCTAAATCCAACAAGTCTCGCCCGGCCAAATGATACTGGAGCGCATAGAGCCTGAAGAATGACTGGTAGAAGGCATATCGCCGGGCGATGTCTTCGTTTTCAAAGTTGCGAATATCGGTCCTGATCTTCGTTAGTTCGTCGTTAGAAGCAATCTGAAGATGTGTCATTTGAGTGCATTCTAGCCTAAACCAGGCGAAACTCAGCTGAACATCTCTCTCAATTTGTCCAGGTGGCTAGCGGCCCGTTCTTTCGATTTTTCGTGGTCGAGCACCTGGTCCTCACCTTTCCACTCGACCAATTCCTGTGGCAGCTCATCCAGGAATCGCGAAGGATCACATGATACCGCTTCACCGTAACGCCGTCGTTTCCTGGCAAAGCTCAAAGTCAGCGACTCACGGGCGCGAGTCAGGCCGACATACATTAAGCGGCGTTCTTCCTGCTCTCCGTTTTCCTCCAGGCTGTTGCGGTGCGGCAATAACTCCTCCTCCACGCCCGCCATGAATACATGGGGAAATTCCAGGCCCTTGGAGCCATGCAAAGTCATAAGCCGCACTTCCTGGCCCGGTTGCTGGTCCTGGTCGAGGCTGGTCAGCAGGCTCAGCCTTCCCATCAGGTCCGTCAGACCCTGGCCCGGGCAGTCTTCCTGCAAACGGGTCAGCCAGGCCAGCAGTTCGCGGACATTCTCCATCCTGCGGTCGGCCAGTACCGGGTTGTCCGTCTGGTCGCGAACCCAGTGTTCGTATTTGATGTGCTTGATCAGGTCACGGGCCGCGTCGACCGGATCGGAGCGCTCGCCACGATCCCCAGTTGTGATGATCAACTTGCAGAAGTTCCTCAGACTTTCGGCACTGCGGGGCTTCAGGGCTTCCTGGCAGGCCGGTAGCTGGGCCGCTTCAAACAGACTGATGTGCCTGTGTCCCGCCTGCTGAGCAATGATGCCGCGCGAAGTCACACCGATATCACGCCTGGGTGTGTTGACAATGCGCACGAAGGCCGTGTTGTCATCCGGGTTGACCGCCAGGCGCAGATAGCACATCAGGTCCTTGATCTCGGTCCGTTCAAAAAACGAAGTGCCGCCTGACAGGTGATAAGGAATACGCTGTTCCTGTAAAGCCTGCTCCAGCACACGGGACTGGTGATTGCCGCGGTACAGCACCGCGAAATCACACCAGCGTGCCCGGCTCGTGTACCGGCGGTGAAGGATCTCGGCGGCGATCATGCCCGCCTCTTCCAATTCGTCGCCACAGGGAATGACCCGGATGGGCTCTCCTTCATGCAGCCCGCTCCATAACCGCTTCTGAATGTCGTGCGGATTATTCGCGATCAGCGCATTGGCCGCTTTCAGCACTGTGCCGCAGGACCGGTAATTCTGCTCCAGCTTGATGATCTCGAGCTGCGGGTAATCCCTCACCAATTGCTGCAGGTTTTCCGGTTGAGCACCGCGCCACCCGTAAATCGACTGGTCTTCGTCACCCACGGCCGTCAGCCGGCCCTCGTCGCCAGCCAGCAAGCGCAGCATCTGGTATTGGGTTTCGTTGGTGTCCTGGTACTCGTCTACCAGCAGGTAACGGATTTTCTGCTGCCACTTCAGCCGGATGTCTTCCTGCCGCAACGCCCGCAGCGGTTGCAGGATAAGATCATCGAAATCCACCGCATTCAGGTTTCTGAGGTGTTCTTCATATCGCTGGTACAGGCTCCAGATCGCCTGCTCACCCCCGCTGCCGGAGCTCGAGTCGATATCGGCTGAGCCCAGAGCCTGGTTTTTCCAGCGCGAGACCTGCGCCCGCGCCAGCTTGACGCTTTCCGGCGCCGTTCCTTCCGGCAGCAGGTCCCTGACCACGGTCTGGCTGTCGGTTTCATCCAGAATACTGATACCCGGGCGATACCCCAGATCGGCATGGTGCGTGCGCAGAATTTTCCAACCCAGGGAATGAAAGGTTGAAACGGTTATCTCGCCCGCTTTCTCCTTGCCCAGCCTTTTGCCCAGGCGCTCCTTCATCTCCCGGGCCGCTTTGTTGGTAAACGTTATGGCTGCGATTCGCACACCGGGTAGCCCGCGTTTACGGACCAGGTAGACGATCTTTTCTATGATCACGCGGGTTTTACCGCTACCGGCTCCGGCAACGACCAGCAGGGGCCCCTGGGTATGCTGGACGGCCAGTTTTTGCTGGGCGTTGAGTTGGGTGGCGGAAGAGGACATACAGGGCGCGAATTCTACATGATCCCCGGTTTTCAACATGAATATTTATACCTCATTATGCGCCAATACCTTGAAATAAAAATTGCCAACCCCATTTCGCTCGACAGGCTGTACTTACGGCGCACTGCCGGGTACAGGCACTTATTGTTGCTGACAGGCAATGCCCGCCAGCTTAACCGTTTATAACTGTTTGTAATTTTTGGGAGATTCTGAAATGAAACTTCGTCCTTTGCATGACCGCGTTATCGTAAAACGCGTCGAGGAAGAAAAGTTGTCCGCCGGGGGAATCGTGATTCCCGATAACGCGGCTGAAAAACCAATTCGAGGTGAGGTCCTGGCCGTAGGTAACGGCAAGGTGCTCGACAGCGGCGAACAGCGTGGGCTGGATGTGAAAGCCGGTGACACGGTTCTGTTTGGAAAGTATTCAGGCACTGAAGTCAAGGTGGATGGCGAAGAACTGCTCGTCATGCGCGAAGACGACATCATGGCCATCATCGAAGGCTGAACAGCCTCCCGATCAACGAATTTGAAATTTTGAGGAGCACATAGAATGAGTGCAAAAGAAGTACGATTTGGAGAAGACGCCCGCGGCAAGATGATCGCCGGTGTCAACATCCTGGCTGACGCAGTCAAGGTTACGCTCGGTCCCAAGGGCCGCAACGTAGTTCTGGACAAAGCCTTCGGCGCCCCTACCGTAACCAAGGACGGCGTTTCCGTCGCCAAGGAAATCGAACTGGACAACAAGTTCGAGAACATGGGCGCCCAGATGGTCAAGGAAGTTGCTTCCAAGACTTCTGACGTAGCCGGTGACGGCACCACGACCGCTACAGTCCTGGCCCAGGCCATGCTGCGCGAAGGCATGAAAGCCGTCGCCGCTGGCATGAACCCGATGGACCTGAAACGTGGTATCGACAAGGCTGTGCTTGCAGCAGTCGAGGCTCTTAAAGGTCAATCCACACCCTGCACAACCAACGAAGCCATTGCGCAGGTTGGCTCCATCTCCGCCAACTCAGACACCGAAGTGGGTAACATCATCGCCGAGGCCATGGAAAAAGTGGGCAAGGAAGGCGTGATCACAGTTGAAGATGCCCCTGGCCTCGCCAACGAGCTGGATGTGGTTGAAGGCATGCAGTTCGACCGTGGTTACCTGTCTCCCTACTTCATCAACAACCAGGAGACCATGAGTATTGACCTGGAAGAGCCTTTCATCCTGCTGCACGACAAGAAGATCAGCAACGTTCGTGATCTGCTGCCCGTGCTGGAAGGCGTTGCCAAGTCCGGCCGGTCATTGCTGATCATCGCCGAAGACGTTGAAGGCGAAGCCCTGGCAACCCTGGTGGTCAACACCATCCGTGGTATCGTCAAGGTTGCAGCCGTCAAGGCGCCCGGTTTCGGCGACCGCCGTAAAGCCATGCTGGAAGACATCGCTGTGCTGACCGGCGCTACCGTGATCGCCGAGGAAGTCGGCCTGAGTCTCGAGAAGGCCACTCTGGAAGAGCTGGGCTCAGCCAAGAAGATCAACATCACCAAGGAAAACACCACCATCATCGATGGCGCCGGTGACCACGCTGCGATTGAAAGCCGTGTCGGCCAGATTCGCGCCCAGGTCGAGGAGTCTACTTCAGACTACGATCGTGAGAAGTTGCAGGAACGCGTGGCCAAGCTGGCCGGCGGTGTTGCCGTGATCAAGGTCGGTGCTGCCACCGAAGTGGAAATGAAAGAGAAGAAAGCCCGCGTTGAAGACGCACTGCACGCGACCCGCGCCGCCGTCGAGGAAGGCGTGGTCCCTGGCGGTGGTGTCGCACTGGTTCGTTCTCTGGATGCCATCAGCAATGTTAAAGGTGACAACGAAGACCAGAACGTTGGCATCGCGATTGCCAGCCGCTCCTTGCAGGAACCACTGCGCCAAATCGTCGCCAATGCCGGTGAGGAAGGCTCCGTGATCCTGAACAAGGTTCGCGAAGGCGAAGGCAACTTCGGTTACGACGCCGCCGCAGGCGAGTATACCGACATGATCGAAGCCGGTATCCTGGATCCGACCAAGGTTGTGCGCGCTGCTCTGCAGAACGCATCTTCAGTCGCCGGCCTGATGATCACTACCGAAGCCATGGTTGCTGAACTTCCGAAGGATGAAGCGCCAATGGGTGCTCCGGACATGGGTGGCATGGGCGGTATGGGTGGCATGATGTAAGGCAGCGCCTTATTCATCCGCTCACACGCTGAGTAACAGGAGAAGCCCCGCCTTGTGCGGGGTTTCTTTTTCTGGCCTTCATCGCCCGCCCCCATGAGCTGGATGCAACGCCTCAAACGGGTCTTTGCCATTGACATTGAAGCCTGTCCTGAATGCGGCGGCAAGCTGCGGGTTATTGCCTGCATCACGTAACAGGTTGTTTATTCTACTTATCCGCGTCTGTCTGTGTTTGTAAATTTACACGCCAGCCATTTCTCGCTGGATGGGGAGCGTACAATGTTTTCCGTTACTGTGGACTAGTAGTTTATATTAGCCGCTGAGTGTTGATGGTCGGGACTTTGGAAATAGCAGTGAGGACGGTGTTTTGAGCAAACCTTTTGCCGCCTATCAGGGCACCGATCCCTATGTTTTCATCTGTTATGCACATCGTGATGCCGAGCATGTCTATGCCGATCTGGTACAGCTTAATGAGGAAGGCGTTAAGCTTTGGTACGACGAAGGCATACAGGCGGGGACCTCCTGGCGTTCTGGAATTGCTTCGGCGATCAAGAGTGCAACCAAGCTGGTTTTCTTCATCTCTGAATCATCGCTCAATTCCACGCACTGCCTCAGGGAAATCGATTATGCCCTGAGTCACGATATCGAAATTGTTCCGATTTACCTGGAAAGTGTCAGCCTGCCCGGAGAACTGGAGTTGGTCCTGAACAGAGTGCATGCCCTGTTCAGGGAGACAGACTCGCTGTATATGGAGCATCTCCTGGATGCATTACAGAAAAGCGCCCGCAAAGCTCCCCTGGCCCCGATACACAGGAAAAAAAGCGCCGGGGCCTGGCCCATTTTGCTGTCACTGGGCCTGGTCATTGCCCTGGCATTAGTTTATTTCATCTCACCCTGGCAGGCGTCTTCCATTGATGAAGTCACCCGTTCAAATTCGTCCACTCCCAACAGCTACGATCGCTACCTGGAAGGCTTGGCGTTAACGGAGCGCTGGGACAAGGGCGACAATCTGGATACTGCGGTTGACCTGTTTCGCGAAGCCACCGCACTCGATCCGGATTTCGCGCTGGCGTTTGCCAGGCTGGCGGATGTTCTTCGCATGCGCTTTGCACTGACCGGAGAGGAAAAGTGGCTTGACGAAGCGGGGATAAACGCCGAAGAAGCGCTTCGCCTGAACGCCGCCCTGGCACCGGTGCAGGTTGCGATTGGACGAATTCATTTAGCGCGTGGAAACATCGACCTGGCATTTTCGGCCCTCGAACGTGCCGTTGCGATTGATCCCTTCGACCCCGTGGCCAACCAGGCCATCGCAACCATTTACGAAAAGCTTGGCCGCTATGAAGATGCTGAAACCACCTTCCAGAGAGCCCTTTCACTTGACCCGGAGAATATCTCGACTCACGATGCCTATGCGCATTTTCTGTTCTTTCAGGGCCGGCATGAAGATGCGGTTAGCCATTGGCAGGCCGTGATTCGCCTGGCGCCGGACCATTTTGCCGCCCTGGTCAATCTTGGGTCTGCGCTGAACGAGACCGGCCGGATTTCGGAGGCCATCACCGTTTATCAGCGCGCCATCGAGCTGCGCCCGTCCTACATGGCATATTCCAACCTGGGCACCGCCTATTCACGGGCCGAACAGTTTCCGGAGGCAGTCGATGCCTATAAAAAGGCCATTGAACTCGATGACTCAGACTGGTTGGTGTGGGGTAACCTGGCTTATGTCTATTCGTGGATGGACTCATCAGATCCCACGGTCGACGAAACATTCGAACACGCCATTGCAATGGCCGAATCGGCACGACAGCGGGACCTGCGCGATCCCTATGCGCACAGCGACCTGGCCCTGTATTACGCCAAGACGGATCAGCCTGAATTATCGTTGCAGCGCCTGGACACGGCCCTTTTGCTATCTCCTGACTCCGGGGAAATCGTTGCCGCGGGCGCGGAAGTTTATGAACTCCTTGGGCAACGTGAAAAGGCGATCGAGCTCGCCAACAGATCCTTTGAACTCGGATTTACCCGTCAAAAACTCAGGCGCAACCCTGAGATGGCTGACCTTCTGAGTGATCCGGGAATGCAGCCTTAACTGGCATAGACAGGCGTTTCAGCCAAGCAATACTGCGAAATATTGACTATAGTGACTGAGACTCGGTGAACAATTCCTAATACAAATCGAGCCATCGGAAAATTCAGTCTTTCTGATAAAAACCAACCACCAACAACCAAGTAAAAGGAGCGAACTAAATGACAGACTACACAATCACTTTGAACACTACAGGGCCCTCACCCGACCCGTTGAGCGTTTCTGCGGGTGACAAAGTCTCATTCAAAAACGACATGAGTGCAGACACTACTGTTTCTTTTAGCGGCAACAGTCCATTTGTTCCAAAAGCCAGTATCTCGGTAGCCGCAGGTGCAACCTCTGCCGCAAAAAGCGTGAACGGGACCGCAGGCGATGATACCTATGATTACACCGTACCCGGTGCCAAGCGCGGCACCCGCAGTGGCACGATCAAAGTCTGATTTGGCTCGATTGTAATACTTCAGGCCAGGGTAATAAGTGCGTTAACGCATTTTTTGCCCTGGCCTTCTCTAAGTAAAAATCAAGTCCCTACTCAAGCCCGAACACGTTTATCACGTAACCAATCGCAAAAATGGTGAAAGCCACCAGGTTGATGGGGCAGATCACCATGCCCGCCCGTTGGTTGCAGCCATCCCTAGTAGCCCACCTGGAAGAGCTGGGTTCTGCCAAGAAGATCAACATCACCAAGGAAAACACAACCAGCAGAATTTCCCCGACGGCGTATCGAAAATAACGCCCTGTGCGGTGACTGGCTAAAGCTTCGCTTCTTGATTTTCTGAATATTCGAAATACGGGCTTCAATCCCCTGTCGCGTTCAGTTGCCGCTGATACTCTTCTTCATCGTAGTGACCCAGTGACTCCAGGATCAGACCGTTGCTGTCGAAGGCCCACTGCTCGTAACCTCGCATGTCCACTGAGGCGCCGGTACCCCCGGGACCGGTGTTGGTTCCCGTCCAGTGCCAGTGAAACTCGACGTAACCCCCGGCCTGGTGCAGTTCAGCCAGCCTGACGACCATGTCGGGAAACGCTGTCATGAAGGCCCGCGCCGTCTCTTCGACCGCGCTGCGCCCGAGCGAGGGTTCGCCGTCGTTGATGCGCAATGATCCATTCTCGGCATAGAGCGACGCGAACGCGGCAGGGTCCTGTCCGCTCCAGGCAGCCGCATATCGAGTGGCGAAATCGTTCAGTTCCTGTTGGTTCATGGACTCTTCTCCAATTTCAAGGTTCCTGTGTGCTCTCAGGGATCCGACAACGCTTCACACAACGCCACGTTATCCGGCACAACGCGTTCGATCGGAATCTCGCCGGACAAGTTCAGCGAAGTGATCTCATAACTGACCAGCGCGGATTCGCAATCGGCGAACTCTATGGTCAGGGTGCCGTCACCGGCCGGGTCGGTCACGGCCGACGGTTCACCGGCGTCGAATATGCCGCCCGCGGTCACGAAAATCCTGAGATTCGCGGTATCGCCACTGTATGGCCCCTGGGCGGTCAGCCAGAGGTGGCCGGGGTCACCCAGGATAGCTTCGACATCCTCGGGCGGGCGTTCCGTGTCGTAGGTGAACCAGGCGGCAAACACCTGCCTGATCACTGGAAACGCTGCAATCAGCAAACCCTGGCCGTCGGTACCACGGTTGTACCAGGCGTCGTTCACGCCGGGGTTGATGACGAAGCCGCTCCCAGCCGCCTCAGGGGTGTATCGCTCAACCTGGTCCATACCGACGTGCGGGTTCCCGAAACTGATAGTGCCGCCGATGGCGTAAACGAGGTCGTCGACGGCTGCACTGGCGAACCGCGCCCGGCGAGTGTTCATCGGGCTGACTACGGTCCATTCACCGGTTCCCGGGTCGAAGGCCGCGACGTCATTGAGGGCGCCCGGGCCGTTGGCGCCGCCAATCGCGTAGATGCGACCGTTCGCCACGGCGGCGGCCAGGCTGTATTTCGCCATGGGCATGGGAGGACCGACGGACCAGGTATCTGTAGCCGGATCGTAGATGTCCAGGCGATTGTACCGCGAGGTGTCTCCATCGAGCGTACCGCCCATCATGTAGATTTTGCCGCCAAACGCCGCGGCGCCCAACAGGGCCCGCGGGGCCGGTATGGAAGACAGCGTCGTCCACCGGTCGGTTGAAGGGTCATAAGCCTCTGTCGTTCCGACCAGGTTATTTCTTCCTGCTCCAGCGAAAACGTAGATGATGTCGTTCACGACCGCCGCGGCATGCCCGTAGCGTGCGGTCGGTATGCTGGTTCGTGTCTGCCAGGAGTTACTGGCCGGGTCGTAAGCCTCCACCGCATCCAGCGGCGTTTGTCCGTCGGTTGTGCGGCCGCCGATGACGTAGCACTTTCCGCCCACAACGCCAGTGACCGGCAGGCGCCGACCGGTGGGCATCGGCGCCATCGTCACCCAGGAATTGGTGGCCGGGTCGTAGCGTTCGTTGACCGCAATGCCCCGGTCCGACCCGCCGGGGAACCCGCCCAGTGCGTAGATCCTGCCGTCGACCGCGCAAGCGGCGACGCTTTCCCGGGCCGTCGGCATGGGCGTCACGGATTCCCAACTGTCTTCCTGGGCCGCCAACAGGGAAACCTGAAGCGTGACCATCGAAAAAAGGATGAGGATTGGGAATCTATTCACAGCAGGAATGGTATCTAAGCCCGCCCGTCGCCGCAAACGGGAGAATCCGGCTGCGAGCCAGCGCACTGTGTGGTCGCCTGGCGTTGTAGTGATCTCGCTTGAGTGCGGCAATCGCTATAGACGAGTTTGGCGCCTACACGATCGAATCAACCGGCGCGATGGTAGCAGACGTCCAGGGTTGGCTTGATGGAGCCGATGGGCTGAAGGTGGCCCATGTCATCAAGGTCGTCGGCGTGGAGGGTACCTCGTGCCAGGTCGACGGGTAGCGCCTGGCCGTTAAGTGTTTTCTGCCGATTACTCTGTTGGCTTCTCTCGAAGCCTGGCTGGACGGTGGAACAGTGTTTTGTGTCCCCAGCCACATCCCGCGATAACCAGCACCCAGACACATTGCACGCGGGTATTGTTTTTGGTTGTAAAACCAAACGGCACGGCAACCGTGTCCCAGAACCGGTCGATTCCTCCCATGATGCCATCGTCGTAGCTATCGACCAGGTAGGTCCGGGTATCCTCGAACGGCAATTGCAGGGAAGGTTGGTTCAGGACCATCTCGAGCGATGTCCGCTGGCGAACATGATAGTCCGGCCCGTCCTCTTGTTGCTTCACTGAACCGAACAAGGGCTCATCCACCCGGTTTTCGAAATCAAACTGGCTGGAAAGTACACGCGTGCGGTTCTCAGATGGCGTTTGCCGTACCACATCCGGCACCTGCGGTTGCGGCGCGATTACGGGCGCAGGAGGTAATTCCTCAAGGGCGCTGGTTTCAGGCTCCCTCCATTCCAGGAGCGGTTCTGCTACTGCTGGCTGCTCCAGAAACCGGGGAGGTGATATCAATCGAACCTGCACGCCGGATCGCTCATGAACCGTCACAATCATCTTCTGGGTCAACGGCACCAGGATGAAAACCACGTGCACAACAATCGCCAGGATAAAAAACACCCTCAAGCCAAGATTATTGTATGTCCAAGCCTCCATAAGCTGACAATATAAACGCTATCAGCTAAAAAGACGTTCGATCAATGTAATATTTTCCTTAAATGTCCGGTAGTAGAAACTGCCGTTTTGCCAGGTCAGAGCCTGATTTTTCCATGCACCGTTCCGCTATGATCGCCATGCTCCCAACCCTGTTCACTTCTTTATCTCGGTCAGTTGGTGACTGTCAGCCGCCGTTAATTCACAGCCATAAACATGCTTCAGGTTATTAATAGCCTGGCAGGTCTCACTGGAAAAGGGCGGCTTGCTTTCAAAGCTGTGCAGCACGATGCCCTCGAGCAGATCTCCCAGTGACAGCTCACAATACTCCGCCAGTCCTTTTAGCACTTTCAGCAGCGATTTCTCAATCCGGACTCCGGTCTGGGTTCTCTCAACCAATTTCTTGCTCATACAAAGTGTCTCCCATCAAGAGGACTAATTGTACCACGGTACATTGGTAACAATAAAGACCGAAAACAATATGGATTTTTCTCTTGATCCGTATATGATCGTTCACCATGTCCAGGGAATTATTGATACTGCGCCACGCCAAGTCGGACTGGGACTCCAGTGCCCGTACGGATTTTGACCGCCCGCTTGCAAAAAGGGGTCGCAAAGACGCCCCGCGTGTCGGGCGCTGGCTGAAAGCGCAGGGGCTGGTTCCGGATTACGTGGTCAGCTCTCCAGCGGAGCGGGCCAAACAAACCGTCATCGGTGTATGCGAGCAGATGGATATCGACCCCGCTGACATCACGTGGGATTCACGTATCTATCACGCCTCATCCGGCGCCCTGCTCGATGTGCTGAATGAAAGTCCACCGGATGCTCAGCGCGTGTTGATCGCCGGCCACAACCCCGGGATGGAAACCCTGCTGCAGAATTTGTGCGCCAAAGAAGTAGACATGCCGCCAGACTACAAACTGATGCCAACTGCAGCAGTCGCACATTTGGAAATTCTTTCGTCCTGGCACGAGCTGGAGGGCGGACTGGCCAGGCTGCTAAGCCTGACCCGCTCACGGTCACTCATCGATTACTGAATTGCCAACGCACGGGCGCCGTTGCCAAGATGTACAAGTTCCTGTCGCCTTATGTAACAATTCTGCAACAGGGTTTAGGTAGGATTTCAATATTTCGATGGTTGCGCCATGAAAACTCTCGCGGTTGAAAACCTGGTCATGATCAAGGGAATTCCATTTCCTGAAGGCGAAAAATTTCGTCAAATCATCGTTACGGGCCCCCCTGGCAGCGGGAAAACCACGCTCATTACCCAACTGGGGGGCTGGCCGGAGGAAGGATACCTGGATCTCGGCCTGAAAAACTGGTGGCGTAGCCGGATACTGACTCTGCGGCCCAGAGAGGTTCATTTCGGCATTCCGTTTCGAGGTTTCCCGGAGTCTGTGACAGTCTTTGACAAAAACTGGCTGGAATCACCCCGCCCCATCGATTTCGAACGTATCCAGATTCCACCGGAGGATACTGGCGTTCTGGGCACCAACTGGCGCGGTAAATACGTGTTTGATTTCCTGCTTCCAGACCCCGAGCTGATTTTCGAGAAGCGCCGCGAACGGGTCGACGAAGGTAATTTCCCGGTGGACGAAGGCATTACTCTTGAACAGGTTGCTTTGCAGGTTTCCGTATACGCAGACCTTGCGCAGCATTTTCATCGCCAGGGAATGAGTGTTTTGGTCAGAGACTCATACCAGGGTCCGCCCCGGTATTTTGTCGACCCATAACCACCCGCCTCAGTCAATCAGCCGGTTAACGGCTTCGATCAGCGCTTCGGCGGGATATTCCTGTGGCACCAGCTCCCGGTTGACGCTCTTGAACAGCCCAACCCGATCGGTTCTTGCGCTGAATACAATATGGTGGTTCGGGATTTCATCAACGTTCAGCCATAAGGTGTCTTTTTTGTTTTGTGGATAATGCGCAACAATAAATGGAACTGTATCGTCCAGGCCCAGAGACTTGCGAAACCTCTTTATATCTCCCCGCCGGTAGCCTACCGGCCAGTTCCTGGACTTTATCCGGTTCCAGGTAAGTTCATGTACCAGCTTTGGAAACTGCCTCGCTTCGACCAGGGTTTCATAGCTGACTTTGGAACAGGGAGGGCCGGCATGGCAGGCAACAAAGTCCTCCGACAACACAATCAGCGGAGCCAGCCGGTAGAAAAGAGCCAGCTCCTGGCAGTAATCCTTGCCACGCAGTTGATCCAGCCGCTTTTCCCACAAAACGCTCTGTGGAATACCGCCCTTCATTACATCGGGTGAGAAACTGTCGTGGTTGCCAGCAATAAAGAAAACCTGTTCGGGGTACGCGAGCTTGAGTTTCAGGATCAGGTCCATGATTAAAATGGAGCTTTCCATGTCCTCAAGTTGCCCTTCACTCTCAAGGTGAACCGCATCACCCAGCAGAATCAGGACTGCCTCTTTGCTGTCCAATAAGTGCAGCAATGAATTTTCAATCAATATTTTCAATAGGTTATCGACCTGACCATGCAAGTCGCCCACAATAACCGGCGTCATGTGAGATGGCAGTTTAACGATGCTGCCTGCATTACCCAGGGAATCAGTCTGCCGATACGGCTCTTGCCTGACCCGTTGGTTTGCCTGTTGCAGTGTACTCATGGCCTCCTGTGCAGACAGTTGCTCCAAAGGCCCCCCGAAAATCTCCCGAATTCGTTTCAGGCTACGCTGGCGGTCGCTATCAAGGCGCAAACCACCGGCTTCTTCCGGCACCAGTGACAGATAGGTGCCCAGCTCTGAGATGGGGTCTCGAAAAATCAGGGCATCCCCTTCGTGTGAAATTTGCAAGTGCCGCCGGAACGCATGCTTGGGTTTGCGAAACACCAGTTTTTGATGATCCTGCCGATGATCTACAGACAGGATCTTGCCCGGCTTGAGGCGGAGGCCGGGCGCGATCCCCGAGTGATAGAGTTCCGGGTCGAACAACAGGTAATCATACGGAGGCTTCCTGCTGATACCGTTTGCCGGCCGGTCAGGACAAACATGAATCGTTTGCTTACCCATCTCGATGGCAAAAGAGGTTTCTGTGCCTGGCACGCGGAGCCCTTTTCCAGACAGCCTGAGCCGGTCTGCAGGGGTGAGTGTCACCGATTCAGACTTACCGCCAAACCGCTTGCGTAACTTTTTTACCAGTGAGTGCTTCAGTTTCAAGGTAAATCCTTCCCGGAGTGGCCGGTTTTAGTCAGAATCAAAACATGTTCGTCCATTCGCGTAAGCCCTTTTTTCCTGAACCGGGGTTCGTTGACCAGGCAATCTTCTGTCCAGATCTGTCGCTGTTGGAACTGGCGGCCAAATATCCGTTTCACCTCAGTGGGTGTCACGGAAAATGGCGGCCCGTTCATTTCCACTTGTGGGTATTCAAGCGTAACCAACAAAATGCGGATGCCGTCATCCATCAGGCCGGCCAGGTGCCCTGCATATGCCGGCCGCATTTCCGGCGGCAATGCGACGAGTGAAGCACGATCATAAACCGCATCCACAGTCGGCAGGTCCTCAGCCATAACATCGAAGAAATCCGTACACCATATTTCAATATTGTCTCCGCGGTAAATTGTCTCACGGGCGGCCTTCTGAACTTTAAAGGCCAGGTTGTTCTCGGTAAAAAAATCCTTTACTGCGGCTTCATTGAGCTCAATTCCTGTCACCTGGTAACCTTGCTCCGCCAACCACAACAAATCGAGGCTCTTGCCGCACAAGGGAACAAGAAAATGCCCTCCCGGACGCACACCCAGCTGGCCGGTAAATGCCTGCATATGCACATTGAAACCCGCCTGGTGAAAGCCAATTTCACCTCTTGCCCAACGCTCATGCCAAAATTCAGCCTGCATCATTGTCTCCCAGTCTACGCCGAAGCACTGGAGTTGTTTTGCAGTCATAAAACTTCATTAATCTTTTTCCTGTTGCTGCCGGTCAATTTAAGAGTGGTTTGGTTCTCCTTTCAAGCGGCTTAAATGCTATTCTTTCTGGTCCCTTTTTAAAATGAGATTCTGAACATGCCCGGCTTGTTACCTGATGTAGACCCCAATGGCCTGCTGGAATATTCTGTTGTCTTCACAGACCGGTCCCTGAACCACATGTCGTCTGCTTTCCAGGACGTCATGAACGATATCTCAAGTACGCTAAAAACAGTGTACAACGCAGCGGCTGTGGTGGTTGTGCCCGGCGGGGGAACCTACGGCATGGAAGCCGTGGCGCGGCAGTTCGCCACCGGCAAGAAGTGCCTGGTCATCCGCAACGGGTTTTTCAGTTTTCGCTGGTCGCAAATCCTGGACATGGGCGCTATCGCATCTGCAGTCGTGGTGATGAACGCCCGCAGGCTGGGTGCAGGCCCGCAATCACCTTTTGCCCCGGCGCCGATCGAAGAAGTCATCGCCAGGATAGAGGCTGAGCAACCCGACATCGTATTTGCACCGCATGTGGAGACTTCGTCCGGCATGTTACTGCCTGATGACTATGTCCAGGCTGTTGCCCGTGCCACGCACGCTGCCGGAGGGTTATTCGTGCTCGATTGCATCGCCTCCGGAGAGCTCTGGGTCGACATGAAAACCAGCGGGGTTGATGTCCTGATCAGCGCCCCGCAAAAAGGCTGGAGCGCATCACCCTGCAGTGCACTGGTGATGCTGGGTCAGACAGCGCTGGAGCGAATAGCGCACACCACCAGCACCAGCTTTGCTTGCGATTTGCGCAAATGGCTGGAAATCATGCAGGCTTATGAAAACGGTAGCCATGCCTACCATGCGACGATGCCTACCGACGCGCTCAGAACTTTTCGTGACACCATGAAAGAAACCAGGAAATACGGTTTCGAAAAAGTCCGGAAAGAACAAATCGAACTGGGCCGGCGGGTGCGTGAACTACTGGAAAGCAAGGGCATCAAGAGCGTCGCCGCGGAGGGCTTCCAGGCACCGGGTGTGGTGGTCAGCTACACTGATGATGCAGACATCCAGAACGGCCGGAAATTTCTGCAGCAAGGGCTTCAAATAGCAGCGGGTGTGCCTTTGATGTGCAATGAGCCCGAAAATTTCAGATCATTCAGGCTGGGTTTGTTCGGGCTGGACAAGCTGCACAATATCGATCGGACGGTTGAGTACCTGGACGTTGCGCTGAGCCGAATGAACGCTGGTGGCTGAACGGATGACAGGCGTGTTGATCACGCAGGGAAGAGTATTCTGGCATAGTTAGATTTTGAGATATCAGAGGCAGGTTATGTTGAACAAGGTGATCCTATCCGCCGCTTTCTTGGGCTTGTTGT